>JACCDY011078024.1_pt1 | contig 23268 bp, 34 predicted proteins | sample 7446391 | NCBI WGS metagenome assembly JACCDY01 (sample SAMN15323451, study PRJNA562643) | freshwater metagenome | isolation source: river surface water | place: USA:Blue River Watershed | collected 2017-08-18 | reverse complement strand
TGTGGAGCTGGGCTACGCGCGGCGCCTGTGCCGCACCCGCACCCCGGCGGGCCGGCAGGTCTACACCTGCGAGTTCGTGCCGCCGTGGACGAGGGACCGGTTCCTTGGGGACGCCATTGCCCAGTACGCCGCGCTGTGCCGGTCCATGGTGCTGTACGCGCAGGACCTGGCCGCCGGCAAGCTTGTGCGGCCCGAGGGCCTGAGCCTTGCGGGCGCGCTCGCCATCTTGCACCGCGGAGGCCGCGGCGCGCTGGCGTCCTGGCCCCACCTCTTTGATGACACGCGCGCCCTCTACGAAGCGGCGCAGGGAGCGTTTTAGCCATGTCCATGACAAATCCTGATCCCTTTCGGTCGGACATCCGCGCGGAGACCACCTACCCCATGCCCATCGAGATCGCGGGCGCGGAGGAGGGGGTCATCACGCCCTGGGATGCCTTTGAGTCGGAGCCGGTCCGCGTGGGCGACTACGACACGGACGGCGGAGACATCGAGATCGGCGAGGACGACGGCGACGATGAGGTGGGCGGCGACATCGAGATTGGCGACTACGCCACCGATGGCGAGATCGAGATCGGGGACTACGCCTCGGATGGCGGCGACATCGAGATCGGTGCCGAAGAGGCCGTCGCCCGCACGGTGGTGAAGGCCCGCGACAACCGGCAGCCCGCCCCCAAGATGCGCGCCGTGGACGTGGATGCGCCGCTGCGCGACACCGCGGATGAATGGGCGGTCGCCGACGTGTGCATCGGCGCCGCGCTCACCACACCAGGGCCCGAGCCCTTCCCGATCCTCGCGAAGCTCCTGCAGCGGGCCGGCGCCGGCATGCCGCCCCGGTTTGTCCGCGTGGACACCGAGGAGTCCTACAAGCGCTTCCGCACCCAGAACTCCCCCGAGATGGCGGAGATGGCGGCGCGGGTCGATGGCCTCGCGCGGACGATCGCCGCGCACATGGACGACCCCCACGCCCACGGCCGCCTCGCGGAGGACGTGGAGGACCTGACCCTGCTCGGCGCCGAGGTGCAGGCCGCCGAAGAGGCGAAGGTCGTGGACCTGCGCCTCCCCGCGCACTTCAACGGCCGGGTCCGGGCGTGGCACGAGGGCGGCTACTCCTGCGCCTCGCTCGTCCTGCCCAAGGCAGACGGCGGGGTGTGGATCTGCACCAGCCTGGAGCCCATCCAAAGGGGCGTGGCGGAGATGGCCCGCGCGGCGAGCGATGCAGGGGTGCCGGCCCGCGCCATCGTGCCGGTGCTGCCCGCCATGGGCACGACGCTCGGCGCCGCCACGGTGGTCAAGCAGGTCGCCGCTGCGGCGCCCGCGCTTCTGCGCCGGCCTGAGGCGCAGGGGAACACCCCCTTCGTGGTGCGCATTGAGCCCAAGGCGGCCCCGGCCCTGTGCGCCCTGGCGGCGCTCCTCTACCTGTGCCACCAGGGCGACCCGGGCGCCTGCAAGGAGTGGGATGACCTCGCTGCGCAGGCGACCGGCTCCATCCGGCAGGCCATGGGCGAGGCCAAGCAGGTCCTTCGGGGCATGAAGTAGGCGAGAGGGCGATCTGGTGAAGATCGGCAAGGGTGACCCGGTGAAGATCAGCAAGGTCCTGGAGACGGCGCTGGGCGCGGCGCGGAAAAACCCCGACGCGGCGCCCAAGATCTACCGACAGGCGGCCCATGCGCTTGGCGAGGCCGCCCGGGATCCGAAGAACGCCCACATCGCGAAGCGCCTGAGCGACATGGCCCTCACCCTGGCCGGGGCCGCCATGCAGCACCAGGCCCCGCCCCAGATCACGATCTCCGACTTCCAGGACATCCTGCAAGAGACGCAGGAGGCGTTCGAGGAGGTGGGGGATGACACCCTGGACCTCTACGCCCGGCGCCGCCAGATCCACGATGAGCGGACCGTGGATGACCCGCGCGTGTCCATCGCGCCCGAGTCGTTCAACCGGGACGCCACGCTCGGCCGCGCGGCGATCCTCAAGTGGAACCCCACTGTCGAGGAGAAGAACCAGGGGATCACGCAGAGCCAGACGCTGGCGTTTTGGCAGGGCACCAAGAAAGAGGCGCAGGCCCTGACGGTGGACTGCGGCGTGGAACTGACCTACACGCAGCCTATCACGGGCGCGCTCCCCGCGGCCTACGACAGCCGGTGCTACGGCATCGTGGAGTACGGGAGCGATGGCTACCGCAGCACGGCGAAGTTTGACGTGGGCTTCGGCACGCGCTTCACCATTGTCGGGAACTACTGCTCGGTCATCCTCGGCATGGACGAGCCCGGCCCCACCAACCTCGCGGCCACGATCCTTGCGGGCGTGTCCATCGGCACCTTCGCGGCGCCGTCTGCCTCCCCGGTGACCTGCACCGCCTACATTGATGGGCTGGTGGCGGGCGGGGTGGCCTTTGTGCGCCGCCCCCTCAAGGCCACCGCGATCCTCAACCTGCAGACCGACCTGACCGCCGGGGTCTCGACCCTCGCGGTCCACCCCTTCGACGGGGGCGGTCTCCCCATCTCCATCACGGAGTGGGCCAACCAAGGGAACCATCTCCCGGTGCCGCTGTCGCCCGATGCGGGCTTTGTCCGTGTCACCAACAACGAAGCAAACCCGGGCAACTTCCGGCTGCTGTTTCAGCTCGGGCTGTGAGCAAGGAACCACCATGAGCCACCAAGATTCCGGTCCGACGCTCCTAGGGTTTAGCGACTTCTTCGATGGGGACGAGATCGGCGCGACCAAGCGGCCCGTGCGCCCTGCCGCCAAGGCCCGCGCCAAGGCCCCCGCGCGCCCGGCGCCTCAGGGCAAGGGGCGGCCGGGCGGCGGCAAGACCATCTACGGGCCCGCCGTCGCCATCAAGAACAACCCCACGGTGCAAAAGAGCGGCACGCGCCTGCGCTCGGCCCGCGTGACCGCGGCCCGCGCCCTGAAGGCGTCCACGGCGGCGCTCAAGTCCGTCGTGAAGCCCAAGGTCCCCGCAAAGGCGCTCGCCAAGAAGGCCCAGGTGGGCGCGGCACTGGTGAAAGCGGTGGCCCCGCAGACCCCCAAGCAAAAGGCCGCCGTGGCGCGGGCCCAGGCCGCCCAGAAGAAGGCCGCCGACGCCCAGAAGAAGGCCGCCTCGACGGGCCTCGCCACCAAGAACGCGCTTGTCGATCTGGCGAAGAAGATCAAGGCCCAGCGCGCGGCGGCCCTGTCGCTCAAGAAGCGCCGGGTCACCAAGATCAAGGGCCTCATCGGCACCGCCATCGGCGCGCTCCTAGAGGAGCACTACGCCATGCTCGGCGCCGCGCCGGACCCGGAGAACCCGGGCTACCTGGACGACGGCTCGCCGGACCCGGCCTACGAGATCGACCCCTCCATGCTGGACCCCGAGATCATGGACCCCACCCTGGAGGCGGGCGCGAACCTGCCGGCCCCTCCGGGGATGGATGCCGTGGTGCCGGACTACCAGGCGGTGGGGGGGATCCTGTACGACGGGAGCAAGGGGAAGAAGCCCGGCTGGATCGGCTCCTACTCCTACTTCCACCAGACCATCGTGAACCCCAAGCACGCGGACCGGCGCTACGGCTTCGTCCACGGCGGGGATCCGCACAACCCCGAGTGGCCCGGGAACAAGTTTGACCAGTGGGTGTGGGTCCACGGCAAGAAGGGGGACTCGGGGAGCATCCCGGACTTCCCCGGGCAGGAGCCGGGCGTGAGCGGCTGGTGGGATGACGCGGCGCAGATCAATCGCGCCTACCTGACCGATGCCAACGTCGCCAAGGCGTCCGTGGCCAAGGGCTACGGCCCCATCATCGGCAACCCCGCCTGGCCGGACTTCGCGGGCCTGCGCATGGACCAGCAAGGCAACCTGTTCTGGTTCCCGCAGGAGGCGCCCGAGTGGGCCACCATCGTGCTGCGCCAGGCCGAGGCCGTGACGGCGCAGGCCGAGCAGAAGGCCGCCGCCGCTGCCGCCGCCGCGGAGGCCGCGGCCCAGGCCAAGATGCAGGCCGACGCCGAGCTGGCGCAGGCCCAGCAGGACGCCGCGAACGCCCTCGCCGAGTCCGCCGCCGCCTCCCAGCAGGCCATCGCGGAGGCCCAGCAGGAGACCCAGGCCCAGCAGATCGACCTGCAGCAGCAGGCGCAGGCCCAGCAGCTCGACCTGGACCAGGCGAAGGTGGACCAGGCCGCCGAAGCGGAGGCCGCCCGCGCCGATGCGGAAGAGCGCAAGTTCGCGCTGGAGCAGGCCCGGGAGGATGCGGCGCTCGCGCGCCAGCAGCAGCAGTTCGCCCTGGAGCAGGCGCGGCGCCGCGCGGAAGCCGCCCCGGTCATGACCGAGGAGGAGCCAGGCCCCTATGACCCGAGCGAGGAGGGCTACGGCGGCGAGTTCGATGAGCTGGTGCCCGAGATGGAGGATGGGGATGAGGGCGAGGGCTACTACGAGGACATGGAGTAGCCATGAGTGGGCTTGATCTGCTCGGCGTGGAACCGGTCCGGGTCATCCAGATCCGCGTGAAGAACGCCGGAGAGCTGGCCGCCAAGCAAGGCGGCGTGGCGGGCGCCGTGGCGGCGCAGCTTGTGCCGGAGACCATCGAGTCGGTGGTGCTGAACAAGATGGTGCAGCAGTTCGGCGCGAGCCTCAAGGAGAAGGGGGTGGATGCGGAGGTGGTGGTGGTGCCGCTTGGCTCCCCGGTGCCGCCGCCCTCCCAGCGCGGGCCCTTCCTCAAGGGCATGGTGGCCAGCGCGGGCCTGGGCGGCGCGGGCTATGCGGCGTGGCGCTTCTGGCTGCGCCGGTACTTTTGAAAGGACGAGGAGAGCGACATGTCTCTTGAACTACTCGGAGTAGGCCACGTGGGCCTGGACCCCGCCTCGTTTGGGAGCATCTTCCAGGCGGCGGGGGAGTTGGCCAAGGGCGGCATCTCGCTCTACGAGACGGACAAGGCCGAGAAGAAGGCCTCGGCTGACGACAAGGCCAAGCTCGCGGCGGCGGTCGCGGCGGACATCGCCGCCTCCACGGCTGCCGCCAAGGCGGAGTCGTCGGTGCAGACCAAGGCCGCCTCCGCGGAGGTGGACAAGGCCGCCGCCGAGGCCGCAGGCCGTGCCCAGGACCGGGCCGGCGCCGCGCTGCCCCCCGCCCTGGCCCCCCAGCGCGCGGAGGCCGCAGAGAAGCAGCTCGCCGCTGCCACCGCCCTCGCCCAGAAGAACCCAAAGGCCCCCTACGCCGTGGCGCTTATGAAGGCGTGGACGGCCACGGTGAACAAGGCCAACAACACGCAGATCAGCACCGCGGATGCCGTCCCCAAGGCCAGTGAGGCGGGTGAGTCCTGGCTGACGAAGCCCGCGATCGGCCCGGTGCCGGGGTGGGGCGTGGCTGCGGGCGGGGTGGGCCTCATGGGGATCCTGGGGCTCGTGCTGAAGCGGGTGCTGTCATGACCTGCTGCGGCCTTGACCTCCTCGGCGTGGACACCAGCCCCCTGCTCTGGGTGGTGACGGCGCGGGGCGTGGAGCGGGCGCGCGACTCCAAGCGCGGGGAGTCTGGCGAGCCCGTAAAGTCGGTCGCCATTGCCCGTAAGGACGGGACCTTTTCGCGCTGGGCCGATGAGGGCAATGACCAGTTGAGCGCAGGCGAAGGGCCCTATCGCGGCCTCATTCCGCCACCGACTCCACCTGGCGCCCCAGCAGCCCCGGCCGCCAAGGAACTCCGTCGGGGCCGGGGCGCTCTATCTGTCGCGTCCTTCCTGGGGGGCGTGGTGGGCATTGGGACGGGCGCCTACCTATGGAGCGGGCACCGTGTCCTTGGTGGCATCCTTGGGTACTTCATCGGCTTTCCGGTCGGCGGCGCCGCCGGCATACTGCTGGGGCTTGAAGAATAATGAGCAGTTTTCGCAAAGAATGGAGCCGCCCATGACCTGCTGTGGCCTTGATTTTCTCGGCGTCGCATGCATCGGCGCCTCCTGGACCCCCGCTCCCACGGCAGCCGCGGCCCGCGCGGGCCTCGCCACGATCAAGCGGGGCCATAAGGGCGAGTCCGTGGTCTACGTGCAGCAGCGCGTGGGCCTCGACAAGCAGGCCGACGGCATGTTCGGTCCTGGCACCGAGGAGGCCGTGAAGAAGTTTCAGGCGCGCAACGAGATCCCCGAGACGGGCGTCGTGGACAAGCTGACGATGGAGGCGCTGGACGCGGTCAACATCGTCCGCGAGACCGCGCCTGCGACTCCGCGCGCCAGCCAGGCCGCGCTCGGAACCCCCGAGCGGGGCATTACCGTGAGCAAAGACCTGCTCGGCCCCCGGGAGTACGTCGCGCTCGGCCTCACCCTGCTCGCTGTGACGGGGTTTGGCTACGCAGTAACAAGGGACTAGAAAGGACCACACCATGAGCAACAGCACCGATCGCGACTATGTCCACAACTCCGACCTGCCCGCCGGGTTCAAGCCCTGGCCCAATCGTCGCGGCGCCGACAGCCGCACCTGGACCTGCATGAAGCGCATGGACGGCTCCTGGGTGTGCCGGGCGCACGGCAGTTCCACCGCGCGCACCGTCAAGAGCCTTTTTGCCCTGAAGGCGCGGCGGCGGTAGGACCCATGACCGGCCTCGACCTCCTCGGCGTAGACCCCCTTCCGACCGCAAGCGCGGCGCCTGCGCGCGCCTCGTTCACCGGGATGGGCATCGCCGTGGCGGCAGGCACCGCAGGGGCGCTCCTTGTGCGGAGCCACCCCGTGCTCGCGTTCCTCGGGTTCTCCGCCGTGGCCGGAAACGCCCACGCGGTGGCCACCAAGAGCGCACCTGGAAGCAGGCGGCGGAGCGAGTGGGGCGGCATGTGGTCGCGGTGGCCGGGTCCCTCGCCATGCCCAAGCACCCCGTGGTTGGGTACGTGGCGGGCGCAGTGGCCGCAGACCTGCTCCTGGATGATGACAAGCACAGTGGAATTTTGGATGAGTGGGCCCACTACGCCGGGGTCCGTGAGGCTCGGCCCGTCACGGCCGAGGTAGTCAGTAGCACCAAGGCGGCGCTTCCAGCGCCAGAAGGAATGAAGCGATGAGCACCAAGAAGAAGCGGTCCAAGGCGAAGAAGGCCCCCAAGCGCAAGGCGGCGGCGCGCAAGACCCGCAGCAAGAAGCCCGGGGCCAAGCACATCCTCAACTGCAAGGGGAGCTGCCGCCTGCGCACCAACGGCCTCGGGGCGGGCGAGGTTCGGCTGCGCCGCCACGGCAAGAAGCTCTTTGAGTTGGCGCGGGTCGAGTAGGCGCCACCCGCACGCCGGCATGGAGAAGGAGAAGAGAGCATGAGCGGGCTTGACTACCTGGGCGTGGACGCCCTCAGCATCACCAAGGGGGTCGCGGACCTCTTCTCCAAGGCCGGCGGGGCTCTCGCCTCGGGGGGGCGGGTGCCCCAAGGGACCGGTGCGGCAGGCGCCGAGGAGGAGCGGCGGCGCCAGGAGGAGGCGCAGCAGCGCGAGGCGGCCGCCGCTGCCTCCCAGCGGAACCTGCTCCTTGGGCTGGGCGCTGGCGGTGCGGCGCTCGGGACGCTCCTCCTGACGCTGCTTTTGAGGAAGAAGTAACCATGTACGGCCTGTCTCTCCTGGGCGTCACCACCATCGGCGAACAGCGCCGGGACCGCGCCGCGGCTGCGGGCCAGCGCGCGGTGAACCTCGCGCAGCGGATCAAAAAGACCGCCCCGCGCCTCGCCGCCGCCGTGGAGCGGGCAGGCCAAAAGGCCCTGGCCGTTGCTGGGGTGCCTGCCAAGCCCCCCGAGCCCACGCCGCCGCCCAACAACGTCTCCCAGGCCGCCCCCGACCCCAAGGGCAAGGCGGCCCCAGGCCAAAAGGTCGCTGCAGGGCCCAAGGCGCTGCCCCCCACCAAGGCCCCGCCGGGCAAGGTGCCCGGGAAGGCCCCGCCCGCCCGGACCGCAGCCCCACCGCCTACGCGGGTCACTGCGCGCCGCCCGCCCCCGCCCGTGCGGACGCCGCCCGCCCGCTCTGCCAAGGGCACCCGCGTGGGGGAGGAGGGGGAGGGGCAGGTAGACGTCTGGACCTCGCTCGCGGACGCCTCCATGCAGGCGGCGGACTTCGTCTTCCAGGTGCAAGACCTGATGGCGCAGATGCCCCCGGAGTTGCCCCTTGTGGGCCGGGGCCAGAACCTGATCAACAACTTTGAGTTCTTTTTGACGGGGCCCATCGAAGCGGCCCTGTCCGGCGCCAAGGACATCTCCCCCGCGACGCAGGATGTGATCGAAGCCATCCGCACCATGTCGGAGAACAAGGGGAAGTGGTTCGCGCAGGCGAACGCCTGGCTGCAGGCCCACCCGCCCGCGCCCAAGGAAGAGCCGCCGCCCCCCGTGGTGGTGGTCCCTGTGCAGACGCCGGCCCCAGAGACCGTGCCGCCAGTGGCTCCGCCCACCACGCCGCCACCGGCCACCCCGCCACCGGCCACCCCGCCGCCCCCATCGGGCGGAGGCGGAGGCGGAGGCGGGGGTGGATCCGGTGGGGGCAGCAGCAGCAGCAGTGATTATGATACGGGCGCCGAGGAGAGCGAGGAGGCCTATGACGAGGGCGAGGGCGGCGAGGCGCCCTATGCGGATCCGCCGGGCTACACGCCCGACTACCTCCCTGTTCCTGCCTACGGGGGTCCGCCCCTGGAGAGTGGCTACGCCGATCCCTTTGAGGGCATGAGCGAGGAGGATCCCTTCGCGCAGTTCGGCGAGGGCGAGGGCGAGGATGAGGGATCTTGGGGGGAGGAGGGCGACGAGGGCGAGGACCTCGTGGGCGCGTGGCTCCGCCACCGGACCCTCATCGGGGAGTTCGACATCGCCGAGAAGCAGCGGCAGATGAACACCCTGCGCCGGGTGCCGGTGTGCGTGGCCCGCGCGCTGCTGAAGGGGGGCCTGGAGGTGGCTGCGGCCACGATCCGCACGGCCCAGGGCGGGCTCTTTGAGCGGGAACTGCCCGGCATCACCACCCTCAAGAAGACGCAGGCGCACCTGCAGTGGCACGCCGCGGCGCTGGCCAAGCTCCCGGATCCCACCGCGATCTACGTCTCCGGGGACGACCTGAAGAAGTGGGTCATGCAGGCGTTCATCGACAGCAACGCCGTCGAAGAGGGCCGGGCCCGCCAGGACGAGATCTGGCGCCAGATGTGGAGCGACATCGGTACGGCCGTGGCCAGCCTCCCTGCGGACGTGGCCCAGGCGGCTGGAGCCCTCACCATGGCCGTGGCCGGGGGGCTGGTCGAGGGCGTCGCGGCGGGCGTGGGGGTGCCTTCGTGGGTGGTGTGGGCCGGGGGTACTGCAGCGCTCGGGCTCCTTGGCCTGGGCGCCTATCGAATCATCTTGGCAGCCGCCCCGATCGCGGTCGGGGCTGCGGCGCGGAGGTACTTGCCGTGAAGACATCGCATGCAGTGGGCCTGCTCGTCGGCCTTGGGCTTGGCGCCATCGGCGGCATCGCTGCCGCCGCGCGCCGCAAGAAGGAAGAGGTGCCCGAGGGCCCGTTCTTCCTCTACCGCGTCCAGGCGGGGGATACCCTCTCCGCGCTTGCGCTCACCTTCTTCGGGGACGCCGCGCTGGTTCCGCTGCTGACGCTGTGGAACAACGATGTGCAGCGCTCCGTAGATGCGCTCCCCGCTGGGGGCGTGCTGCGCATCCCGTGCGAGCGGGTGACCGTGCAAAAGGGCGAGACCCTGGCGACGATCGCCGCCCGCGTCCTGGGGGATGCGGGGCGCTGGCGCCGCATCTACGCCGCGAACAAGGCCGCCTTGCCCGACCCAAACAAGCTCGCCGTGGGGCAGCGCCTGGTCGTTCCCGTAGAGAAGAGCCCGCCCGTGAACGTGTCCGTGGGCTGCGGCCTCGCCTACCTGGGCGTGGGCTACCTGAGCGAGGATCTCCTCGGGCGGGGTGGTCGCGGCGGCGGCGGTGGGGGTGGACGAGGCGGCGGACGGGGGCGCGGCCATGGGCACGGTCATGGCCACGGCCGCGGGCGCCGCTGGGGCGGGGGGCCCTGGCCTATGCCGGTCTACTACGGCACGGACCCCTTTACCTACGTCCCGGATGTGGTGGTCGTCGAGGATGATGACGATGACGGCCCCACCGCGGAAGAGGTGGCCGAAGAGGTGGTGCGCCGCCTCAAGCACAAGGCGCGGTAGCGCTCACCAAGAACCACCAGGAGTCGGACATGCATGACCTTCGTCGCGCCATCCAAGACCAAATGGCCCACGCCATCCGCACCGGCTGCGGCGCCATCGTGGAAGTCACAGACCGCGGCCATGGCCGGTTCACCCTGAACGGGACCCCGGCGCACGTGAGCACCGCGGTCCGCTACCTCACCGCCCATCGCCTGATGGCTGAGGAGTCGCGCGTCCATGATGACGAGGTGGGCGAGACCTTCGCCTATATGAACGAGATCACTGGGCGGCGCAGGAGACGGCGGCGGTAGGCCCATGCTTCCCCTGCGCGCACTCCTCGCCCTCAGCGCCGCCGCCACTTCGGCGGCAGCGGCTGTGCTGCTTCTGCGCGACCAGACCACGGACTCCGATGAGACCGGCGAGACGGTCTCCGGGGTCCCGGTCCCGCGCGGCGGCGCATCGCTCGGCCTGCGCGCGGTGGAGGTGCTGTCCCGGCACCTGGGCGAGCGCGGCGAGGGGAAGAAGGGCACCCCGGGGTACCACCGGAGCCCCTTCATTGACCGGGTGAACCGCGGCATCCATGGCGATGCCCCGCGCCTTGTGGGGGTGCCGTGGTGCGCCCGCGCTGTGCGCTACGCCTGCGAGGTGGCCGCGCAGGAACTCGGCCTTCCGCCCCCGTTTGCCGGAATGGGGGCCTTGGCCAGCGTCAGCAACTGGAAGGGTGCAGCCTTCCGCCCCTACTTCCTCGCAGCGCCCAAGGTGGGCGCGGTCCTCCTTCTTGGGGACCAGCACGCCACCTTGGTTGCGCAGGCGCTGGGCGATGGGAAGGTGGTCACCATCGAGGGCAACCACGGCGATGCGGTGGCGAACGTGAAGCGCACGCTGCGCCCGCAGGACACCCTGGTAGACGTGGAGTCCTTCGTGGCTGCGCGCCGGGGCGCCGTGGTGGGATCCGGGCTGGACCTGCTCGGGGTGGGTCCTTGGCAGAACATGGAGGTTTGGTCATGACGAAGCGGCGTTTCAAGGTCACTTACCGCGATGAGCACGACAAGTACAACCGGCACTCGACGTTCATGACCGGGTTTGATGAGGAGTTCGTGGAGACGAAGTTCTACGACCGCGAATCCTCAGACGGGTGGGTCATCGAGAGCATCGAGGAAGTGGACGCGGAGGGCCGCCCCAAGCGGCGCTCGCGCTAGGCTGGTGCCGCCATGACGGTTGACCTGTCACGCATCCGCGAGGGCGCCATTGCTCTCATTAATGGCAGGCGCTACACCGTCGTCAAGGTGTCCGGCATGGGCCTTGAACTGAAGGGTGCGCGCGGTGGCGACATGGCGCTTGTCCTCAACATCCATAGCGGCGACGCCTCGCTGTGCAACTACTACCGCAGCGACCCCGTCGAGAGCTTCCAGCTGCTCCTTGGGGGGGATGGGCCCCCGCGCCGGAGCCAGGTCCGTCGCAAGCCGCAGCCGGCCCCGGTGCGCGCCCTGCCCGCACCAGAGCCGACGCCCGCCCAGCGGAGTCTCGCGGCGGAGCGCGACTGGCACGCCTTCCTTGCGGCCTCGCGCGAGTACCAAGAGGCGGAGCGCCGCAGCAAGGCAGCCATGGCCCGGCGCCAGGCGCTTCCGCCGGGCTCCTCGCGGGCCCGGGTGACCACCGCCAACGCGAACTGGGCGCGCGCCGCAGAGCAACGCGACCGGGTCCAGGACCGACTTCGGGCGCAGTGGGAGGCCGACCATGGCTAGAGGCGCACCGCACGCGAGCAGTTTCACCCTGGAGCGCCTTGACCAAACCGGGGCGCTTTACCGCGTCACGTTCACCCGGGGCGAGGTGGTCAAGGCATGGCTCCACACGGGCGAGTGGATGTTTGGCACGATAGCTGGCATCTCCCGCGCCAACGGCACGGCACGGATCCGGCGCTACGGCCAGCGCGAGGGCGGGATCTGGTTTCCCTTCGGGGCGATCTATCCTCTGGAGCCCGGCGACCCCGGACCGCCCCAACCCAAGGCGCGGCCCACGATCTCGCTGAGCCGCGCCCTTGAACTGAGCAACCGGCGCAATGAGCCGCCCGGTGGGTGGTCCGACGCCGATGCGGTCGCGCCTCAGCCGCGGGTGCGGCGCGCACCGAAGCGTCGCCGGTCCCCGATGGGCTTCGCCCCGCCCGGCGGATGGACCGAGGCGGACCGGGTGAAATGAGGCACGAATGAGAACTCGGCGAAGCCCCAAGAAGCAGGACGCCCTCTGGAGAGCGCTTGGCGGACCCGCGCCCGAGCCACCGCGGGCCGTGGACAAGGTCGCCCTGGCAAGACGCGCCCTCGCGTCGTCATCCCTGAGTCCCCGGATGCGGCGGATGTATGAGAGGGACCTGCCGCCCGAAGATGAGAATTGCCCTGTTTGCGAGCGGTGGAGTGGGACGCCGGGGGCCATGCTCATCCACCTTGACGAGGCGCACGGTGCAGACTGGGCAGAGGAGCACCCGCGCGCAGCGAAGCGGGTGCGCGAGATCTTTGCCGCCCTGCGCCCCAAGCGGGGGAGGCGCTAGACATGGCCCTCTCTCGTCTACTCCTCGGTCTCAGCACCGCAGCCGCCGCGGGTGCCGCTGCGCTCCTTGTGGGCAGCCGCTCCGCAGAGGCCACCGCCCGCGCCACCGCCACCGCCGTAGAGACTGGGGGTCTCTTCCAGGCCCGGCTCACGGGGTACTGGCCCTTCGCCGCCAAGACCGCCGCGGAGCAGCGCATGGAGGGGGGCCACCGGGACCGCAAGGGGCGCCCGCTCCACACCCTGGAGCAGCACCTCGCGGACCCGGCCGCGCACCCCTACGTGTCCGTCGCTGGCGACGACGCGATCTTCCCCTACGGACAACTTCTCCAGATCGACGCGTGGCCCGGGGCCATCTTCCGCGTGGTGGACACCGGCGGGAACTTCCGCGGGTCAAACAAGGTCTACCGTGCCATGGGCCGGGAACCGCTCGACGTGTGTGTGGCGACGAGCCAGACGAAGGTCACCCCGCACGCCACGGCGCGGATCATCAAGGGGGACCACTTCGACAAGCCAGGCAAGGAGATCGCCACGGCGCGCTTCCAGGGGCAGGTGGTTGCGGTGGGTGGGCTCGCCCTGCTTGGTGTAGACTACCTCGGGAGCGAATGATGGCAACCCGGCCACCCACCAAGAGCGCGCAGGACTGGCGCGTCCGCGAGATCCGCGAGTTCGCCGAGCACGAGCGCCGCTCGGCCCGCCGCCGCACCTGGCGGCCCACCCTGGGCTCCACCTGGACAGGGCGCCGCGTTGCCAGCTTCGGGGTGGTCCTGCGCGACCCCTCGGAACCCGGGTGCTACCGCCTGCAGATCTTCGATGCGCACGGCCCCCAGGGGCACCGGACCCGCCATACCTTGGGCGAGATCGCGGAGGTGCTGCATGAGGAGTTTGGGCCCCGGCTGTTCGCCATGCCCGCGGGGACGCTGGACAAGGTGGCCGCCGGATGGGGGGCCGCATGACACGCGTTCTCCTCCCGGGCCCGCCCCTCATCGGCTTCGCCACGCTGTTTGACGGCGCCTACGGCAACCCCGCCACGCCCCGGCCCTACCCCCGGGTGGCCCCGGCGCATGTGGGTGGGGTGCTGCTCCCGTTCCCCTGCCCCCACTGCCACAAGGTGGCCCCGGCGGCGGTCCATCCCCGGCGCCGCAAGGGCTACTGCGACAAGGAGCGGGGGTTCTCCTGGTGCCCGGCCTGCCGGGGGCGCTACGTCCTTGACCCCCAAGGGGCGCCCCTTGCGCAGGGCCTACCGCCCGGAGCGGTGGCGGCGCCGGCGCAGGTCACCACACCCGAGCCCGGAAGGATTTGACCCATGTCGCACGCCATCGCCAAGAAGACCCTGGAGGCCGCCCGCAAGCGGGAGCCCGACCGCTACCCCCTCCCGCTGCTGGAGCGGAAGCTGGCCTCCCTGGAGGAGAAGGTGGAGCGGCGCCGGGGCAGCAAGAAGAAGCCCGCGCGCAAGGCCCGCAAGCCCACCGCCAAGAAGAAGGCGCCGCCGCGGCAGCGCGCCCTGCCAGCGCCGCGCATCGCCGGCCTGCTCCCCGCCTACGTGCCGCCGAAACCCGCGAAGAAGCGGACGGCGCAGCCGCGGACGTGGCGCTCCCTTCCGGTGGGTCTGCGAGGTGCCTACGGCCACTGGGAGGACGAAGACGAGACCGGCGAGCGCAGCCGAACAGAGCAGAGCTGGACCAGCGCGCGGGCCGCGCAGCGTCTCCGCAGGGCGGGCCCCCGCAAGGCGCCGCTCATGGCCCAGCAGCCTCTCTTTGGCGGCGCCGCCGCCAAGCTCACGCGTCGCCAGGGCGGCCTGCGTGGGCGCCTGGAGAAGATGGCGGCGGCCCGCCGTGCGCGCGAAGAAGACGATGAGGGGCCCGTTCCGACACCAGCCAGGGCGGCGCCCGCCGCAGCGCCTGCGCCCCGCCCCGCGCCCAAGGGACGACGCCGGAGCGCCCCGGCCCCTGCCGTGGCCCCGGTCCACTACTGCCACAGCGCAACCGGGTACGCCCCGCTCGCGTGCCGCGCTTCCTTTGTGGGCGAGGAGCCCGCGCGCAAGAAGCGGGAGAAGTGGACCGCGCAGCGGGCAGACGTCACCTGCCCGAAGTGCCGCAGCACCTTCGCCGAGCGCGACCCCGTCGATCCGGGCCTGACCATCGGCCCCGGCAACCACTCCATTCGCCGCCGAATCTAGTAGGCGCAAGAGGAAATGCATGAGCAGCAGCAAGACCCTTCCCGGCTCCACCCAGCGCGCCCTCCCGGGCCGCGCCCCCACCGCCCCGGTTTCGTCCGCCACAGAGGAGCGCCGTGCCCTCCTCCGCAGCTACTTCCAGGCGTGCATCCGCCACGCCTCTGTGGACCGCATCCTGGAGACCTTCGGGGGGGATGTGCGGGCCTGCGCGGCGGACCTGGGTCTCATGGCCTACGCCCGGGGCATCTATGACAGCGCGGCCTCGGTCTTTGAACTGGGGAAGCGGGTCCTCGGGAAGGTGGCGCGGTGACCCCGAAGACGCGCACCCGAATCCCCTTTGAGATGTTCGATCGCTTCATGAGCGAGGCGCCGCCAGACCTGCCGCTGTCGCTCGACCCCGAGGCGGTGTGCCCGTGCGGCGCCCGCGAAGAGGGTGCGCACGCCAAGGGCTGCCCACTGCAAGGAGCACTGTAATGACCACGCCCCCGCCGGATCCCGCCGATCTCTGCACCCTCGCCCGTCCCCGCTACCAAGCGGCTGCGCTCGTCTTCTCTGCGCTCCGGGCGCTGGGGGACTACCCCGCGAACGCCCCCGACTACGATGCGGGCGCCGTGGCCCTGCTGCGGGAGGCGCTGGAGCGACTGGCACCGGGCCTGGGCAACATGGAGACCCTGGGAGCCCCGCGCCCAGCGACCCGCTTGTGATACACTCGACGCAGCAGGAGATCCCATGCGTCCATACGGCGTCCCCCGAAACCCCAGCGTCGAGTTCCCGGACCTCGGTGACATCCGCGAGTTCGGCCTCAAGAGCGCCGTGGGCCACTTTCGCGGACGCGGCGGGGAGTACCGCAGCCACTTCAAGAACCCCGCCGCCAAGGCCCGCGCCCGCCGCCTGTTCAAGCGCGCGGCGCGCGCAGCCGGGCGGGCCGCTGCTGCGGAGCGCTAGCCGTGGCGCTTTACACCCGCATCCTCAGCCGCTGCTCCGCCTGACCTCGCTTGCTCGCCGGTGGTTCACCTGGGCCCCGTGGTAGGCTATGCTCCCAGCAATGACTGCGCCCAAGGTCTCCCTCCTTGTTCCCTTCCGCCCCGGCATCCCGCCCCGGGACCGGGCCTGGAATTTCCTCCGCAAGCGCTACGCCGCGCGTTTCCCCACCTGGGAGATCGTGACCGACCCTGGCCCTGACGGAGAGTTCTCCCGGGCGGGTGCCATCGCGGCGGCGGCAGCGCGCGCGAGCGGGGGCATCTTCGTGGTGGCCGATGCGGACGTCTGGTGCGAGGGGGTGAGCGGCGCCGTGGCGCGGGTGGCGGCCGGGGCGCCGTGGGCGGATCCGGCGCACCCCAAGGCGGTTGTGCGCATGACCGCCGTGGCCACCGACGCGCTCTTGCGCACGGGGCGCTTCTCCGAGGAGGGGGTGGTGCGGCGCGCAAGCCGGACGGCGTGCGAGGGGCTGGTGGTCCTTACCCGGGAGGCGCTCGTGCGCTGCCCCCCCGAGGAGGAGACCCGGTGGAGCGAGGCCCTGACCGCGGTCTATGGCCCCGCCGCCCTGGGTCCGCCGAAGGCGCTGCCGATCCTGTGGCGCCTGTGGACCCCGGCGGCAGCAGCGGCAAAGAAAACCCCCGCGGCCCCCACCCCCGCGCCGCGGGGGTCCGCCAAGCTCCACATCGGATGCGGCCCGCGGCGCCTCCCGGGGTGGATCAACGCGGATGCGGTGCCCGGCGTGGGGGAGGCAGTGCTGGACCTGCACGACCCCGCCGCCCTGCCCCCGGGGGCCTTCACGGTCATCTACGGGTGCCACGTCCTGGAGCACTGCTGGCCCCAGGACACCCCCGCCATCTTGCGGCGGCTCCTTGCGGCGCTCGTCCCGGGCGGAACCCTGCGCCTGTCCGTCCCGGACCTCCGGCTCGTAGTGGCCAACTGCCTGGACACCAGCCGCTACGGCAGCGAGCGCGCCGCCCTCGCGGTCTTGTACGGGGGGGACTTCTCCCGCACCACAACAGACCCAGACCGCCACCGGCAGATCTTCTGGCGGGAGCGCCTGGAGGCACTGCTTGGCGAGGCTGGCTTTGTGCGGGTCCGCCCCTGGGGCAAGGGGAGCTACCCGGAGATCGATGCCCTTGGGGACTACGCCACCCACCCCGCGGACGAGTCCGGGCGCAGCCTCATCAGCCTGAACCTGGAGGCCGACCGCCCCGGCGACCTGACGCGGCCCGGCCGTGCGCCCGTGGAGGTCTCCGTCCTGCTCGGCACGGTGCATCGGCCGCAGATGGTGCGCGCGTGCATCGCCGCGGTGCGCGAGAGTCTGCAGGGGCTGCCCGCGGAGATCGTGGTGGCCTACGGCGCCGAGGATGAGCCCGCGCTGCCATGGCTGGCGGAGCAGCCCGACGTCCGCCTGGTGCTGGGGGGGATGGAGGGGGCCATCGAGGCGTTCAACCGGGCCTATGCCGCATCGCGGGGCCGCTACGTCTGCCAGATCAACGATGACGTGCTCGTGGAGGGGGACGCCATCGCCCGCGCGGTGCGCCACCTGGAGGAGGACCCCACCTGCGCGGGGGTCGTCTTCCAGTTTGACCGCGGGGATGGGCGTGGATACCGCCATGAGTGGCTGGGCGGGGGCTCCGGCGCCAAGGGCGCGCTCTCGTCGCCAGACGCGGCGCCGTCGCTCCACCCCAACCAGATGGTGGTGCGGCGCGAGACGTGCGAGGCGGTGGTGGAGCGGATCGGGGGCCTGTGGGGAGACCAGGCCCACCGCACGGACAAGACCTACGGGGGGGACAGCGCCTTTGGGGCCCTGTGCCGGCACCTCGGGCTGCGCCTCGACTCCGTCCCGGGCGTGACCTGCAAGGACCGCTGCGGCGAGGCCCAGGACGCGCTTCGGCGCAAAAACGCCGACGTGGACCCGGGGCACGGCGAGCGCTGGCGCGCTGCCTACTTCCCCCTCATCGCCGGCCCCGCCGTGGCCCCCCGCGCCGACGAGTGGCCGAATTTGTACATCCCCCGGCCCGGGATGCCCCCGCGCCGCTCCCCCATTCCGGCAGGGCGCCCCCTGCGGCTCCTCCACCTCTCCTTGCAGACGACGCAGGAGCCCCAGGAGGACCTGCGTCGGGCGTTTTCGTGCGTGGGCCCCACGGCCGAAGTCCCCTGGGACTTGATCCGCACCACCCACGGCAGCATGGAGGCCGCCGGGCGGGCCATCGTCTCGGCCGCGCGGGAGCACCGCCCCGATGTGGTCTGGGCCCAGATTCACGGCGCCTGGAAGGCGGACCTGCAGCGGGCGCTGCGCGACGCGGTGGGCCCCCAGTGCACGCTCATCCAGTGGACAGGGGACGTGCGCACGAGCGGCGCCCAGCCCGTGGATCGGTGGCTGGTGGAGCTGGGCGCCCACTTCGACATCCTGCTGGCCGATGGGTGCACCTATGCAAGGAAGCTCAAGGGGGAAGAGCGGGTCGCTGCCGCCTGTGGCTACCTGAGCTGCGGCATGGACCCCGGGCTCAACCCCTGGCGGCCCGAGGCGGAGGAAGACCCGGCCCCGCGGGCGATCTTCACGGGGAGCCACTACCCCACGGTCCACTTCGGAGACAACGATCGCACGCGGGTCTTTGAGGAGACAAACCGCTTGGCGCCGAGGCTCCTCACCCTCTACGGGGTGGGGTGGGACAAGACGCGCCTCGCTGGCATCGCCAAGGGCTTTGTCCCCCAAAAGGACGCCTCGCTCCTGTACCGGCGCACCCCGCTCACGATCGCGACGAGCATCTACCAGGACATCGAGCGCTACACCTCCGACCGCCTCAAGCGCGCCATGGCGTCTGGGGCGGTGCTGGCGGTGCGGCGCTTCCCAGACCTAGAGGGCCTGGGCCTCGTGGATGGGGTGAACTGCCTCTTGTGGTCTACCCCTGCAGACCTGGCGTCCCTCCTCAAGGACTGGACCCGCCCCGAGCGCGCCCCCGAGCGCGCCCGCATCCGCGCCGCCGCTGCGGAGCTTGCGCACCGGCGCTACTCCTGGGACGTGGTGACCGAAGAGCTGCTGGCCATCGTGCGGGACCACCGGGCCCGCCGGGGGCTTGGCTGACGGCCTCGCCGTGGTATCCTCTTTCGCATGACCCCCCCGGGCAAGCAACGATACATCGGCGCCAGCGCCTCCGGCGGTGAGCGCTATACCCAGCTCTTGGAGGAGCGCTTCCCCCTGTCCGCCGCAGCGGATCCAGCGGGTTTTCTCGCCAAGGTGATGCCGTGGGCCTCGCTGGACGCCTACCGGCGCTGGCTCGCCGCCTACCAGAAGAACGACGGATCCTTCCTCCAGCACACCGCCTGGGGGGCAGACCGGAGCCTTGGCGGCGGGCACTACCTCTACGGCGCCATGGATGACCGCTACGCCACAAACGCCGCTCGGGTGTTTGTCCCGGGGGGCCTTGACCGGTCCCACGTCGAGGGCAAGACCGCCTGCGTGGTGGGCGCCTGGGATGGCACCGAGTGCCTGCTCCTGCGCGCCCTCGGCGCGGCGAGCGTGGATGCCGTGGAGGAGGTGCCGGACTTTTGCGCCATGGCCGCCGCCCAGTATGAGGCGTGGCGCGTGCCTGGCCGCATTGTCTCCGCATCGCTGTACGAGCTGGACGTGCGCGAGAACTGGGGCCGCTATGACCTGCTCTACGTCCCCGGGGTGCTCTACCACCTGACGGACCTCCCGGCGGCGCTCGTCATCCTGTGGGCGCTCCTCAGGCCCGGGGGGGTGCTGGCCTTTGAGAGCATCGCGGATGCCCGGGGGGCGCGCGCCGCCCGGTACCTCGGGGCCTCCCTGCCGGGGTGGAACTGGTGGAGCCCCACCCCCGAGTGCTACGAGGCCCTGATGCGGGATGGGGGGTTCACCCAGGCCCGCACCGTGGAGTTTGCCAAGGGGCGCGGCTGGTGGGTGGGAACCCGAGGCGCCTCCCTTCCGGCGCTCGCCTGTGGGGCGGCGGGGTTCTCGCGGCCAGACCTGCTGCGGGCGGTGAAGGAGCAGATGGAGAGCGCGGCGTGACACGTGACAGCGTTCCGATTCTCGTACCTCACGCCCTCACGCCCTGGATCCTGGATCCCTGGATGACTGGATGACCACCATGCGGCGGAGCCAGAGAACCGATGCCGTTCCTCGGGTAGCCGCGCGGGGCTTGCGCGAGGATCGCGTGCATGGTAAATGGCAGGCGTGGAAGACCTAATCAAAAAAATTATCGATCAACAAGCCAGGGCCATGGCCCACTCGATCGTCACAGAGAAGACCCCGCCGCTTGTCATAAAGCTCGCCGCGAAAGCAAAGGACATGCTGGAAGACCAACCGCCGCTGGCGGTGGCATGCGCCGCGGCGCAGGTCTTGGTGCGGGTGGCGCTGGCGGCGGGCCTGAGCATGGCCGATGCCGTCGATCTTCTGCAACACACATGGGCGCTGGGGCCGCTAGGCGGAACGGATGAAAGCCATCTTCCTTGACATTGATGGAGTCCTGAACAACAGCGCCACCCTCGCGCGCATCCGCCGCGACCACGCCGACTTTGAGCAGGACCTCACCCCTTTCAACGAGGCGGAGTACCTGGAGCCAGAACTGGTCCGCCGTGCCGGAACCCTCGCCGTGCGCACCGGCGCCGCCTATGTGGTGATCGATGATGGCCCCGGGCCGCTGCCGCATGAGGGGCGGCTGGTCCAGCCCAGCGGGGCGGTGGGGCTGACTGAGGCGGAGTGCGCCCAGGCGGAGCGAATCCTTCTGGCATGAACCTCGCAGGCCGCCATGGCGCCACGCGGCGCGTGCTCCGATTGATGCGTCTGCTAACGAGCGATCTTGGACATGACAGCGGAAATCTTCCCGTCGAAGCAGATCAAGGCGGAGTCACTGACCCGTGACTACCGCAAGTTCAGAGCCGAGTTGCCAGCAGACCCCCGCTTGCGGTTTGAACTGCACCACGCGAAATAGGGGCGGATTTTAGGAATCCGGGGCGGACTTGGCTTTGCCCGGTGATTCGCATCTCCCGGCCCATTTGCTGGGCAGCCGCCCGAATTACCGGGCAGCCTCAGGGGTCGGGCCATCTGGCGGGCGCCCGCAGTAGGGGCAGGACCCCGCCGCCGGGTACTTCCCGCTGAGCACGTCATCCACGGGCACGGAGGCGAACCGCGCCACTCGCACGGCCAGGCCCGCGCCCACGGAGCGCCCGTCATGGATGATGTGACCCAAGGTGCTGTCGTTCATGCGGAGGGCTACCGCTACCCGGTCCCAGCTTCCGCACCGCGTGCGCAGGAAGCGCAGCGCCGTCCTCACATGCGCCTGTTCTTCGGTCGTCAGGTCGCTCATGCCGCCACCTCCGGCACTTCGACGGCGCCAAACTCCGCCGCAATGCCCAGATCGTACATGGCGTGGGCCACGCAGCACAGGTTGTGGCACAGGAACTTGCAGAGCACCTCGTTCGCCTGGGCGACGAAGATCTTGGAGCGCACCGACTGCCCGAACTTTCGTTTGACGGCGGAGAACGTGGACTCCACGTTGCTGCGCTGGTGGTAGTGCCTCAGGAACTCCTCTTGCTTGAACATGAACAGGCCCCACAGGCGCTTCCACGCTGCAGGCCCCTCGCTCTTGCTGTTCGACTTGAAGGGGACGTAGGGCACCGCGCCCGCGTCTTCAATCGCCTTCAGGTTCGCGTGGGAGAGATACGCCTTGTCAGCCGAGACATCCTCCATGGTGAAGCGCTTGCTTGTGGCGGTGATGAGGCCGGGCAGTTCGGGCGAGTCGTTCGCGTCGCTGTCCGTGACGCGCGCTGCGGTGACCACGTTGGTCTTTGCGCCCACCATGGCATGGGCCTTCACCCACCCGTGCTCCTTCATCTCGCGCCCGTACTTGTGATCGAACCACCGACGATAGATCGCCGTGCCAAAGCCCGTAGAGTCCGCCGCGAACTGCGACTCAATGGCGACAAGCGGCGTTGCGCTCTCTTCGATGAGCACCGTGAGCAGCGGCGTCAGTTCGGGCTTCTCGAAGTAGTCAAAGAGGGTGTTGTACTGGGGCATGCGGCCAATGTGCCCCGCATCGACACAGGCGCGGATGTCGGGCGTGGCCCGTCGGCCCGAGACGGTGCTGTAGACCTTCATGATCATGCCGTAGACGACATCGCCAAGGGGGATGGGCTTCGGGCCACGGCCCGGGTGGGGCCGGGTCTGGATGCCGTCGCACAGGCCGCGCAGGAGCTTTTGCACCATGGTCTTCTCCTGGCACTGGACGGCGTTGTACGCGGGCCAGTCTTGCTTGTAGGTCTTGCGCTTCGTGGCGCCCGGGGCGGGGACGGGCTCCGGGGGAGCGCCCGCCCGCTTGAACTCGACGGCCCACTGGTGTTTGCACTTTGCGCGCCGCAATTCGTAGTCCTGGCAGGTGCAAGTGACGGCCAGGATATTGACGAGGTAGCCGCCCCCGTTCTGCGTCTGCGAGGGGACGAACCACATGGCGCCCTCGACGTGCTTGATCCGCTTGTCCTGCGCCAAGAGACGACCGCGTTCTTCTCGGATGTCCATGGTTGCCCCCTTTACTCCTGGTTGCTGCCGTCTTCGGGCCGGTGCTGCAGGACCACGCCCCCCATGCCAACGGCCCACACGCAGCCGTCTACGAGGCACACGCTGCGGAGCATGCCAAAGGGCACGCTGGCCGCGACTTTCCACGCTCTCCCGTCGTAGTGCCACAACTGGCCGATGCGGCTCACGGTCCACAGGTCTGGGCCCTCTACAGCGACGCCGAACAGGTCATCTTCGATGTCGCTCTCGATGTCGAACCACCCATCGCCATCCCAGCGAGTGACCAGGCCGGACTCGCCCACAAAGTAGACGCACTCCTCTTCGCTGCCGCCGCCCAGGGCCGTATACCCCGCGCCGCGCATCTCCCGGTTGGAGATGATCTGGCACCCCTTGGAGCCCCCATGGAGCACCAGCCCCTCGTCGCACAGGAAGAAGACATCATCGCGCCCACTGCCCCAGATGTGGCGGATGACGTGCGCGGCAGAGACGAGCATGCCGCCCACGCCCCCGGGGCGGTGGGAGATGAGGCGGTGCGTGCCGCCGATCCACACCTCGCCGTCGCAGCTCCACACCGTGAGCAGGTCATCGGTGCGCGCCGCGAGGAGCACGGCGGACCAGGCGGCGCCATCCCAGTGCAGGATCGTGCCCTGCTCGCCCACGGCCCACGCGTCGAGCGGGCTGTTCACCCAAACGGCCCGGAGCGTGGCTGCGGTCGGGCTGAGCACGTCCAGGGGCTCGTACGTGTCCCCCACGAAGTGCCGGATGCGTCCCCCCACCCCCACGGCGACGACGAACGCAGGAACCCCATTGACCGACAAGAAAGACGGCTTCATAGTGCCTCCACCTCGCCGATGTGTTTCCAGCACACCGGCGGGCTAGGAGCGGGGGGTGTTGGTTGCACCCCCCGTCTCCGTTATGGCGCTGTGCTCCGACTGCCGGAGCCCGTTCGCGCTAGTTCAGCATCATGTGG
>JACCDY010166980.1_pt1 | contig 23281 bp, 25 predicted proteins | sample 7446391 | NCBI WGS metagenome assembly JACCDY01 (sample SAMN15323451, study PRJNA562643) | freshwater metagenome | isolation source: river surface water | place: USA:Blue River Watershed | collected 2017-08-18 | reverse complement strand
GAAGAGCTTGGACGAACTCAAGACGCTGAACGTGCTTTCAGATCTGCTATTCAAGTTGATAACAAAATGGACCGCGCTTGGTATGGCCTGGGGCTGGTACTGGTTCGACAAAAAAGGTTTGAAGAATCCTTGATGGCTTTCAAGCGCAACACAGAACTCCAATCGATGAGCCCATTCGCTTGGTACCAAATGGCACGAGTCCACATGGAGATGGGAAACTCTGAAGAAGCGTTGGCTGTGATGAGGCACCTGAATGGTTTTGAGCCCAAGGTGGCGGCTCAACTTGAGCGAGAGACAGGACTGAAGTTAGACAGATCTGTGTGATGGGTGAGGCCACATCGTGTGGCAATGAATTTCAAGTTTGTCAGTTGGTAATTTTTTAACAATAAGGAGACAAGAATGCAGCTCACTGCTCGGCACCAGGAGTACTGGCGCAAGAATTTAAGAATCACGGGGCTATTGTTAGCCTTATGGTTCTTTGTGACCTTTGTACTGTTGTACTTTTCACGTGATTTGACCTTCAATTTTTTTGGATGGCCATTTTCATTTTGGGTAGCTGCGCAAGGCGCCCTCATTGTTTATTGCCTCATCATTTGGTACTACGCACGCTACATGAACAACCTTGACAAGGAATATGGCGTTGCAGAAGGAGATGAATCATGAGCGTTTTTGGTGGGGAAGGCCAATCCCAAGGCCAATTTCAGAAATCGCTGAACAAAGTATTTATCTTTTACGGCGCAGGCTTTGCAGCCTTTGTGATTGCCCTAGCAGTCCTTGAGCAAATGGGGTTGCACAGAGACTACATTGGCTATGCTTTCTTGGCGGCTACAGTACTCTTGTATGCCGGTATTGGTGTGATGAGTCGCACCAACGATGCTGCCGAATATTATGTGGCGGGCCGCCGTGTGCCAGCCATTTACAACGGCATGGCGACAGGTTCTGACTGGATGTCAGCTGCGTCCTTCATTGGTATGGCCGGTACGCTTTACCTGACGGGCTACGGTGGCTTGGCCTTTATTTTGGGCTGGACCGGCGGCTACTGTTTGGTGGCTTTGTTCTTGGCACCTTACCTGCGTAAATTTGGTCAGTTCACCATTCCAGACTTCTTGGGTGCACGCTACGGCGGCAATATGGCGCGATTGATTGGTATCTTTGCCGCCATTTTGGTTTCCTTCGTTTATGTGGTTGCTCAGATCTTTGGCGTTGGTTTGATTACTGCTCGTATGACTGGTTTGTCATTCGATGTGGGCGTGTATGTGGGCTTGGCCGGTATCTTGGTCTGTTCGTTCTTGGGTGGTATGCGCGCAGTCACCTGGACCCAGGTGGCGCAGTACCTCATTTTGATTGTTGCTTACATGATTCCTGTGGTGTGGCTGTCGGTGAAACACACCAGCAATCCTGTGCCTCAGGTTGCCTATGGCTACCTGCTTGAAAAAGTAACTGCCAAAGAAGAGCAACTGTTGAAAGATCCCAAAGAACTAGAAGTTCGCGGTATTTTCAAGGCGCGTGCTGATGCGGCTGCTGAAAAACTGAAAGATGTTCCAGCTGCCATGGCCGCTGACAGAGAAGCTGCCACTAAAAAACTTGAAGAGCTGAAAGCTGCTAACGCACCTGAAGCCGAAATCAAGGCAGCGACTGCTGCGATTGCTGCTTTGCCAAAAGATGAAGCAGCTGCAAAGGCCGCTTACACCGCTGCACGCACTTCCAACACGGCCCGTGCTGCGCCACCATTGCGTCATGCGGAGCCATTCCCTGGCAAAGATGATGCTGCCAGAGACATTGCACGGAAGAATTTCCTGGCATTGGTTTTCTGTTTGATGATTGGTACGGCTGCTTTGCCGCACATTCTGATGCGTTTCTATACCGTTCCTTCGGTCCGTGAAGCTCGTGAGTCGGTGGCCTGGTCGCTGTTCTTCATTTCACTGCTGTACTTCACAGCGCCCGCTTTGGCAGTGTTGGTGAAGTTTGACATCTACACGCTCTTGGTCGGTACACCGATGGACCAGCTACCGGGGTGGATTGCCCGATGGAATGTGGTGGATCCGACTTTGATGGCGGTGTCTGACATCAACAAAGATGGCATCTTGCAGTTGGCAGAAATCCGTTTGGGCGGTGACATTGTGGTCTTGGCCACACCTGAAATTGGCGGCTTGCCGTTCGTGATTTCTGGCTTGGTTGCAGCGGGTGGTTTGGCTGCGGCTTTGTCGACTGCTGACGGCTTGTTGTTGACTATTGCCAACGCGATGTCGCATGACTTGTACTACAAAGTGATTGACCCTAACGCATCTGCAAACCGCCGCGTTGCGATTTCCAAAATTATTTTGGTGTTCGTTGCCCTGGCTGCTGCTTATGTCGCATCTTTGCGAATGGCCGACATCCTGTTCTTGGTGTCTGCGGCATTCTCTTTTGCTGCCGCTGCCTTCTTCCCAGCTTTGACACTTGGCATCTTCTGGAAGCGTGCCAATAAGTGGGGTGCTTCTTTGGGCATGTTGGCTGGTTTGGGCATCTCTTTCTACTACATGGTCAAGACACATCCTTGGATGTACAGCTTGTTCCATGAAGGTACATTGACACCTGAAATTTTGAAGGCCAATACATGGTGGGACATCGCGCCTATCTCTGCTGGTATCTTCGGTGTGCCGCTGGGTTTTGCAGTGATCATCATTGTGTCACTGCTGACCAAGGAGCCTGAGAAAGAAGTTCAAGAGCTTGTGGAGAACGTTCGCTTCCCAAGCTTTGACGGTACGACTTCACAAGGTACAGCGATGCACTAAGGTCAGGCGGTTTGATCGTTCAAACCTCAATACCTGAACTCTCCTAAAACCCCCGCTTGCATTTTGCAATCGGGGGTTTTTTTATGCTGATGTCACAACTTGCGATGTTTCGCTGTTGTGTCTTGCTGTATCACCCTAGATTTGATGTAAAAATGGTGAGATCCCTGTTGATTAAGTTCTTTGTAGGAATGCCAAGATGAAATTTAAATTACCTCGTCGCTCACTGATTGCACTGAGTTTGTGTGCTTCTTCAATGTCCTTTGTTCAGGCGCAATCCGATTTTGCGCAACAAGCCGCCAAAGAACCTGGCGCCAAAGTCACTGCTTCCGGTTTGGTTTTCAGGTCTTTGCAAGACGGTCAAGGTGCCAGTCCTGTGGCCTCTGACAAAGTCAAAGTTCACTACCGCGGCACTTTGCCCGACGGCAAAGAATTTGACAGTTCTTTCAAACGCAATCAGCCCATTGATTTTCCTTTGAACGCCGTCATCCCATGTTGGACAGAAGGCGTGCAATTGATGATGGTGGGAGGCAAAGCTAAATTGACATGCCCACCCGCCATTGCCTATGGGTCAAGAGGCGCGGGTGGTGTGATACCTCCCAACGCCACACTACAGTTTGAAGTCGAACTGATTGCCATTGCTGGCAAATAAAACCATGCTCGATTTACCCACACCTGAACTCAAATTTTTTGCAGACCTCACTGTGCTTGTCGATGTTCCCCAAGAAGTGGGCGTGGCTGTGCACGGCAAAAGGCGCGTCATTCCTATCTTGGGTGGCGAGGTACAAGGACAGGGCTGGACTGCGCGAGTGTTGCGAGGCGGTGCCGATTTTCAGTTAATTGTGAATCAAACATTGGCGGAATTGGATGCACGCTATGTTTTGGAGACCGATGCAGGCGATTTGATTTTTGTTCAAAATCGCGCGGTTCGAACTGCTTCACCAGAGGTCATGGATCGATTGATTCGAGGCGAACCGGTTGATCCACAACTTGTTTATTTCAGGTGCACGCCTCAGTTTGAAACAGCTTCTAAATCGCTGTCATGGATCAGTGAGAAATTGTTCATCGGCACTGGCGCAAGGCAGCCAGATCGCGTTGTCATGCGATTCTTTGAGGTACTGTAATTTCAAAAATGTGGTTTTTGAATTTTTGAGCTTTCTTTAATCGTGGGATGAAGCATGCGACTTGATGGAAAACGGGTGTTACTGACGCAGGCCAATGAATTTATGGGGCCTGCATTAACCGAAACTTTTAGAGGCTTAGGTGCAGAGGTCTTCGCAGATATTTCGCCTCTTCATTTAGACAAAGACCGACCCCGACAATTGGTTGAAGAAGCTGGTCGCGTTGACATCTTGCTAATTCATTTGGCATTGCCTTCGCCCAACACACCTGCGATAGAGATTGATGACGCAGAATGGCAGACAGTTTTTCAATACTTGGTTGATCCCATGCCAAGGTTGGTTGCTGCGGTTCTGCCGCAAATGATTGAAAGAAGGCAAGGTCGTATTTTGTTGATGGGCAGCGCCGCTGCATTGCGGGGACAAAAAAGAACGGGTACTTACAGTGCAGCCAGGGGGGCTCAATTGGCATATGTACAGTCGGTCGGACTAGAACTTGCGTCGCTTGGTATTCAATTCAATGCCATTGCGCAGAATTTTGTTGCTAATCCAACCTACTATGGACCTGAGGTTCAGGCGAATCCCAAGTTTCAAGAGCGACTCAAACGAGAGGTGCCGTTAGGTCGCCTGGTCAGCGCAGAAGAAGATGCAAGTTATGCAGCCTATTTGTGCAGCGATGCCGCTTCGTGTTTTGTAGGACAAGTTTTTCCTATTTCAGGCGGCTGGGTAGGACGTTGACAACTTAAGTTTTTCTTTAAGTGACTGAGAAATCAGCAACTTCTCATTTGTGTGCACCAACTTTACGCCAACTAGAAACACCCAATGGGTCAAGGACACCTTGGGTGTCGACATGCCGCTCGAATTTCCAGTTGAGTCTTATCCTGGATTTGCATCTCCCATCGTTGTTCAAAGTCGGCAGACGCAGCGCGTGGCTGTCGGCTTGGCAAAATTTGGTCTGATTCCAGCGTGGGCCAAAGACGACAAAATTGCGCGTCACACTTACAACGCTCGCAGCGAAACGGCTTCACAAAAACCTAGCTTCAGATCGGCTTGGCGCAATCGACAGTTTGGACTGGTGCTTTGCGATAACTTTTTTGAACCCAATTACGAATCGGGTCGTGCTGTGCGTTGGAAAATTGAACGGGCCGACCAACAACCCTTTGGCATTGCTTGTCTTTGGGACCGTTGGACAGATCCCACATCAGGCGAATTGATTGTGAGCTTTTCTATGCTGACAGTGAATGCCGATGAACATGCCGTCATGAACCAATTTCATAGACCCGGTGACGAAAAACGAACGCCGGTCATCATTTCACCAGAGTATCATGGTGATTGGCTCGGCGCAGATTTGGCCGATGCCGCAGCGTGGATGTCATGGCAGCACATGCCTGCGCTTGTCGCCAAGCCATGCCCTCGCAGCGCAGTTTGAAGTCGTTTTTTAGGAATTCAGTTTATGGCACGCATGCCTTCTTTGTTCATACCGCACGGCGGTGGCCCATCATTCTTTATGACGGGTGAACGCAAACAACAATACCAAGCGACTGAAGATTTTTTGAGCAGCATTCAACACATGTTGCCTGCAAAACCTGAAGCCATTTTGATCATTACCGCCCATTGGGAAACGCGAATTCCCAGCTTCACGGGGGGTACAAATCCCGAATTAATTTACGACTACTACGGTTTTCCACCCGAGACCTACGAGTTAACGTATCCAGCACCTGGGTTGCCTGCATTGGCGCAACGGGCAGCGCAACTGATTAAGCAAGCAGGATTTCCTGCAGAGGTTGATCCTGACTATGGCTGGGACCATGGTGTGTTCATTCCACTCAAGGTGATGTACCCTGAAGCCAAAGTGCCGGTGGTGGCCATGTCTTTGCATGAAAGTTTGAATCCCGAACTGCATGCGCATTTGGGCCGAGCATTGGCGCCATTGCGTGACGAAGGTGTGCTCATTGTGGGCTCTGGCATGAGTTACCACAACCTTCGACAGTTTTCAAATTTTGCGCAAGATTCGCACGTATTTCACGATTGGCTTGACCAGGCGGTTCAAGGTTCGTGGCAAGAGCGATGCGACCAATTGGCCAACTGGCATTCAGCGCCAGGGGGTCGAGCCTCGCACCCACGTGAAGAACACTTACTGCCCTTGATGGTGGCCAGTGGGGCGGGCTCGGACTTGCCAGGCCGCGTTATTTGGCGGGGTTCAGTTGGCCCAACTTGTATTGGGGCTTGGGCGTTTGAATGATCTGATCGAATTGAAGCGATACGGCCTCGGCCACCATGTCGGCCGTCACGGCAGACAACGTCCAGCCTAAATGGCCGTGCCCTGTGTTGTAAAACACATTGGCAGCTTTTCCTCGTCCCACCTTGGGCATCATGTTGGGCATCATGGGTCGCAAACCTGCCCATGGAATCACTGAGCGTGTGTTGATTCTAGGGAAGCACTGCTGAACCCAATCCACCAATGGTTTGATGCGATCGGCTCGGATGTCTTTGTTGTAGCCATTGAACTCGGCAGTACCTGCCACTCTAAAACGGTCAACGCCCAAGCGGCTTGTGACCAATTTAGTTTCATCGTCCAACAAGCTCACTTGCGGCGCACCTTGTTGACTGTCTTGATCGTTCAAATTGACGGTGATGGAGTATCCCTTCACAGGATAAATATTCACTCGGTCGCCCAATTCTGCTGCAAATTTCTTGCTGGCCACGCCGGCGCAAATCACGACGCCATCAAAACTGTGGACGGTGGGAGGTGCATCGCTGTGTGAGACCTTGATGGTGGCTGTCTGGTTGTTTGAGCTGACCGAAGTCACATCTTGGTCGTACAAAGTTCGGACGCCCAATCGTTGTGCAGCCAAAGCCAAGCCAGTCGTGAATTTATGAATATCGCCCGTGGAATCGCTCTCGGTAAAGTAGCCACCGTAATAATTGCCTGCCAATGTGGGCTCTATGACTTTCATTTCTTCAGGTGTGACGGCATGCCTTGGCAAGCCGCCTTTGGCCAACATGGCAGACACTTTGCCAGCGTGCTCAAAACCTTTTTTGTCACGATAAATGTGCAAGATACCTTGCTTTTTTAAATCGAAATCGATGCGCTCTTCGTGGGCCCACGCAAACAAATGCTGACGCGCAGCCACCGCCAAACGCGCCGTTTCAACCGTATTGCGTTGGTAATCTTTCATCGACAACATGAACTCTGCAAACCAAGAAATTTTGTGCCAGCTGGGTTTGGGATTGACAAGCAGAGGCGCATCGCTTTTGAGCATCCACTTCAAACCTTTGAGAATGGTTGAGTAATGTGTCCAAACTTCTGCGTTGGATGCTGAGAGTTGACCGCCATTGGCAAACGAAGTTTCCATGGCTGCATAACGGTGGCGTTCAAACAGGGTGACTGAATAGCCTTTTTTGGCCAATGCATAGGCGGTTGTAATGCCGGTGATGCCGCCACCAATGACTGCAATTTTTTTCATGAGAGATGAGTTCCAGAAAAGTACTTTTGAACCAAGTGGATCCAATACGCCGAACCAGTCGCGATGTTGTCGTCGTTGAAGTCGTAGCCTGGGTTGTGCACCATGCATGCGCCGGCAGAATCGCCGTCGCCATTGCCAATGAGCAAATAACTGCCAGGTACTTTTTCCAACATGAAAGCAAAATCTTCGCTGCCTGTCAGGGGCGGGCCATTGGCGATGACCTTGTCGGCACCCACCACTTCCAGACCCACTTGTCTTGCAAAGTTGGTTTCGTCAACAGAGTTGACCAAGACGCAATAGCCTTCGCGCCAATCGACATGGCCTTTCACGCCAAAGCTTTCTGCTTGCAATGCCACCAAAGATTTGATGCGCTCTTCAAGCAGGCGGCGAACCGCTGGATCTAAAGCGCGCACGCTCAATTCCAGTTGTGCCGAAGCCGGTATGACATTGTTGGCCTGCCCAGAATGAATGGAACCCACGGTCACAACGGCTGTATGCAATGGATCGACGTTGCGTGAAACCACTGTTTGAAGCGCCATGATCAAGGAAGAAGCCGCGACGATAGGGTCGGCTGCACGGTGTGGCATGGCGCCATGGCCGCCTTTGCCCTCTAACCGGATAGTCACATAATCACTCGATGCCATGGCAGCACCTTCGCGAAATACGAGGTGACCAGTCGGTACGCCTGGCATGTTGTGCATCGCAAAAATTGCTTCGCAGGGGAACAGCTCAAACAGGCCATCCTGCATCATGCGGAGTGCGCCACCGCCACCTTCTTCGGCCGGTTGAAAGATGAGGTGCAGTGTGCCGTCAAAGTCTGCGTTGCGTGCCAACTCGTGGGCAGCCGCCAAGAGCATGGCGGTGTGGCCGTCGTGACCACAAGCGTGCATCAAGCCTGCTTTGGTGCTCGCCCACTCTGCGCCACTGGCCTCTTGAATGGGCAGGGCATCCATGTCGGCACGCAAACCCAAACTTCGCTTGCTGCTGCCTCGTTTGAGAGTACCTACAACGCCTGTGCCCCCAAGACCGCGATGAACGCTATAGCCCCAAGCTTCCAACTTCGAGGCGACCAGCGCTGAGGTGCGATGTTCTTCAAAGGCCAACTCAGGGTGACGGTGAATGTCACGCCTCAGTTGGATGAACTCTCCCACTCTGGCTGTCAGGGCTTCGCGCAAATAGGTCATGCTGAATGAGGCTTTAAGAAGTTTATTGAGGTTGCAGGTTGATTGACTTGGCAATGGCGCGGAATTGCGCGGTGCCATCTGCATAAGCTTTGTCAACGGCTTGCAAGGACAAAGGCTTGGCAACCAATTGGCTATTGGCTTCCAGACCATTGCGCACGGCGGGGTCACTCAATGAATCGGTGATGGTTTTGTGAATCACTTGAACGATGGCTTCTGGTGTATCTCTTTTGACAAAGTAACCCGTCCAAATATTGAAGGTGAAGTTCTTCAATGATTTGCTTTCTGTGATGGCAGGGTAGGCTTTGACTGACTCCAGACGCTCGCTGTTCAGCATGGCCAAAACTTTGACCTTGCCTTGCTTTTGCAATTCGTCATAGGCTTTGCCGAAAGGAGCCAAGAAAATATCCACTTGACCGCCAATCAAATCTTGGTTGGCAGGCGCGGCACCCTTGTAGGGAATGTGCGTCATGGGAATGTTGGTGGTCTTCGACAGGTGCTCACCCAACAAGTGATAGAAAGAGCCTGGGCCAACGCTGGCGTATGTGATGGGTCGGCCTGCTTGCGCCTCTTTGCGAGCGTAGTCCAGAAACTCATCGACATTGTTGACGGGCAAATCTTTGCGCGCCAAGAAACCAATTTGCGCGGTGGCAATCATTTGCACCAATCGGAAGTCTTCGCTTTTGAACTTGACAGCAGAGATGGCCAAAGGTGCCAAGATCAATTCGTTGGGAGAGCCTTGGAAAATGATTTGACCGTCGGAGGGTGCGTTCAAAACTTTTTGAGCTGCAATGGCACCAGAGGCGCCGCCCAAGTTGTCCACAATGACGGGTTGTCCTAGGTTTTTGGACAAGGTGTTGTTCACTGTGCGTGCGATAACGTCGGACAAGCCGCCTGCGGGGTAAGGCACCAACAGGGTGACAGGTTTGCTAGGGTAGCTCTGGGCAAATACGGATCCAGCGACCAGCAGAGTCGCAACGGCTGCGACGGCTTGCTTGAAGCTTTTTTCAAAGACTGATTTCATGCTGCGTTCCTTTTAAGTGATGGATAAAAATTGATCGGTGTTGCCACTGTAAAAACACCACGAATTTAAGTCCAATGCATAATAATATGCATTAGCATAATTTAAATGCATAGAAGGGTGGCGCATGACTTTGGTACAACTCAGGCACTTTTTGGACTTGGCCAGCACCGGATCGTTCAGTAAATCGGCCGAAAAGCTGTTCTTAACCCAGCCAGCACTCAGCCGCAGCATCAAGTCCTTAGAAGACGAACTCGGCCAAGCCTTGTTTGATCGAGTGGGCCGTAAAAACGAGCTCACAGCCTTTGGTAAACACATCTTGCTTCAGGCCAAAGATTTACTAGAAGCGGCGCGCTCCCTGAAGCACAGTAGCCAAGAGTTATTGAGTGGCCAGACAGGTCAGGTCAAGTTGGGCTTGGGATCTGGCCCTGGTGCGCTCTGGATGACGCCACTGCTGACCCACATGGCCACCGACTTTCCCAATGCACGTTTGGAAATTGCCAGAGGTGCTACACCATTGCTGGTTCAGCAGTTACGCGATCGAAGCTTGGACGCTCTGATATTGGACATCCGATCATTGAGCCCCGCCAGTGATTTGCGGGTAGAGCCGCTTTGTGAATTGCCTGGGGCATTCATGTGCCGAAAAGGGCACCCTTTGGCCAAACTGAAAAGTGTGAAGCTTGAACAAGTCTGTGCCTATCCCGTGGCGTCCACGCCTTTGAGTGACGAAGTCGCCAGAGTGTTGATTGAGCGCTACGGCGCCAATGCCCACCCCGATCATTTGGTTAAGTTGAGGTGCGAGGAAATTTCAAGTCTGTTGGATGTGGCCAGACACACGCAAACCGTGGTGGTTGCCGTCAGAGCGCTTGCGCCAGATTTGGTTGAATTGAAGATGCAACCCCCACTCAATGCCAATGCCAGATTTGGGTGGGTCAGCTTAAAGTCGAGAACCGAATCGCCTTTAGCGCGATTACTTTTCCAAGCCGCCTTAAACAGCGTTGCACATGGGTGACAGTGGGCCATGCAAACTTTTTTCAAATGACTAAACTAGTTGCTTTGAACAGGTTGTCCAATGAATCGCTTTAATGGCAAAGTCGCTTTGGTAACGGGCGCAGGTTGCATCGCATCGGGTTGGGGAAATGGGCGCGCCATGGCTGTGCGTTTGGCCGAAGAAGGTGCTTTGGTTTTTGCAGTCGACCGAGATGCAGCAAGCCTTGAAGAAACATTGGATCGCGCTGGCGCAGCCAAAAGTTCAATTCACACGCATGTCTGCGATGTGACAAATTCTGAAAGTGTCCAAGCCATGGTGCAAGCTTGTTTGGACAAATTCAAAACCATCGACATCCTTATCAACAATGTGGGCGGTTCTGCTGCTGGCGGACCTGTTGAAATGAGCGAAGAAGTCTGGGACACACAGTTCAATGTCAATTTGAAAAGCGTCTTCCTCACTTGCAAGCATGTTTTGCCAACCATGATCGACCACAAAAGTGGCGTCATTGTCAATGTGGCTTCAACATCAGGCACGCGTTGGACGGGCAGTGCACAAGTTGCTTATGCAGCGGCCAAGGCGGGTGTCATTCAGTTGTCCAAAGTTGTCGCGGTACAGCATGCACCTTTTGGCATCAGGGTGAATACAGTCGTGCCAGGGCAATTGCACACGCCCATGGTAGAAGCTCGTTTGGCCAAACAAAGAACAGGCGGCGATGTAGAAGCCTTATTGGCAGCCCGCGTCAAGCGAATTCCATTGGGCTTTATGGGCGATGGCAGAGACACCGCCAGTGCGGCATTATTTTTGGCCAGCGATGAAGCGCAATTCATCACAGGCACAGAAATTGTGGTGGACGGTGGCATGACTGCCCGTTGTGATTGATTCAGTTTTTAAAAGTTGAAATAACAGGAGACAAAACATGAAAAAAAGAAACATGCTTAAAACACTGGGTGTTGCCGCAACATTGGCTGTGATGAGTTTCAGTGCATTTGCACAAACACCTTCCAAACCCGTTCGAATCATTGTGGCCTTTGCGGCGGGCGGTCCCGTCGACGCCATGGCCAGAACTCTGGCCGAGCCCCTAGGCCGAGCATTGGGAAAAACAGTCATTGTTGAAAACAAACCGGGTGCAAGTGGCGCCATTGGTGCCAACGAAGTTTTGAAGTCTGAGGCCGATGGTTCAACCCTTTGGTTGACAAGTGTGGGCGCTGCAGCCATCAACCCTGCGTTGTTTCCTAAGCTCTCTTACAACATGCAAAAAGACTTTGCGCCGGTGTCCTTGGCGGCCAACAATGTGGAGGTGTTTGTTGTCAACGTCAATAATCCAGCAAAAGATGCCGTTGAATTGATGGCCGCTGCAAAAGCCAAAAAAGAGCCAATGGCAATTGCCTCATCAGGCAAAGGCAGCATTCCGCATTTGGCTTTGTTGCAGTTGGAGTATTCCACCGGCATTGACATGCTTCATGTCCCCTACAACGGCATGGCGCCGGCATTGAACGATTTGTTGGGCGGCCAAGTGATTGGTTTCTTTGCCGATGTGCCTGCAGTCATGGCGCAAATCAAAGGCGGCAAACTTCGCGCTTTGGGCATGGCATCTAAAACCCGCCATCCTTTGTTGCAAGATGTGAAGACGTTTGAAGAACAAGGCTTTAAGTCTGTGGACACCAACAATTGGTACGGATTTTTTGTGTCTTCCAAGACTTCGCCCGACATGATCAAGACTTTGAACAGGGCCATTCAACAAGCAGTTGCCGATCCTGCGGCCAATGTAAAATTGACACAATCGGGTGCAGAACCTAAGTCGACCACACCCGAAGAGTTGGGGGCCATCTTGGCGGCAGACACAGACAAGTGGGCGCGTCTGATTAAAGCTCGAAACATCACGGCTGATTGATGAGCAGCAATCACATTCGCGTTCCTTTGGTGGTAGGTGGAACGCGACCCGAACTTAAAGAGATTGAAGAACGCATTCTCAAAGAGCGCGGCCGAATCTCTTTGCTCTACCAAGTCTTGCTAAACAGTGCACCCATTGCGCAGGGCTGGGAGGCCATGCTCACAGCAGTTCGCAACAAATCTTCAGTGCCTGCAGACTTGCGTGAATTGATGATTTTGCGTGTGGCGGTTTTGAACAAGGCCAGTTTTGAGTTTGAGGCGCACATACCGCATGCCTTGAAGGCGGGTGTACCGCAAGAAAAAATTGATGCTCTTCGCAGCTTAACGCTTTCAAATCTTTTTACAGATGAAGAAATATTAGTATTGCAAATGACCGATCACATGACGCGTGATGTCGAAGTACCAGCCGAGTTGATGGCCAAAGTGACGCAACAGTACTCAGCAGAAAAAGTGGTTGAATTGGTGGCCACGGTTGCAGCCTACAACATGGTTTCGCGCTTTTTGGTAGCGCTGAACATTGTTCATTAAAGGGAACTCAGATGATTGCAAGCCACCTGTTGGAACGATCAGGCAACTTCTTGGAAACCCCTGAATTCAAGCAATCTTCCGCTCATTTAACTTGGTGGAAGGCTGTTGATCAAGTTTTATTTCGTGCCTATTGGTACTCAGAATTACCGCCTCAGCTTGAAGCGACACCTTTGCAATTGTTGTTGGACTTGAAGGGCGTCAGCTATCAAGCCACAGGGCAGTTTCATTACGTGGTGGAAACGGATGTGAAACCTGAACACGAGGAGGAAATGAATGCCTGGTACAACACAGAGCATTTGATCGGCCTGTCACAAGTCCCTGGCGTCATCTCTGCAACAAGGTATCTGCGTTTGTCAGGTGGACCCCGCTTTGTCGCTTGTTACGAATTGGAGTCACCCCTTATTTTGGAGAGCAAGGAATGGCTTGCTGTGAGGCACACGGCTTGGAGTTCGAGAGTCAGGCCGATGTTTTTCAATACCTTCCGACAACATTTTGTCCGTCTCTCCTAATTTTGTAAGCGCTACTTTTCAATGATTAACAAAATCGCAGACTCCATTGCGGAAGCCGTGGCAGATACGCAAGATGGTGCCACTGTTTTAATTGGTGGCTTTGGCACAGCCGGAATTCCGGGTGAGTTGGTCGATGGTTTGATCGATCAAGGCGCACGGGACCTGGTGGTGGTCAATAACAATGCAGGCAACGGTGTTCACGGTTTGGCTGCGCTTTTAAAAGCGGGACGCATTCGCAAAATTATTTGCAGTTATCCACGTCAAGCCGATTCCTATGTGTTTGACGAACTGTATCGTGCCAAAAAAATTGAACTTGAATTAATTCCACAGGGCAATTTGGCGGAACGCATGCGCGCTGCGGGTGCTGGCATAGGCGCATTTTTTTCACCGACAGGCTATGGCACGCAAATGGCCATGAACCCAGATGGGCAGCCTAAAGAAACCAGAGAAATCAATGGCAAACACTATGTCCTTGAGTATCCTATCCATGGCGATTTGGCGCTGATTAAAGCCGAAGCCGGCGATCGTTGGGGCAACTTGGTCTACCGCAAAGCGGCTCGAAATTTTGGCCCAGTGATGGCGATGGCGGCTAAAAAAACCGTTGCCTCAGTTCACAAAATTGTTGAGCTGGGTGAGCTAGATCCTGAGTCCATCGTGACGCCCGGAATTTTCGTGAGCAAAATTGTTCTGATTGCCCACAAGGCCACGGAAGGGGGTGGTTTTAAATGAGCGCCTACAAGCCAAGAACCAAACAAGAGGTGGCCCATCGGGTGGCACAAGACATTCCAGAGGGTGCCTATGTCAACTTGGGCATTGGCCAACCGACATTGGTGGCCAACTTCATTCCCCCAGAACGCGAGGTGATACTGCAAAGCGAAAACGGCATTTTGGGCATGGGTCCTGCGCCTGCTGCAGGCCAAGAGGATTTTGATTTGATCAATGCGGGCAAGCAGCCTGTCACCCTCTTGAAGGGGGGTGCTTTTTTTCACCATGCTGATAGCTTTGCCATGATGCGCGGGGGGCATATCGACATCTGTGTCATGGGCGCTTTTCAAGTTTCCGCAACGGGGGATTTGGCCAACTGGAGTACCGGCGAGGAGGGCGCAATACCGGCTGTAGGCGGTGCCATGGATTTGGCAGCAGGTGCCAAAGAGACATGGGTCATGATGGATTTACTCACCAAAAAGGGCGAGAGTAAATTGGTATCGGCCTGCACCTATCCTTTAACAGGCGTTGCATGTGTCAGCCGTGTGTACGCCGATTTGGCGACCTTATCGTGTGGCCCAGAAGGCTTGAAGTTGATCGACATTGTGGAAGGATTGACGGTGCAAGAGCTCTCGAACCTGATTGGCTTGCCCGTCGGCCACTGATCAGCCTTGCCATCCACCCAATACAAAACAATGAACCAAGCAGCCAATTTAGACACCGTTGTTCAAACCTATTTGGAAAAACCCAGCCAGGCAGCGCTTAAGTTGCCGGCCAAATCCTGTGATGCGCATGTGCATGTCTTTGGCCCCACCGACAAGTTTCCATATTCACCCAATCGGAAAATAACACCTGTTGAAGCACCCAAAGATAAACTCTTTGCGTTGCACAAGGCGTTTGGCATTGAGCGATGTGTCATTGTCCAATCGGTGGTTCATGGCAACGACAACCGGGTGGTGGAAGATGCCATCGAAGCGGGTGGTGGCAATTATTTGGGCGTCGCTCTGATACCTGTTGATGTTCCCGATCAGGAACTCAAGCGTTTAGCCCATCGAGGATTCAGAGCGGTTCGATTTAATTTCATGAAGCACCTGACGGGTGGCTTTGATGTGCAAGATGTTCTCAAGCTAACCCCGAGATTGGCCGATGTGGGTATGCATCTGCAGGTTCACTTCGAAAGTGAATTGGTTCACAGCGTTGGCAAAGCATTGTTACAAAGTGCAGTGCCTGTTGTGATTGACCACATGGCACGCGTAGACGCCACACTGGGCGAAGGTCATGCAGATTTTCAGGCGCTCATGAAATTGCTCGATCACAAGAACATGCACGTCAAAGTGAGTGGCATTGACCGCATTGAGGCCGCATCACAAGCGGGTAGCGGGTATCCCATGGGAACTCAACTGGCGGCGCGTTTGGTCGAAAAATTTCCAGATCAATGCGTGTGGGGCTTGGATTGGCCGCACCCCAATCACACCCACATTCCAGACGATGGTGAATTGGTTGATGCTTTGGCTGTCATTGCGCCTAGTGCTGATGCTTTACAACGATTGTTGGTAACCAATCCGCAAGCCTTGTATCGCTTTGAATGAATCAAATGAAAAGTTTTCACCATGAATGATCCATCACTGCCCTTGCTAGACAGCCATCAACTCAAGGCGCTGAGTCAAAGTCAACCCAGTCAATGTGCTTGCGCCTTGAAGCATTGTCAAGGTTGGGAGAGTGTCAGCGATGACCGCTGGCCAGTTTCGCAAATGCAACTGAAAGGCAGTCTTCGGAGACCCCTGCCTGAAGGGCAGACCGAGGCAACTTTTGAAGAATTTCACCCAAGTGGCACACGTTATGACTCACCCGAAGCGCCCGTGGCCGCCACTTTTTTTCCCTACAACCGTTGCGATGTTTTTTCGTGTTCCCAGTGTGGCTGTGGTGTGCTCAAGTACACCGAATATGGGGGCTATTATGTCGACCACCGTGTTCGATTGCTGAATCCCAACTTGGTTGTGACTGACACTGTTTAATTTCTAAATCTATTTCAAAAACCAACTCTATGACCCAGTCAAGCAAGCCCATCTATCGAATTGGCTCAGGCGCTGGTTTTGCAGGCGATCGTGTCGACCCAGCCGTTGCGCTGGCTGCTTCTGGTCAAGTCGATGCTGTGGCGTTGGAGTGTTTGGCCGAACGAACGTTGGTGCCCGCCATCAAGGCCCGTGCAGACAATCCAAACGCGGGCTTTGACACCCGCTTGCGCCGTCGTTTAACGCCTTTATTGCCGGCTGCTGCCAAAACAAATTGCAAAATCATTTCGAATTTGGGCGCAGCCAATCCCGTTGCGGCTGGCCAAGCCATTGCTGAATTGGCCAAGTCGTTGGGAGTCTCTGATTTGCGCATTGCTGCTGTAGAAGGCGATGACGTGATGGCACTGGCCGATCAAGTTAAATGGATGAAGCCGTTGACAGGTCGTTTGATTGGGGCTCATGCCTACTTAGGGTGCGTACCAATGGCAAATGCTTTAGAAGCTGGCGCTGATGTGGTGGTGACAGGTCGCGTTGCAGACTCTGCCTTGTTTGCTGCACCTGTTCGTCAATATTTAAACCAAGACCCTAGCGCACTGGCGGGCGCTTTAACAGTGGGCCATTTGCTGGAGTGCGGTGGCCAGTTGACTGGCGGCAACTACGATACTTTGGGTGGACCACAGCCTGGCAATCCATTGTCTGCTGCTGACTTTGCCAATTTGGCTTATCCCCTTGCACATGTGTATGCCGATGGCTCTGCAGACATCACAGTACTTGATGGCACACCCGCCATTCTGGACGCACTCACATGCACCTTGCAGTTGCTGTATGAGGTGCATGATCCATTCAGATACATCACCCCCGATTTGACATTGGATTTTTCGGGCATTCAATTTGAACAAATCGGTCCTCAGCGGATTCGGATGACAGGTGCCAAAACCTCTGGGCCGCCGCCAACATTGAAGGTGGCTGGTTTTATGGAGCTGCCTGGCTTTATTGCCGATTGCGAAATTGGTTTCGCAGGGACAGGCGCTTATGAGCGTGCACAACGTGCTGCAGATACTTTGAGAATGCGTTTGTCAGATTGGTCAGATGACCAACTGTCCATCGATCTGGTGGGTGTTAACTCTGTGCTGCGCGCAGGTTCATTGCGAATGGCTGCGCCTGCTGAGGTTCGGGTCCATGTGTCTGCAAAATGCCAGGACGCTGACATGGCGCAGGTGATCGAGGACGAAATTTATACCTTGACCTTGTCTGGCCCCGCAGGCGGATGCAGCGTTCGAAGTGAACGTCGAAACCGCATCGAAATTTTGGATGGTTTCATTGATCCGTCGCTGGTCAAAACCAATATTCGCTGGAGCCATTCATGAGAGTTGGAGACATTGCCGTTGGCCGCGCAGGCGACAAAGGGGACATGCTTGACCTCACACTGGTCGCTCAAGATGAAGCAACTTATCAACGGCTGTGCAAGGCCTTGACGACCGAAGCGGTGGCCCCCATGTTGAACAAAGTGGTGCCTGGGCCGGTTATGCGCTACGACTTGCCTGGCCTTAAAGCTTTGAAGTTTGTTATGCCCGAGGCATTGCCAGGCGGTGTTTATGCCACGCTCAGGCCAGGCCTTCATTGGCAGAAGGCTGCCATTTGGTTGCTGCTCGATTTGGACATTGACCCTGATACGCTGGCGTTGTCGTTGACGACGAGCCAAGCGTTGACCTCGTCCCAACTTTAGTCAACAAAGCCTTCTAGCAAGTCAACGGGATCGCCAAATCGACTGGCCATTTCAATGACTTCTGGGTCCCGCAGGGCACATAAGAATCCCTGATCGATGAGGGTGTTGTTGCCTGCTTTGACAGTGGCATCTAAAGAAATCAGATCCATGTGAACCGGTGGTTCCTCCCAGTCTGGCATCACACGTCGGATGTAGTCATTGGGCTTGGCCAGGTCAATGCCAAAGTGCAAAGCGCCAGGCGAGTTGGAGCCGGCTGGATACACCGTGTGCCTGGGTGACTTCGGATTGAAACCGCATCCACCGCCTTCAATCATTCTGCCGCCCACCAGCATGTCGCGCAGTATGTTGGCGTCTTGCGAATGTCCGGTGACCTGGCTCACGTACTCACCTTCAAAGTGAACGCCAATGCGCTCTTCAAACGGCTTTGGAAAACCCACGGCCCATTGAGGGTACAAAACGCCACTCATCTGAGTGGGAATGGACAAGTTATTTTTGACTGAATTGTGGTCCCACAAATTGGGACCATGCGTGGGCAAGTAATGAACATATGCACCATCGGTTTCGGCCGTCATCAAGCCGCGCCAACGGTTGGTGGCCAGTTGATTGGTGCGCATTTCTTGGGTGAAGTGAATTTTGAAATCGCTGCCGCGCACATCAGAAAAATGCAAATCGAATTCGCCCTCTTGGGGATACCGTTTGGCTGTGGCTTGAATGATGGCACCAATGACATCAATTGGAAATCTTGCCTCGGGTGAGTGCAGTAAATCCAAGTTCCTGAAATACGTGATCTTGACCCAGCGCTGACCTTTGCGACGCATGGCAATGAAAAACGGATCGATGATGGAGCAGAACCAGGTCGACACCACAAACTGTGAGGCTTCAACCAAAGCCTTGATGTGTTCAGGCATGGCAGTCACGCGAGAGTGCGGTTCTGTGTAGATGCGTACTGTGGCGCCTCTGGCTTTGGCAAGACCGATGACCGCATCAATCACTCGATGGTCGAGCAGGGGGTCGGACAAAATGAGCACTTGATCGCCAGGGCGAATGGCAAACACCCGTTGAAAATTCTCCAAAGCCTGAAAAAAGTTTTTAGTTTCAGTGGTGGAGGCGGCAGGTGCAATAGGCATGCCGCGATAAATGCCGTGATCCATGAGAATGCCTTAATCGACGGTCGTGCCAGAGCGCTTGATGGCCTGACCCCAACGCTCAATTTCTACTTGAATGAACGAGCGCAACCCAGCGGGGGTTGTGGGCGAAGATTCAGAACCACGGCTGTTCAATTGTTGTTTGAGAGACTCATCGGCCAAAATCTTTTGCATGGCTTGCCCCACTTTTTCGAGCACCGCTGGCGGCGTACCTGCAGGTGCGAACAAGGCATCCCACGCGCTAACATCAAAGCCAGGCACACCCGATTCTGCAATGGTGGGAATGTCTGGAAAACTGCTCACCCTTTGAAGCGTGCTGACGGCCAAGCCCTTTAGCCTGCCATTGCGCACGTGCGGTGCTGTGTTGGGCATGACATCAATCATGAAGTCGATCCGATCGGCAATGACATCGGTAATGGCCGCAGCACCGCCTCGGTATGGAATGTGGACCACGGCAAGTCCAGCTTGTGCCTTGAGGGTTTCACCTGCCAAATGCGACGTGGTGCCATTGCCTGCAGAAGCAAAAGAATATTTACCTGGATTTTTCTTAAGCTCGACCAACAGCTCTTTCATTGATTTGACCTGAAGACCAGGGCGGACCACCAGCAAAGCGGCAATTCTGGAAAGCCGTGTGATGGGTTCAAAATCTTTGATGGGATCGAAGCCCGGATTTTTATAAAGCGTTTGATTGATGGCATGTGTGCCATTGGTGCCATACACCAAAGTGTAGCCATCGGCTGCCGCACGGCTGCCGTTGCTCACACCCACATTGCCACCCGCGCCACCAATGTTTTCGAACACAACACTCTGGCCTAACTCTTGTGCAAGCTTGGACAGCGTCAGTCGTGCCAAGATATCGCCACCGCCACCGGCAGGAAAGGGCACAATGATTTTGATGGGCTTGGTGGGGTAGTCCGAAGTGCGTTGCGCATAAGCTTGGCTTGCAAAGCCAGCGGCCAATGCCATGAGTGTTTGACGCCTAGAAAGCATGGGTCTTGTCTCCTGATGTTGTCGATCAGATCAGAAGACAAGCCCCATGAAAAGTAACTCCATACTTACGCTAATTTTGAGGGCTAAGATCAAGGCTGAGTTTAAGGCTCAGTTTGAGGCTCTTGCCCTCTTGAGTGCATGCTGTGCAGCCAAGTAGCCAAAAGTGATGGCAGGTCCAATGGTGATACCTGGCGCAGGATAGACGCCGCCCATGATGGAATGCATGTCGTTGCCACAGGCATACAAGCCAGAGATGACATCGCCTTTTGCATTCAGTACCTGTGCATGGGTGTTGGTGACCAAACCAGTTGCCGCGCCAATGTCGCCGGGATAGAGTGCAATGGCATAAAAAGGACCTTCCTTGAGTGCACCTAAGCAAGGGTTGGGTCCTGGCCATGTGGCGTCGCCGTTGGCACGTTGGTATTCAGTGGTGCCACGATCAAAATCAGTGTCAACGCCTTGTTGGGCCATTGAGTTGAAGCGTTCTACAGTGGCTTGTAATTGATCAGCGGACACCTTCAATTGCAGGGCTAAATCGTGGAGTGACTGACCTTGTTTCAAATAGCCATCGGCCAGGAATGGGGCTAAGCCTTTGCCTCCAGGCCTGATCATGCCTAGGCCGTATCGCTTCAATGCGCCCGCATCGCAGACTAGCCATGAAGGAATACACGGTGTTTTGGCATGGTGCGCTTGCATGGCCAAACCAAAGAGGTGATAAGAGGTCGATTCGTTGACATAGCGTTGGCCTTGGCTGTCAACGGTCAGCATGCCTGGCTTGCCGCGGTCCATCACGAAGTGCGGAAAGGATGCTGTGCTGCCATCAGCGCGTTGGCGAATCGATACGGGCGCCCAAAATGCATGGCTCAAACCACCAGTGCCTAATTGACCGCCCGCTTTTAAAGCCAAGTCCTGCGCGCGGCCCGTGTGGCCAGGTCCTGCAGGACACCATCGTTCATCGGCACCTGGCAACATGTCGGCACGTCGTGCCGGATGTCGATTAAAGCCGCCACTTGCCATGACCACGCCCCCAGTGCAACGGAGGGTGATGCGCTTGCCGCTTTGCTCAAGCACCACGCCGCGAATACCGTTTTCATCTTGAATCAAATCAGTGATTTCGGTATCGGTCAGCAACATGCCTTTGGACTGAATGTAGCTGTAAAGCATGCGGCCAATCATGGCGTTGCCCATGACCCAACGGGTGCTCCGAGGATGAATCAACTTGTCCCAATAGTGGCGCAGCACGATTCGCAGGCTATAACTGAATGACTTCAATGTTTCAGTGAGGCGCAACAAATGAAAAATATCATCTCGATCGACCATCATGCCGCCAAGTACGGTGAACTCTGGAATGGGGTTGCGAACCAAGCTGATGTTGGGCCCCAATAATTTGCCATCAAAGGGTTGTGGTTCAATGGCCCTGCCTCTTAAAACAGCACCGTCCAGTTCTGACAAGTAGTCTGGGTGTAAGGCGCGCACCTGAAATTGCAATGCACTTTTTTCTTCCAAATTGGCAATGGCTTTAGGGCCATTTTCGATGAATGCTTGACGCATCTTGGGGTCTGACCGGTCGCCCACGGCATGATTCAAAAAAGTAGCGACACGCTCAGGCGTATCTTCTGGATTGACAGCCAGACCACGCTGGGTGCCAGGAACCCACGCTGTAGAAGCTGAGAGCGCGGTGGTGCCACCCACATGCGCCATTCGCTCGATCAATACGACGCGTGCGCCATCGATTGCGGCATTGAGTGCCGCAGAAAAACCTGCAGCACCAGACCCAATGACGATCAAGTCGACAGTGTCTTGGTCATTGAATTGCGAAAGATCGGTTTGGATGCGATCTTGAAGTCTGGATATGTTCATTGGTCTAACAAAAATTGAACCATGAGTTCACGCACTTGAACAAACATGTCAGCGCCTGTTGAGGTGTTGCAGCCTTTGGCACGCGCAGCGGTAATCAGGGGCGGCACAGCTGGCGCGGTAATGACGCAACCGATGAACATATTGGGTGTGATGGCATCGATGTTGATGGGCGAAGGATCGCCTTCGCGCATGCCCATAGGCGTTGCATTGATGGCAACATCACAGCCGCTTGGATTGTCAGAGCCTGCTTTGACTTTGCCTAAATTCAATGAATTGAGGCGTTGAATGAGTGATTCGCGCCGCTCAGTATTTTCATCGTAGATGGCCAATTCACTGACGCCAGCCAACACCATGGCATGTGCGATGGCGGAACCCGCACCACCCGCACCGACCAACAAACCTTTTTTGTCTTGAAGCTGGAAGCCCTTTGATTCAATGGCTTTGACATAACCCAGCCCATCAAACATGTCGCCGTGCCAAGAGCCATCGGCATTGCGGCGAATGGTATTGACGGCACCCAAGAAGTCTGCCCGCGCAGAATGGGTGGCACAGAGTGCATGGCAATCAAATTTATGGGGAATGGTGACAATGATGCCGTCGACATTTCGGGCAAGTGACATGCCCTCAAACCATTGCTTTAAATCTTTCGGGGGCACTTGAGCTGGAATGCAAATGGCATCTTTGCCATTCAATTCAAACGCCTGCGTCATGCCAAAAGGCGATTTCACTTGGGCAATGGGGTCGCCCACAATGATGTGAACGCGGGTTGCGCCGCTTAACTTGTCGAGCATGTTGACTGGATTGAAAGACTGAACAAGTTTCGAGTTTATCCAAAAATGGAACAATGTTCAACTTTTGAACAATATTTCATTTTCGTGATAAAGTGCCAAAAATTCAGTTTGCTTCAAAACAATTCAGTCATCTCTTTTATCCATCTCATTCATCCAACTCATGAGCGGCGTCCTTGAAAGAACTTTGGGTATTTTGGAGCTCTTGTCCGAGCAAGGGCAGGGCATGGAGTTGGTCGCCATTGCCGACCGTCTCAATATGCCCAAAAGTGCAGCACACCGGTTGTTGGTGGACCTGATTCGCTTGGGTTATGTCAGGCAAGTCCGTGATTTAGGTGAATATGTGCTCACCACCAAATTGGTGTCGATGGGTTTGAGCTATCTGAGCCAAACAGGTGTGATTGATGTGGCTCAACCGCTGTTAGACAGACTGGCAGAACAAACGGGTGAATTGGTTCGCTTGTCGGTGGTGGATGGTGACAGGCTCACCTGGGTTGCGCGCGCGCAAGGTGCCAGACAAGGTTTGCGTTATGACCCCGACATGGGCAGCATTGCGCGTCTCAGTTGCTCGTCTTCTGG
>JACCDY010876558.1_pt1 | contig 23333 bp, 27 predicted proteins | sample 7446391 | NCBI WGS metagenome assembly JACCDY01 (sample SAMN15323451, study PRJNA562643) | freshwater metagenome | isolation source: river surface water | place: USA:Blue River Watershed | collected 2017-08-18 | reverse complement strand
TCGACTCTTACATCGAATTGAAGATGCAAGAAGTGACCCGTGGTCGCGTGGAAGTGTCTCCTGTCGAATACGACATGTACTACTCGCTGTAATTCGTTGCAACGAAGCGTGCAATAAAAGGACGGCGTGAGCCGTCCTTTTTTATTTCAAATCACACTCATTCATGCGTTCTCATCTGTTTTGCTTTGCGCGTTGTCTGGTTTTGATGGGGCTTGCGTTGGCTGCATGGCCTGTCGCTGCCACGTCGGAGCCGCAGCGCATTTACCGTTGCGGCAACGCGTATACCAACCAGCCCGATCCCACGATGAACTGTAAGCCGATGGCGGGCGGCAGTGTGACGGTGATTGAAGGCACACGTGTGCAAGGAACGCAAGCAGTGGGCGCTGCTGCGAATGCCAGCGGTGGTGCGGGGGCCGTCAAGGTAGAGGGTGCAGATCAACGCCAGCGCGATGCGCAAGCGCAGGTGGTGCTCCAATCTGAACTGCAAAGAGCGCAACAGCTGCAGGCTGATTTGCTGCGTGAGTGGAACAACGGCGAACCAGAGCGACGCGCTGATGAGTTTCGTCAGCCGCAAAAATACCAAGACCGTGTGGCCCAACTTCGTGCAGCCTTGCAACGCACGCAAGCCGATGTGGCGGGCTTGCAGCGAGAGTTGGCACGCCTAGGTGTCAACAGTGTCGCCCCGAACGGAGTCAAGCCATGAAGGCTGTTTCTAATTTGCAGACGCATCCTGGTTATGCGCAAGCCTTTGACTTACTGGCAACTTTGGTGGCTGTGGTGCGCACGGATGGCGTGGTGGTGTTTGCCAATGCAGCCCTTGAAGATGTGATGGGTGTGTCACGTCGCACCATCGAAGGTTCGGCACTGAGCAGCTATTTCACGGAAATGCAGTCATTCGACAATGCTTTGCTAGGTGCTCAAACCAATGCGTTTGCCACCATGCGTTATGACGCTTTGCTGCGTCGCCCTTTACAAGACCCCATGCCAGTCCACGTCATCGTGGCCCCGACAGAGGTGGCGGGTGAAGTGTTGGTGGAGTTGCTGCCCTTAGAGCAGCAAACACGCCAAGATCGCGAAGAGCGCTTGATTGACCAAGCTCAAGCCAACAAAGAGCTGATTCGTAATTTGGCCCATGAGATCAAAAACCCACTGGGGGGCATCCGTGGTGCCGCGCAGTTGCTGCAAATGGAGGTGGAGAGTAAAGACCTCATTGAGTACACCCAAGTCATCATCCATGAGGCCGATCGCTTGCAGCTCTTGGTTGACCGCTTGTTGGCACCACATCGTCGCCCGCATGTGGTGGGCGATGTAAACATCCACGAGGTATGCGAGCGCGTGCGTAGCCTTATCTTGGCTGAGTTTCCCAAGGGTCTACGCGTGGTGCGTGACTACGACACGTCAATTCCTGAATTTCGGGGTGATCGTGAGCAACTGATCCAAACCGTGCTCAACATCGTGCATAACGCAGCCCAAGCGCTGGCAGACCGTGTGAACGTGGGCGATGCAGAGATTGTTTTACGCAGTCGCATCAGTCGGCAAGTTACCTTTGGCAAACAACGCTATCGGTTGGCACTGGAATTGCATGTCATCGATAACGGGCCCGGCATTCCGCAAGATATTAAGGACAGATTGTTTTTTCCTTTGGTGTCTGGTCGAGATGGCGGTTCTGGCCTGGGGCTGAATTTGGCACAAACCTTTGTGCAACAGCACCATGGCTTGATTGAATGTGACAGTGTGCCGGGACGCACGGATTTCAAAATCCTCATCCCGTTGCCATGAAGCTTCAGGTGGCCCCTAACTTTAAAAAGAAAGAGCCGAGATGAAATCGATTTGGATTGTGGACGACGACCAGTCAATTCGCTTCGTGCTGGAGAAAGCGCTGCTGCGCGAGAATCTGCCCACCCGCAGTTTCACCAGTCCTCGCGAAGTGCTGCAGGCGCTCGACTCGGTGAGCGAAGCAGAAGGGCCACAAATTTTGGTCAGTGACATTCGCATGCCTGGTGGTTCTGGGTTGGATTTGCTCACCAAGGTGAAAGAGCGTTTGCCATCGTTGCCCGTCATCATCATGACGGCGTTCTCTGATTTAGACAGTGCAGTGTCGGCCTTTCAAGGCGGAGCGTTTGAATACTTGCCCAAGCCCTTTGATTTACCCAAGGCGGTGGAGTTGATTCGTCGTGCTTTGGACGAGAGCCAACGCGAGCAAGCCCAAACCGAAGCGCAAGATGCCACACCTGAAATGCTGGGCCAAGCGCCGGCCATGCAAGACGTGTTTCGCGCCATTGGCCGTTTGAGCCAAAGCAATGTGACGGTGATGATCACAGGTGAGAGTGGCTCGGGTAAAGAGCTGGTTGCTCGCGCTTTGCACAAGCATTCACCACGCGGAGATGCGGGTAACAAAGGCCCCTTTGTCGCGATCAACACAGCGGCGATTCCCAAAGACTTGTTGGAGAGTGAACTGTTTGGCCACGAACGTGGCGCGTTCACTGGTGCTCAAACCACACGTCGTGGGCGCTTTGAGCAGGCTGAGGGCGGTACGCTGTTTCTTGATGAGATTGGCGACATGCCGTTTGATTTGCAAACCCGCTTGCTGCGTGTGTTGAGCGACGGCAATTACTACCGCGTGGGTGGTCACAACGCCATCAAAGCAGATGTTCGCGTGATTGCAGCGACGCACCAGGATTTGGAAAAACGCGTCAAAGACGGCGTGTTCCGTGAAGACTTGTTTCACCGTTTGAACGTGATTCGCTTGCGCTTGCCCGCGTTGCGCGAGCGCCGCGAAGACATCCCCACGTTGACGCGCCACTTTTTGCAGCAGAGTGCACAACAGTTGGGCGTGGAGTCCAAGCGCATCTCGGATGGTGCACAAAATGTGCTCAATCAGTTTGCATTCCCAGGCAACGTGCGTCAGCTCGAAAACATTTGCCATTGGCTGACTGTCATGGCCCCTTCCCAGGTGATTGAGCCTAAAGATTTGCCACCAGAAGTGACCCTCAGTGGTGAAGCTCTCACGGCAATGGGGCACACAGGGCAAGATACTTCAAGCTTTCATGCGGCATCAGCCTCAGAAACGGTTCATCCATCTTCTGCGCCTAACGTGCCCACTGAGAGCAACATCCCCCCTGTGGTGCTCAATATGCCAGGCGCAGATTGGGAGCAGGGCTTAGAAGCTGAAGCCATGAGCTTGCTCGTGGCAGGACGTACTGATGTGTGGGATGTGTTGGTCAATCGCGTGGAAGCGCGTTTGATTCAAACGGCCTTGGCCAACACGCGTGGTCGTCGCATCGAAGCTGCACAGAAATTAGGCATCGGTCGCAACACCATCACTCGCAAGATTCAAGAACTGGGCTTGGATGATTGATCTACACATGCCCGTTATGTAAGGGCGCTGTGTTGAATTAACTAAGTGTCACGACGACTGGTGTGTGGTCGCTGGGGCGTTCGTTTTTGCGGGGTGCTTTGTCAATCACGCAGCTTTGCACGTGGGGTTTGAGTACATCGCTGACCAAAATGTGGTCAATGCGCAGGCCACGGTTGCGACGGAATGCAAACTCGCGGTAGTCCCACCAGCTGAAACTTTTCTCGGCTTGTTCAAACAAGCGAAACGCATCGTGTGTTCCAAGATCAATCAAGGCTTGGAAGTGGTCGCGTTCCTCCACTGTGCAGTGAATGGTGTCTTTCAAGCCCACAGGGTCCCACACATCACGGTCGTCCACAGTGATGTTGAAGTCGCCCATCAACACCAGCTTGGGGTGTCGTGTCAGCTCTTCACGCAACCAGTTTTGCAAGGCTTCGAGCCAGCGCATTTTGTAGACAAACTTGTCGCTGTCTGGCGCTTGGCCGTTGGGGAAGTACGCACCGATTACACGCACATCGCCCACGGTACCTGCAATCACGCGGGCCATGTCGTCTTCAAAGCCAGGGATGTTTTTCACCACATCGGTGGCTTCACTGCGCGAGAGCAGGGCCACACCGTTGTAGGTTTTTTGGCCGAAGAACGCCACCTGGTAACCCGCTGCTTCAATGGCTTCGCGCGGAAATTTGTCGTCTGTGCATTTGGTCTCTTGCAGTACCAAGGCGTCGACGGGGTTGGCCGCTAACCAGTCGAGCACTTGCGGTAAGCGCACGGTGAGTGAGTTGACGTTCCAAGTGGCGAGTTGCATGTGTGTGTCTTTAGATGTGGAGCGCGGCCAAAATACCGATGGCAACCCCGAGTGCACCCGTACCAAACATGGCGTACTCCACCCATATTTTGCGGGTGAGTAAGGCAATCGCTGCTAATGCAATGGCCACTTGTAATACGGTGGTGGCTTGTGCCCAGCGGTGATGCTGGTGCATTTGTGCTTCGGACATTTCATCAAACGCTTTTGACTGAGCTTCGAGTTTTTCTGCAATAAGCTTGATGTCTGCTTTTTCAGACTTGTAGCGCTCGATCTGGTTTTGATAGTGCTCAGCTTTGCTCGCTGGAGCGAGTTCCAATGCCAGCTCCATCAAGTTTTGCTTGCTGCTTTTGGCTTGGTAATAGTTCCACTGGTTCGAGGCTTCTGTTTTCTTAATGGCCGCATCATTTTTGTACAAGCCCGCTGCGGCTTGTGTTGCGCCACCCATGTAGCCAAAGATCGCACCCACGGTGGCGATGATGGCGGTGAACATAGCGATCTTGCTGGTAAAGCTGTTGCCGTGGCCACCTGCTGCGTGTTCAAGTTCGTGGTCGTGTGGACCGTGGACATGAAAACCGTGCTCAGACATTCAATGCTCCTGTTTAACGTGAGTGGGTGAGGGTGACGAGGCTGTACGACAAACCATTCGCCGCCACGTGGGTGGTGCGTGCAGTTTCTTGCCAGCTGCTGTCGAAAGTGGGGGCGAAGGCATCACCTTCAAAGTCGGCATTTATTTCAGTGACCACAGCACGCGATGCCAATGGCATGGCTTGCGCATAGACCTCTGCACCGCCAATGACCCACACTTGTGCATCCGTTGGGCAGTGCTGCATGGCTTCCTCGATGGAATGAGCCACTACAGCACCTTCGGCCTGCCAATTCGCTTGACGTGTCACCACGATGTTGGTGCGGCCTGGTAGGGGGCGAAATTTTTGGGGTAAGGATTCCCAAGTTTTGCGCCCCATCACCACGGGTTGGCCAAGTGTGGTTTGTTTGAAATGCGCCAAGTCCTCGGGCAAGTGCCAAGGCAGGGTGTTGTCTTTGCCAATCACACCATTGCGCGCGCGCGCAAAAATCAAATTCAAGGCCATAGGTTAGACCGCTTTATTTAGACCGCCACAGGCGCTTTGATGGCCCCATGGCACTGGTAGTCCAGCACCTCGAAGTCTTCAAACTGGTAGTCGAAGATGGAATCAGGTTTGCGCTTGATGTGCAGTGTGGGATATGCAAACGGTTCGCGACTGAGTTGCAGCGCCACTTGCTCGTGGTGGTTGCTGTAAATGTGGCAGTCGCCACCCGTCCAGATGAAGTCGCCCACGTCTAAATCGCACTGCTGGGCCACCATGTGAGTCAGCAGGGCGTAGCTGGCGATATTGAAGGGCACGCCCAAAAAGATGTCGGCACTGCGTTGGTATAACTGGCAACTGAGCTTGGCTTTTTCGCCTGGGTTCTGTGCAGGCGCGACATAGAACTGAAAGAACGCATGGCAAGGCATGAGTGCCATTTTGTCGAGTTCGGCCACGTTCCATGCGCTCACAATGATGCGGCGGCTGTCGGGGTTGTTTTTCAGGGTGTCGATGACTTGTTGGATTTGGTCAATGTGCCCGCCGTCAGGGGTGGGCCAGCTGCGCCATTGCACGCCGTACACGGGGCCGAGGTCGCCATCTTCGCGTGCCCACTCATCCCAAATGGTGACGTTGCGTTCTTTCAGCCAATTGTTATTGCTGGATCCAGTGAGGAACCACAGCAGCTCTTGAATGATCGAGCGCAGGTGAACCTTCTTAGTGGTGACCAGCGGAAAGCCTTCGTTCAAATCAAAACGCATCTGATAACCAAAAACGCTTTTGGTGCCAGTGCCGGTGCGGTCGGTTTTGGCAACACCGTGGTTGTCCACGTGTTGCATGAAGTCTTCGTATTGGCGGCGGATGGGGCGCATAAGGGTAATTCAGTAAAAAACTCTGACAGAGTTTAAGCTGTGGCACAGCTTTACTCGCTAGCATACGGAAATGTTAAGTGTGAGTATTAAAGTTGTCTACGCCAGCTGGCGTATTGACGATGATGACTTCCACAGCGACAGTAAGATTTTATTTTTCCTAAGTTGTGACAAAGTTGTCAAACATGACATCCAACGAAGCCTCCGAAACCAAGCGCAATGTCTATGACGCTTGTGACCCGCAATACTTGCGCCAATTGCGCGAGGCCGCAGGCTTGGATCACCTGGCCTTAGCGCGGACGGCATGCTTATCTGTGGCGCAAGTTCGTCAGCTAGAAACAGAGGACAGCGACAGCCTGTTTTATTCGGATGCCATTAAGCGCCAAGCTTACAAGCGCTTATTGATGATTTTAGGAGCCGAGCCGCCTACGGTAGAAGTACCGCAAGAGCTGCGCGATCCAACCAAAGTTGCCCAAGCGCATCTGAACACCTTGGATCAAATCGTGGCCATGAGCCATCAGCCCGTTATCAATCGCTCCACGTTTGATGTCCTGACGACTGGCTTGGAAAAAGTGAAAGAGCATCAACAAGTCATGGCTGCATTGCTGTTGCTGGGTGGTGCGATAGGCTTGTTTGTTTGGAATGGTCTGCAAAATGGTGCGGAGCTTTCACCCGCATCAAATGCGTCAGTTTCTGCCGCTGCAGTGGAAGTCGCATCTGAGCCCGTGACGGTTGCCTCAGCTCCCTTGCTGACCTCTTCTTTCCCTGTGGCTGCCCCAGTGGATACGCCAGCTGCTTCAGCCCCTACAACGGTTGCGGTAAGTCCTGCTGCATCAATGCCAGCGATTGCAATGCCTACGGCACCGTTAGCTTCTGCAGCAGCTCTGGGTAGCGTCACAGCCTCGAAGATGGGTGGTTGCGCCTATTCCAATGATGCGATGCCTCAAGTCACCTCTTTGTTTGCGAAAAAAGAAGGTCGCTATGTGTATTTCGTCAGCACAGTCGATACCGAAGTTTGCGTTGTGGATGGAAATAAACAAGCAACCTTGTTGCAGCTCAAGACGGGTGAAAATCGGAGTGTGTATGGTGTGTCACCCTGGCAGCTATCGGGTGTAGGTTTGCAAAAAGCCCAAATTTATTTCCAGGGCGGCCGCATCTCGCTACCTGATACCCATGGCACACGATTTAAGCTGGTCGAAGTTCCTGTCGCTCCTTAGCGCCTATGTTTAATAAGTTGAAGTTTGGACCGTCTGATCAAGCGACTGCCACCGAAAAAACCATCATTGGTCAATCGGCAGTGGTGGTGGGTAATATCGTGTCGCAAGATTTGGTTCAGCTCAAAGGCCATGTGGTTGGCAATATTGATGTCAATGGCAGCCCCAATGCACAACTGTCTGTTTTGTCACAGGCGCATGTGGAAGGAGACATCAATGCACAACAAGCCGTTGTCAATGGTGTGGTGACCGGCAACATCGAATCAACGGGGCGTGTTGAATTGCATGCAGGTGCTGATGTCAAAGGTAACATTTCTTACGCCACCATGGCGATTGAGCATGGTGCCAAGCTGTACGGGATGATGAGCCGTCACGATGACAAAGCGCATTGATCAACCGCAAACGCTCGGTCATGTCATTGTCATCGATGATGACACCTCGGTCCGACGCAGTTTATGCACCCTGCTTGAGCGTGCGGGCTATGACGTTAGCCTTTACGACTGTGCGGATGCTTTTTTAGCCAATCCTGTAGTGCCTAGACCCTCTGTCATTCTTTTGGATATGCGCATGCCAGGAACCACGGGCGTGGCGCTGCAATCGCAATTGAAAACATTGGCGCACAAGGTGCCAGTCATTTTTGTCAGTGGGGACAGTCGTCCAGAGGAAATCATTGCAGCCATGAAGCAAGGCGCAGTCGATTTCCTGCTCAAACCATTCACAGCGCAAGCCATGATGGATGTGATTCAAAGTGCCATGCGCATATCTGAAATTGCGATCGTGGAAGCTGACAAGAATTTGAAGGTCTCAGAGCGGCTCCAGCGGTTGACACCGCGCGAAATGGAAGTGTGTCATTGGATGGTGCGTGGTTACTCTAACCAGCAAATCGCCACCCTTGATGGTGGTGCCTCTGCCACGATCAAACTGCATCGTGCGCGTGTGATGGACAAGATGGACGCAAACACGTTACCTGAGTTGATTGACATGCTCGCCGACATGGATATCCCCTTGCCCCAGCGTCAAGCGAGTTAAGCGTTTGGCGTTTCAGCGTGTGGCTGCGTTTTGGCGTGTTTCAAACGTAAGCGAACATGCAAAGCGCAACTGGCAAAGAGCACCACACATAAAACAACTTCGAGCATCGCAAAGTAATTGCTGGGGGGTACATCGCCCCATGCACGGACCACACCCTCAGTGAAATAAAGCCAAATCAGTAAGCTGAGCCAACGGTAGGTATACATCCGGTTTTTCAACAAACCAGTGAGGGGAAAGCACAGTGGCAATACTTTCAGTGCGAGCAGTGTTCCACCTGGGCGCAAAGGGGCAAGCCAAAGCTCCCAAATCAAACCCAAGACGATCAGCCCCATCAAGCTGCTAACGGCTAAAAACCTTGTAAGCGTCACATGACGCAAAGAAATTTCTTGAGGGGCGAGGGTGGAGTTATGCATAGAAAGTGGGATGATTCAGCCCATGATTGTCACGCATCTTCAGAATTTTATTGATCGCCTCGCCCGATTTCCTTGGCGAAACACCGCGCGCACCTTGCGCCAACGGTTTCGTGATGACCGATTGGGGCAAACCGCTGGCAGCTTGACTTTCACCACCATCATTGCACTGGTGCCTATGGTCACGGTGGCGTTGGCGGTATTGACGGCATTTCCAATGTTTGCCGATTTTCAAGTGGTGTTGCAAAAGCGCTTGATTGAAAGTTTGGTGCCCGAAAATATTTCACGCCAAGTGTTGGGTTACCTGACCCTGTTTGCCAGCAAGGCCAGTCGATTGGGGGTTGCTGGCGTCGCGGCTTTGTTGCTGACGGCATTGACCTTGGTGTTCACGATTGATCGCACACTCAACGCCATTTGGCGTGTGCGCAAGCGTCGACCACTCGCCCATAGCATGCTGCTTTATTGGACGGCGATTACGTTGGGCCCGTTGTTGATGGGTGCGAGCTTGGTGATGATGTCCCAGTTTGTTGCTGCGTCGCGCGGTGCAGTCCCTGATCTGGTTAGCAATTCGCGCTGGGTATTCAGTGTGCTGGAGTTCTTGCTTTTGTCTTGGGCGGTGAGTGCGCTCTACCGTTTTGTGCCCTATACCCAAGTGCGTTGGAGTCATGCCATGGTGGGGGGCGTGTGGGTCGCTGCAGCGACTGAAATTGCGCGCAAGCTGTTGGCGTATTACTTTGGTCAGATGCCCACCTATTCCGTGGTCTATGGTGCGTTTGCGACGGTGCCTATTTTGTTGGTATGGATTTATTTGGCATGGTCCATTGTGTTGATCGGTGCCGTGTTGGTGGCCAATTTGCCTAGTTTGTTGGCGGGTATTTCGCGTGATGGCCGTGGTGTGGGTTGGCGGTTTCAGTTGGCTTTAGAGGTGTTGCAGCGCTTGCAAGTGGCACGTGCGACTGATGCGCATGGTGCGAGCTTGAGCACCTTGTGTGAAGACTTGGCACTCGACCCTTTGCAGCTAGAAGACGTGTTGGCGACCTTGGTTGACCTCGATTGGATTGCACGTTTGAGTGAGTCGGTGGATGCGCGCCAAACCCATGTGCAAGAAGCCCGCTATGTCATGTTGGCAGATCCTCACCGTACCCCATTGGCACCCTTGATGGAGCGCTTGCTGCTGGTGCGTAGCCCTGAGGCTGAAGGGCTGTGGATGAAGTGGCAAGACCTGCGTTTGCGCGATGTGCTTTAAGCGTTGACACCTAAGAAAGCTTTGAGCGCATTCAAAGTTTCTTCTGGCGATTCACTCATTTGATGGTGCCCCATGGCCACCTTTGTCACTGTGAAGGTTTTGGCATGGGCCTTGGCTTGGTCAATCAAACTCTTCGCTGCTCGTGGTGGTGTCATCTGATCGCTCTCACCCAACACGAACAGCACGGGGCAAGTGACAGCAGCCATGGCTTCTAAACCATGGGCATAGCTGTCGCAAGCCACAAAGCCACGGTGAAAAATGTTCACGGCGGTGTTACTTGCCAGCACGCGTTTACCCAGGGCCATGGATGCGCCATATACCCATGTGCCTGGCCCCAAGGAAGAGGGGGGGGCAGCCAATGTGGCGCGTGAAAACACATTCACCATTTGCAAGGCTTTCATGGGCTCGTTCAACGATGCCTCGATCAACGCGGGTGAGACTTTCATAGGGAACGCGGTACCTACCAACGCGAGGTGTGTGATGCGGTCTTTCAATCGCGCAGCAGTTTCCAGCGCAATCAACGACCCCCAGCTGTGACCGACCAAGCCCGCTTGCTTCACCCCTGCGGTATCGAGCAATGCCTCGATGAATTGCGCAGCTTCCTCCACGCTAGCAGGCGCATCGCCACCACTTCGTCCGTGGCCAGGTAGGTCAACGGCCAACACATTGAAGCCGTGGTGTGCGAGGTAGCGGGTTTGCAAAATCCAAACACTGTGATCGTTCAACACCCCGTGGATGAACACCAAGGTGGGCTTGTTGGCGTCGAAGGGCTTTCCGCCTGTGTAGGCATAGGCTTCATAGGGCTGCGATGCAGCGCTTTTGAGGGTGAACTTCATCACGCACCTGCCTTCTCTGCGGCTTTCAAGGCCCGCTTCAAGTCGTCAATCAAATCGGCTGGATCTTCGAGTCCGATGGACAAACGGATGGTGCCTGGTCCAATGCCTGCACTCATCAAAGCGTCATCGCTCATGCGAAAGTGGGTGGTGCTGGCGGGGTGAATCACCAAGCTGCGACAGTCGCCCACGTTTGCCAAGTGGCTGAAAATTTTGAGGGCTTCGATGAAAGCCTTGCCTTGTTGGCGTGAGCCTTGGATGTCAAAGCTGAATACCGAGCCAGCGCCGCGTGCGCCAAAGCGCAGCAGCTTTTCAGCCAATGCGTGGCTGGGGTGGCTTTCAATCAGTGGGTGTCCCACACGGCTGATCAACGGATGTTTAGCCAAGAATTGCACGACTTTTTCAGTGTTGGCCATGTGTCGGTCCATGCGCATCGAAAGGGTTTCGATGCCTTGCAATATCAGCCATGCGCTGTGTGGGCTCAGGCAGGCGCCAAAATCGCGCAAACCTTCGCGACGGGCGCGCAGCAAGAACGCGCCAATGGTGCTCTCCTCGCTGAATACCATGTTGTGAAAGCCTTCGTAGCTTTGCGTCAGCTCTGGGAACTTGCCGCTCTTTTCCCAATCAAAACTGCCGCCATCTACCACGATGCCGCCAATCACCGTGCCGTGACCACTGAGGAATTTGGTGGCCGAGTGGTACACCAAGTCGGCACCTAATTCGAGGGGTTTCACCAAATACGGTGTGGTGAGTGTGCTGTCCACGAGCAATGGCACACCTGCTTCGTGCGCGATGGCCGAAATGGTGGGGATGTCCAATACATCGAGTCCGGGGTTGCCCACGGTTTCACCAAAAAACAATTTGGTGTTGGGGCGCACGGCCGCACGCCATGCGTCGATGTCGTGGGGTTTCACAAATGTGGTTTCAATGCCAAAGCGACTCAGCGTGTAGTGCAGCAAGTTATGCGAGCCACCGTACAAGGCCGTACTGGCGACGATGTGTGAGCCAGCCCCCATGAGGGTGGCCACTGTCAAATGCAGCGCCGCTTGTCCGCTGGCGGTGGTGATGCCGCCAATGCCGCCTTCGAGTGCTGCCACACGTTGCTCTAGAACCGCGTTGGTTGGGTTGCTGATGCGGCTGTACACATGACCGGCCCGCTCAAGGTTGAACAGCGAGGCCGCGTGATCGCTGGACTCAAACACAAATGAAGTGGTGAGGTGAATGGGTACCGCACGTGCGCCCGTGCTGGGGTCTGGGGCTGCCCCTGCGTGCAGGGCGAGTGTGTCAAAACTAGGGTCGTTGTAGCCGGGCATGGTTTCCTCGGGGTGTTTTGTCAGGTTTTCAGCCGTCATTGTGGGCTATATTGCATGCCTCAGCGGAGGAGAAAAACCATGAAAGTTAGCGATATCCTGCGACTCAAAGGCCAAACGGGTGGCACTTTGTTCACCATTCACCCTGCGGATCAACTTGTCAGTGCCGTCAAAATCATGGCGGAAAAAGACATGGGCTCGCTCTTGGTGATGGAGGCTGGCGACTTGGTGGGCTTGTTGACCTTTCGAGAAGTGATTCAAGCCTTGAGCAACAATGGCGGCAATTTAGGTGATTTGACCGTGCGCCATGCCATGCAAACGCAACCCCTGACATGCACCACACAAACTGATATTGATGAAGTGCGTCGCATGATGTTGGAGAGCCATGCACGTTATATGCCCATCTTGGACAACCGTGTGTTGCAAGGCGTGATCAGCTTTTACGACGTGGCTAAGTCGGTGGTAGACAGTCAAAACTTTGAGAACAAGATGCTCAAAGCCTACATCAAAGACTGGCCCAGCGGCACGCCAGACCCAGACGACAAGTAAACCCAGCTTGCCTTGTGGTGGTGGGATAATCTCACCCCATGAGCGGCAATACTTTCGGAACCCTTTTCACCGTCACCAACTTTGGTGAATCCCACGGCCCAGCCATTGGCTGCGTGATTGACGGCTGCCCTCCGGGCATGCCGTTGTGCGAGGCAGACATCCAGCATGACTTGGATCGTCGTCGACCTGGCACCAGCCGCCACGTGACGCAACGCAATGAACCCGACCAAGTGCAAATTTTGTCTGGCGTTTATGAGGGCAAAACCACTGGCACCCCCATTGCGCTGCTGATTCAAAACACCGACCAACGCAGCAAAGACTACGGCAACATTTTGCAAACCTTCCGCCCTGGTCATGCGGACTACACCTATTTCCAAAAATTCGGCATTCGTGATCCACGCGGCGGCGGTCGTTCTTCTGCGCGTTTGACGGCGCCCACGGTAGCGGCAGGGGCGGTAGCCAAAAAGTGGCTCAAAGAAAAATACGGCACCACGTTCTACGGCTGCATGACGCAAATTGGTGAGCTGCCTATTCCGTTTGAGAGTTGGGACCATGTGGGCCACAACCCGTTTTACGCGCCTTGTGCCGATGTGCAAGCCTTTGAAGACTACATGGACAGTTTGCGCAAAGCCGGTGACTCTTGCGGGGCACGTATCCGTGTGGTGGCCAGCGGCATGCCTGTGGGCTTAGGTCAACCGATTTACGACCGTTTGGATGCAGACATTGCCTACGCCATGATGGGGCTGAACGCCGTCAAGGGCGTGGAGATTGGTGCTGGTTTTGCCAGTGTGGCGCAGCGCGGTACCAGCCATGGTGACTCACTCACGCCTCAAGGTTTTGCGACCAACAATTCAGGCGGCGTGTTGGGTGGCATCAGCACTGGCCAAGATTTGGACGTGAGTATCGCCATCAAGCCCACCAGCTCCATTTTGAGCCCACGTGATTCAATTGACCAAAACAGCCAACCCACTGAAGTGGTGACCAAGGGGCGCCATGATCCGTGCGTTGGCATTCGCGCCACGCCGATTGCCGAAGCCTTGTTGGCATTGGCGGTAATGGACCATGCCTTGTTGCACCGCGCCCAATGTGGTGACGTGCAAGTGGCCATGCCAGCCATCCCTGGTCATATTGGCTGATGGTCTGGTACGTAGGTCTGCTTTGACACCTCCCACCTCAGAAGCGCGTTCCAGCAACGCGCTTTCTCGTTTTCAGCTCTTTCCGTTTGCAGCCTTGTCTGCCAGTTACTTTGCGCACATCGGTTTTTTCAATCCGTATTTGCCGTTGTGGCTCAAAGAATTGGGCTTTTCCATCACCGTCATCGGTTTGCTCAATGCGGTGCAAGCTGCCACGCGCGTGTTGGCTCCGTATGGCTGGGGTTGGTTGAGTGATCACAGCGGTGAACGCGTGAAACTGCTGCGTTTTTGTGCAGGCGCTGCTTTGATTTGTTCTGCGGGTTTGTTAGTGCCAGGCGGTGTGGTGTGGATGGCTGTGGTGTTGTTGCTGATGTTCATTCACACCAGCGCCATGATGCCCATGAGCGAGGCTGCCTTGGCGCATTTGGTGAGCACAGACCAAGGCTTTGACTCGCGTCGCTATGGTCGTGTGCGCTTGTGGGGTTCATTGGGTTTTTTGGTCACGGTGTTTGTGGCCGGTGCATGGTTTGAATTACATGGCATGGAGAGTTTTCCATTGTGGGCTGTGGGCTCGTTGCTGGCGCTTAACTTGAGCGTGTGGTGGTTGCCCAACCGCAAAGACGCAGTGCATCACGAGGAAGTTCGCCTTCCTATCATGCCAGTATTGCGTCAAAGCAAGGTGCAATGGTTTTTTGCAGCCGTGTTTTTTCATGTGCTGTCGCACATCGGCATCTATGTGTTTTTCTCGCTCTACCTCGATGAATTGGGTTACAGCAAAACCATGATTGGTGTGTTGTGGGCGGTATCCGTGGCTGCCGAGATTGTTTGGTTCTTCACGCAGAGCCGTTGGTTGCCCAAGTTCAGTTTGTCGATGTGGATGTTCTTCTGTTCCTGCGCCATGGTGTTACGTATGGTCATCACCACATTCGCAGCTGATGGGTTGTGGGCTTTGATGTTTGCGCAGATCTTGCACGCGCTCACATTTGCGACGCAACACACTGCCTGCATTGCATTGTTGTCGCATCACTTTCCTGGCCGCTTGCGGGGGAGGGGGCAGGCTTTGTATGCCTCTATCGGCTATGGCGTACCAGGTGTACTTGGCGCTTTGGTGGGCGGCACGTTGAGCGATGTCTATGGCTTGTCATCGGTCTACGCGGTATCAATTGCAATCGCTGTTTTGGCTTGTGTGTGTGCTTGGCAATCCATGCGGCAACACGCCAAGCACTGACGCGACTATTTGTGTTTCAAGTTTGCAAAGAAGGTGTGTGTTTTGTGCGTGACCCAGTGGTGAATAGGGACTTCTGCTTTCTCATGCAGAAATAGTCCCATTCCCACACAGCACAACCAAGCAAATGCTGTCAGTGCAAAGGCCATGTCTGGGTCGTAGAAATGGCTCTTATTCCACATGGCGCTGAATAACACAATGGCACCAAAGTGCGTCAAGAACAAAACATACGCACTGTTAGACAAACGATGCACCACGCGTTTCAAAGGTGTCCAATGCACCATGCCCTTGGGTTTAAGGACCAGCCACACCGCAGTGAGCAGTGCCAATGACAGTCGTGTGCGGTATTCAAACCATAGCGCCCCCACCGCTGAAACGGTGGTGAACCAAAACACTTTCGTTTCAAAGGCTGATCGCTTCGCCCAAGCAGCCAAAACGCCTAGGCCATAGGCTGCAAAAAAGTAAACGGCCCATATATCCAGTTCATCTATGCGGTTGAACTGCCACATGGACGTCACACACAGCAAAGCAACCGCGATGGATAAACGTTGATGGGTTGGGGTTTGCAAGGCGTAGCAAAGCAGGATCAAGAGGGCATAGAGTTGGAAATCGATGGCCACATACCAAGCGCCACTGGATAGGGCCTCAAAGCCCAAGATGTCGTGCAACAAACTAGCGTGTGCCAATAGTTGCAACAGCGTGGGTTCGCTGGGCAGCCAACTGGCATGAATGGTGTCACGTGACACGGCCACAGCCACGCTGATGAGTGCCAGGGCAAAGATGTAAAACGGTACTAAGCGCAGATAGCGTTTGACAATGCTTTTGAGCGGATGCTGGACTGGCTTGTTCATCACCGATTGCGCTGCTAAATAGCCACCCACAACCAAGAACACTTGCACGGCCAAGCGTGCGTAGCGGTAGAGCCACTCCATCAGCTGTGGCCACACCAACGTCATGGTGTCCGCCATCGGACCATAGGCAGAAAAGTGGTGCCACACGATGCACTGTGCAGCCACGACTTTCAACACATCCACAGTGAAGGAGCGCTCTAACAAACGATGTCTCCTTGTGGTGCTTTAGTCGTTGGGTTTGAACACCAGCAACAGCGGCGAGTGCACACGACCATCGGTGTCGCGTGGCAAAACTTCTGTTTTGTCGATGGCTTTGAGCACTGCGTTGTCCCATGCTGCATTGCCGCTGGACTTGACCAGTTTCTTGCCCACGATGGTGCCGTCTGGTGCGCAACGCACTTCCACTTCAGCGGCTGGGTTGCCAGAGACAGAGCTGGGGTCAAACGTGATATTGGGCTTGACGCGTGCACGGATGCGGCCGCCGTAGCTGTCGGAGGGGCCTGAAGACTTCATGGCTGTGCCAGTCGCATTCTCACTACCGTTGGCCCCAGCAAGGCCTGCGATGCGTTTCATGTTTTCTTTGCGAATGGCTTCTAGCTTTTTAGCTTCTTCAGCCGCAGCTTTGCTATCTTTTTGTTCAGCCTGCTTCTTGGCTTCTTTTTCTTTGCGTTCCTTTTCGGCACGCTCTTTCTCTTTTTCCTTACGCTCTTTGTCCTTGCGCTCTTCTTCTTTCTTTGCTTCTAATTTGCGCTTGTCTTCATCGAGCTTGGCCTTGGCTTTTTTCTCAGCCTCTTTCTTTAGCTCTTCCTTGCGTTTCTCTTCAGCTCTCAAAGCTTCTTGAATTTTTTTCTCTTCTTCGATCTTGCGCTTTTTCGCCAAAGCAATGTCTGCATCGCGGTTGGGTGCGGGTGGTTCGGGTGCTTTCACCACGGGTTTAGGGGCTGGCTCTGGCTTGGGTGCTGGAGGGGGTGGGGGGGCTTCGACCTCGACCAATTTCGGCGCTGCAGCCATAGGTACGGCAGACCACAGCTCGGCTTCCACCGACAAGCTGTTGTCTTGTTTCCACTGAATGCCCGCCGTCAACGCCACAATGAGCAGGGCGTGCACCACCAATGACGCGCCTACGGAGCGCACCGTGCCTTTGGGTGGCGGCGGTGCAAATTCCAGATGCTTAGGCGATGCGCTCATGCTTTAAAAAGTCAGTCCACCAATTGAACCGCAAGGCCCACACGTTGCACACCTGCGCGTTGCAAGGTGTCCATGGCTTTGACCACGGTTTCGTACTTGATGGTGCGGTCTGCCGTGATCACCACAGGGCCTTGCGAGCTCTCGCCTTGCAACTCTTGCACATCACGCGCCAAACCCTTGAGGGTGGAGCTGATCGACTTGTTCACCGTGCCCGTGCTCTTGACGGTGATGCGTTCTTCTTTGCTGATCTCTACATGAATGACTTGATCAGGTACGGTGGCCGCTTTGCCCACGCTGGGCAAATCAATCACGGTAGGGGAAATGAGCGGGGCCGTCACCATGAAGATGATGAGCAACACCAACATCACATCGATGAATGGCACCATGTTGATGTCATTCATGGCGCGACGGCCACGACCAGAGCGAGGGGCGATAGAAGCCATGCTGCGTCTTTCGGTTTAGTGGGCCATTCCGCTGGCGCTGACGTTGCGCTGCAAGATATTGCTGAACTCTTCGATGAAGGTTTCCAATTTGATCGACACGCGGTCAATGTCGCGTGAAAAACGGTTGTAGGCCAACACCGCTGGAATCGCGGCGAACAAACCAATGGCGGTGGCCACCAGCGCTTCGGCAATGCCAGGGGCTACTTTGGCCAGCGTCACTTGTTGCATACCCGCCAAGCCTGTGAAGGCGTGCATGATGCCCCACACCGTGCCGAATAAACCCACGTAAGGGGAGACGGAACCAACCGAAGCGAGCAGTGATAAGTTGGATTCAATCGCATCCATCTCACGTTGGTAGCTCGCACGCATGGCGCGACGTGCGCCGTCCATCAACGCGCTGCTGTCATTGATGCGACGTTCGCGCAATTTTTGATACTCGCGCATGCCGCTGGCAAAGATGCGTTCCATGGGGCCAGATGTTTTGGCATTTTGTGCCGCTGCTGCGAACAGTTCGTTCAAGCTGGTGCCAGACCAAAAGTCGCGTTCGAACTCGTCGTTGAGCTCGTTCACACGCTTGATCGAACCAATCTTGCGAAAGATCGCGGCCCAGCTGGTGATGGAGACGCCCATCAGCATCAGCACCACAACTTGGACAACCCAACTGGCGTTGAGCAATAAATGAACGATGGAAAAGTCTTGTGTCATGTCAGGCGTTCCAATACAGAAGAGGGGATTCTCGCAGGCTTCATGGCGGTGGCATCGACCCAGCCGATGCGAATTGTGCCTTCGCACAACAAGGTGTCACCTAGCCAAGCTTGTTGGGCGATGACGAGGCTGGCTCGACCTCCTTCAGCCAACGTGGCAGTGACGCGCAACTGGTCATCCAGCTTGGCAGGGCGGTGGTATTTAATGGCGGTTTCACTCACCACAAACATGCCGCCTGTTTCTTCGCGCAAAGCATGCTGTCCAATGCCAAGCGCGCGCAGCCATTCGGTGCGAGCGCGTTCAAAAAACTTCAGGTAATTGGCATAAAACACGATGCCACCTGCATCGGTGTCTTCCCAATAAACCCGAATGGGGTGTTCGAAAACGGTGCTCATGGTTTAGCCCAGCAAAGTTTGTAAACGTCCAATCGCTGCTTGCAACTCAGGCAACGAACGGGCAGTGGAAAAGCGCACAAAGCGCGAGGTGTCGGCATGGCCAAAGTCCCGCCCTGGGGTGATGGCGAGGTTGGCTTTGTTCATCACTTCAAATGCAAAGTCCCAGCTGCCGCTCACGCCTAGTTTCTTAGCGGCGGCCGTGCAATCGGCCCACGCGTAAAAAGCGCCATCGGGCATCACGGGCACAGTGAATCCCAACGCATTGAGCGCGGGCACAAAGTAGTCACGGCGCGCTTTGAATTCGGCACGGCGACGTTCATACTCGGCAATGCTCTCGTCCTCGAAACAGGCGAGTGCCGCATGTTGTGCCACCGTGCTGGCACAGATGAACAGGTTTTGCGCCAGTCGTTCCACCACGGGCACGAGTGCATCGGGTACGACCAACCAACCCAAACGCCAGCCCGTCATGTTGAAGTACTTACTGAAACTGTTGATGCTGATGATTTGGTCGTCGATGCCGAGAGCCGATTGACCAAACTGTGCGTCGTGACTCAGCCCTAAATAAATTTCGTCAATCAGTGTGGTGCCGCCGCGTTGCGACACCTCGTTGTGAATGGCGCGTAATTCATCAGGGTGGATGGATGTGCCCGTGGGATTAGAGGGCGAGGCCAACAATACCCCGCGTGTGCGCTCTGTCCAGTTCGTGCGCACTTGTTCGGCGCTGAGTTGATAACGTTCTGCTGCCGTGGTGGGGACCAACACGGCACGCCCCTCAGCGGCACTCACAAAGTGGCGGTTGCAGGGGTAGCTGGGGTCGGGCATCAGCACTTCGTCACCCGCTTCAATCAACGCCAAGCAAGCCAGTTGTAAAGCAGCTGAAGCACCTGCCGTGATGACGATGCGACGCGCTGGCACATTTACACCAAAACGTGTGCTGTACCAAGCGCTGATGCGCTCACGCAATTCTGGAATACCGAGTGCAGGTGTGTATTGCGTCACGCCGTCGTGCACAGCACGTGTTGCGGCTTCTTGCACCAAGGGCGGCGCTGTGAAATCAGGCTCCCCGATGTTCAGAAAAATCATGGGCGCATCGGTGTGTGCTACCTCGGCCGCTCGCTCGGCGGCGACCTTGGCCACCTCCATCACATAGAAAGGATCAATGCGTTTTGCACGCTTGGCGATTTTTATCATCCGTGGCTGATCAGCTTTGGATTTTGCCTTTGGCGCGGTCAGACTCAACCTCCAGCGCACGCAATTTTGGGGCCAAACCGTTGAGCACGCCGTTGACGTACTTGTGGCCGTCGGTGCCGCCGAAGGACTTGGCAAGTTCGATGTATTCGTTCAACACCACGCGCCATGGCACGTCGATACAGTGCTGAAACTCATACGCGCCCATCCACATCACAGCGTGTTCGATAGGAGAGATTTCATCAAGCTTGCGGTCGAGCAAAGGCTCAATCAATGCATCCAAAATTTCGCGTTGCTCAATGCAGCCGTACAGCAGCGCGTCGTAGTGCACAGAGTCTGACTTGTGAAAACCGCTCAGGTCGCGGGTGAACACATCAATGTCTGCGGCCTCGTTGCTGCCCACCAAAAATTGGTAGAGGCCTTGGAGTGCAAACTCACGTGCGCGGCTGCGACCAGATTTGGCGGCGCTTTTGGTGGCACCGTTGCTCGCCGTTTTGCGTGGGGCTTTGTCGTCGGCTTTGTGCAGTTCGCTCATGCCAAGTTCTCCAATAGCAATGCCATTTCCACGGCCACGCGCGCCGCATCGCGGCCTTTGTCGGTTTGGCGGGCCACCGCCTGCTCCAAGTTCTCAGTGGTGAGAATGGCGTTGGCAATCGGCACGTGGTAGTCCATGCCCACGCGTGTCACGCCAGCGCCTGATTCGTTGGCGACCAATTCAAAGTGGTAGGTCTCGCCACGGATGATGCAGCCCAACGCAATGAGGGCGCTGAATGGTTCTGGGTCTTCAATTTGCGCGAGCGCGGCCAAGGCCAAAGGCACTTCAAGTGCGCCTGGCACATGCACATGGGTGATGCGGTCATCCGACACGCCCATGGCTTTGAGTTCGGCGATGCAAGCTGTAGCCAGTGCGTTGGTGATGTCGTCATTGAAGCGCGCTTGGACGATGCCAATTTTCAAAGCGCTGCCGTCGAGTGTGGTGGTGGAGGCTAGGTTGGAGACAAACATGGTTTTTATTCTTTGCGAGTTTTATTCTTTGGAGAGGTAGCCTGTGATTTCAAGTCCGTAGCCCGTCATGCTGGGCATGCGGCGTGGGTTGCCCATCAGGCGCATTTTGTGAACCCCGCAGTCACGCAAAATTTGTGCGCCCACGCCGTAGCTGCGCAGGTCCATACGGCCGCGCTCTGGGCCGTGGGCTGAGCGGGCAGTGCCATCAAATTGGTTCAGCAACTGTTCACCGCTTTCGCCGCAGTTGAGCAACACGACCACGCCTGTGCCTTCGGCGCTGATGCGTGCCAGTGCGGCATCCAAACCCCATGAGTGCATGACGCGGTTAGGTTCGAGCGCATCGAGTACCGACAAAGGTTCGTGCACGCGGGCCAACACTTCGGCGTCATCGTTCCACATGCCTTTGACCAAGGCCATGTGCACCGCGCCGCTGGTCATGTCCTTGTACGCGTGGGCGGTGAACTCGCCGTGCGCCGTGTGCATGGGGCGTGAGCTGACTTTGTGCACGAGGGACTCGTTGCGGCTGCGGTAGGCAATGAGGTCGGCAATCGTGCCAATCTTTAAGCCGTGTTCAGCAGCGAAGAGCTGCAAATCAGGCAAGCGGGCCATGGTGCCGTCGTCTTTCATGATTTCGCAAATCACAGACGAGGGCGAGCAGCCGGCCATGGCGGCCAAGTCGCAACCCGCTTCGGTGTGGCCTGCGCGCATGAGCACGCCACCGTCCACAGCTTGCAGCGGAAAGACGTGCCCAGGCTGCACCAAGTCTGTCGGCTTTGTGGCTTTGGCCACGGCCACTTCGATGGTGCGTGAGCGGTCAGCCGCAGAGATGCCAGTGGTCACACCCTCAGCCGCTTCGATCGAGACGGTGAACGCCGTGCTGTACACCGTGCCATTGCGTGCGGCCATGGGCGGCAGCTTCAAGTACTCGCAGCGCTCGCGGGTGAGGGTAAGGCAAATCAGGCCACGGCCAAAGCGGGCCATGAAGTTGATCGCTTCTGGCGTGACATGGTCAGACGCCAGCACCAAGTCGCCTTCGTTCTCGCGGTCTTCTTCATCGACCAAGATGACGATGCGACCGGCCTTCATGTCGGCCACGATGTCTTCGACGGGGGAAATAGCGACGGGCGTTAGCCCTTGTGTAGCGCTCATGGCTGGGCTTTCAATGCGGCAGCGTGACCCAGCGATGCGTCGACACGCAACATGCGTTCAACGTAGCGGGCCACGGTGTCAATTTCAAGGTTCACCGTGCTACCCGTTTTGAGCGAGCCCAAAGCAGTGTTGTCCACGGTGTGAGGAATGAGGTTGATGCTGACTTCTGCGCCGCGCAAACCCAGTGGGCCGTCGGCGTTGAAAAAGTCTTGCACACGGTTCACGGTCAGGCTCACGCCGTTGATGGTGATGGAGCCTTTGTAGGCCAAGTACTTGGCAAGGTCGGTTGGGGCCATGATGCGCAACTCCCAGCTTTCGCCGATTTGCACAAAGTGGCTCACATGGCCAATGCCGTCCACATGGCCCGACACGATGTGGCCACCCAAGCGGTCGTGGGCGCGCAAGGCTTTTTCGAGGTTGACGCGGCCAAGCTCAGCTAAACCACTCGTGCGAGCGAGTGATTCAGCAGAGATGTCGATGGTGAAGGTGTGTGTGTCGAGGTCGAAGCTGGTGACCGTCATGCAAGCGCCGTTGAGCGCGATGCTGTCCCCCAGTGCGACGTCGTCGAGATACCCAGCAGGCGACTCGATGGTGAGACGCTTGCCGTGGTTTAAAGAGCTACCCAGGTCGTGGACAGCGGTGATGCGCCCCACGCCGGTGATGATTCCGGTGAACATGGGCGATATTTTCGCAGGTTTAAGTCCGTTTACCGGACCAGACGCGCCAATATCCTTAAATCAGGACCAATTTGTGTCACTTCGTGAAAGCGCAGGGTGTGTGCCTCGCTCAAAGCAGTGAAGGGGCCAAGGTTGGTCATGCCTCGGCCTTGGCCCATGAGCATGGGGGCGAGGTAGGTGAGCAGCTCGTCCACCAAGCCCTCGCGCAGCAGTGAGCCGTTGAGTTTGTGACCTGCTTCTACATGCACTTCGTTGATGTGTTTTTGGCCAAGGTCTCTGAGCATGGCCGCCAGATCCACTTTGCCAGATGGGTTGGGTAGGCAAATGACCTGTGCCCCTTTGGCCTCAAGAGCTTGGCGGCGTTCGGGATGGTCGACGGCACAGTAAATCCACACGCGGCGTTGCGGCGTGAATAGTTTGGCCGTGATTGGCGTTTCGAGTTGGCTGTCCATCACCACCAGGGTGGGCTGGCGAGGTGTGGGCACGGCGCGAACATCCAAGCGTGGGTCGTCTTCCAACACGGTGCCAATGCCCGTGAGCACGGCGCAAGCACGGGCACGCCTAGCGTGACCGTCGGTGCGGGCGGGCTCAGCCGTGATCCATTGGCTCACGCCGTTGTTCAGTGCGGTTTGGCCGTCAAGCGATGCAGCGACCTTCATACGCACCCAAGGTGTGCCTTGGGTCATGCGTTTG
>JACCDY010704439.1_pt1 | contig 23376 bp, 23 predicted proteins | sample 7446391 | NCBI WGS metagenome assembly JACCDY01 (sample SAMN15323451, study PRJNA562643) | freshwater metagenome | isolation source: river surface water | place: USA:Blue River Watershed | collected 2017-08-18 | reverse complement strand
CTCTCCCTCCCTCCACTTTAAAACCTCTTCCCATGGCGCCCTTGGCGTCTTGGCGGTTAAAAATTCTCCATGAACAAAAAAATCATCGAAATCGGCATCGTCATCTTCCTGGCCGGCCTCGGCATCTGGCTGGCCATGACTTCCTCCGACCTGCCGGAACAAATCCAGTGGTTCCTCCTCGCCACCCTGGTCCTCACCATCATCCTCTTCGCAGCCTTCCCCAAGATTCCGATCGACTACAAGATCATCTGCTGCCTGATGCTGGGATATGCGTTTGCGGGGAAGGGCTTTGCTTACATCAGCCCCTTTGAACCGGTGTATATCGGGGAGATCGTCTGGATCCTCGGGATGATCGGCTACATCTACCGACTGACCAAGGGCACGCAAATCCTTCCCACCTGGATGCATATCATGATCCTCATCTGGATGATCACAGTGGGCTTATACTTGGTACAGGGCTATCCCATCCATGACAAGCTGGCGATCCGCGACAGCGCGATCGGCTATTACGGGATGTTCGCATTTTATAGCTACGCCATCTTCAGCAGGAATGATCTGCACAAAACCTTTGGCTGGGCGCTCAAGGGATGCGTCATCCTGGGCAGCCTGAGCTTGTTGGTCATGATCAGCGGACTTTACACCAAAATCGCCGGCAGCAGTAGCTTGCTCGCCCTGTACTACCAGCCGCACGTGGATGCCTTCCTACCACTGATCGCGGCGGGAGCCGCGTACGCCTTGATGGAAGGCATTCGCCGCAAGAGCATGCTTCGCATTGCCGCAGGCCTGGGCCTGGGATTGCTGCTCATGTGCACGAAAACCGCAGGCATCTTCTGCTTCGCCATACTCATGGGCTACTTGATCATCATCGGTCGGCGTCGCGACTTGATCGTTACTGGATCGATCGTCGTCCTGATGGCGGCCATCACCGTCCTCACGGTCATTTCAATTGATTCCCAAAAAATCAACTCCTGGATGGCCGACAACGAGCACCTTCAGACTTTACGCATCGGGAAACCCACATCAACGATGATGCAGGAAGACACCACCGACTGGCGGATCGCATGGTGGGAAATCATCTATGAAGATACCACCGCGGAGGATCCCGTGTTCGGCCTGGGATTGGGCGCCGACATCACCAGTCACTTCCTGGTTTCCCACATGCGCATCGACTTGAGCTCCGAACAAGCCAGAACCTATGCGCGCTATCCGCACAACATCATCTTCACGGTTTATGGCCGCATAGGCGCAATTGGTTTGACCGTATTCATGGCCTATCTGGCATCACTGGGCCTGATGCTGATCAAAACCACCAAAATGCAGTTGATCGACACTTCCAATGCCAGCCAAACGTCGCTGCTGGCTCAACTGGTGGTCATTGCGGGAGTCGCCAACGGGGTGGTGCAATCCACGTATGAAGTCCCTCACGGTGCCATCATCCATTGGGTGTGCATCGGGTATGTGATGGCGTATTATCAGAGACAACGTCTTACAAATTTGGAAATAACCCGCAAAGTTAAATCTGGAGATTCTGTCGTGGAGATGCTTTCGCATAGAAGATAAATCACATCACACATACAATACACGCTACATAAATATGAAAATCCTCGTCACCGGCGGAGCTGGATTCATCGGCTCCAATCTAGTCCGCCTACTCGTCTCACGAGGTCATCATGTGATAAATATCGACAAACTCACTTACGCGGGCAATCCACGCTCGCTGGTAGATCTCGCAGCCAATCCACAACACGAACTACAGCAAGCAGACATTTGCGATGCCTTAGCGATACGCAATGCCTTTGCGAAATTCAAACCGGACTGGGTCATGCATCTCGCCGCTGAATCGCATGTGGATCGTTCGATCGATGGACCCGGTGAGTTCATCCAGACGAATATCGTTGGCACTTACACATTGCTACAAGCCGCACGGGAATACCTTTCGAAGTTCAACATCCCCAATTCAGCGTTTCGCTTCCTCCACGTCTCTACCGACGAAGTTTATGGATCACTGGGAGCAACTGGCGCATTCACCGAAAACACCCCATACGATCCCCATTCACCCTACTCAGCATCCAAAGCATCATCCGACTATCTCGCACGCGCATGGCACGATACATACGGCCTACCCGTGATCGTCACCAATTGCTCCAATAATTACGGACCATACCAATTCCCTGAAAAATTGATTCCTGTCGTCATCCTCAAAGCCCTGCGTGGAGAACCAATACCAGTCTACGGCAAAGGCGAAAACATCCGCGACTGGCTGTATGTGGAAGACCACTCCGAAGCACTACTAACCGTCGTATCCCATGGCACACCTGGGCAAACCTACAACATCGGTGGCAACAATGAGATGAGGAATATTGATCTGGTGCGTCTGCTTTGTCAGATCCTTGACGAGTGCGTTGAAGACGGAAAGTTGAAAGCTGAAAGCAGAAATGGGAAGAGCTTCGCTGAGCAGATCACCTTTGTCACTGATCGTCCTGGCCATGACCTCCGCTATGCGATCGATGCGAGTAAGATCAAAAACGAACTAGGCTGGGAACCGAAGCAGGATCATGAATCCGGCTTCCGCAAGACGGTGGAATGGTATCTTGAGAATGAATCGTGGTGGCAGGAGATCCTAAGCGGCACGTATCAGTTGCAGAGGCTAGGAAATAAAAGTTGAGTTTCGGAAGCCGGAGGCCAGAGTTTGAGCGAAGAAATTAGCGCTTAACTCCTCAACATTTCTTCCGTCCGAAACTCCGGCCTCCGAAATTCGGAAACTCTCTTATTCCACATCTTCTCTATCCGTACTCCGGCCTCCGAAACTCTGAAACTCTCTTCAACTTTACCATGAAAGGCATCATCCTCGCAGGCGGCTCCGGAACCCGCCTTTACCCCTGCACTATGGCCATCAGCAAGCAACTGCTGCCAGTCTATGACAAACCCATGGTCTATTATCCCCTCTCCGTGCTCATGCTGGCCGGCATCCGGGAGATCCTGCTCATCTCCACCCCCGAGGACCTGCCACTCTATAAACGCTTGTTCGGTGATGGCTCACGGATCGGCATCCACATGCAATATGCCGAGCAACCCCGTCCCGAAGGTCTGGCCCAGGCATTCATCATCGGAGAGGAATTCATTGCGGGTGATTCATGCGCCCTTGTCCTGGGTGACAACATTTTCTATGGCCAGGGCTTTTCACCAAAGCTCAAAGCCGCCATGACACGCACCGGAGGAGCTACGGTCTTCGGCTATGAGGTGAACGACCCCCACCGCTTCGGAGTCGTTGAGTTCGACCAGACAGGGAAGGCCATCTCCATTGAGGAAAAACCCACTCATCCGAAATCGAACTTCGCAGTGACGGGCCTTTACTTTTATGACACACGTATAGTCGAGATCGCCAAAAACGTGAAGCCGTCTTTGCGTGGAGAACTCGAAATCACTTGCGTCAACCGCGCCTATCTCGATATGGGCGATCTCCACGTTGAAGTTCTCGGCCGCGGCCACACATGGCTGGACACCGGCACCCACGAATCGTTACTGGAAGCATCGCAATTCGTCCGCACCATCGAACACCATCAGGGATTCAAGGTGGCTTGTTTGGAGGAAATCGCGTGGCGCAACGGCTGGCTCACTCCCGAACAACTCGAACAATCCATACAGATCATCGGCAAAGGCTATTATGCGGATTACCTTCACTCCATGCGATGAAAGACAACACAGCGTTTTACCCCATGAACATTGAACAAACCATACGAGATACTTTTTCCGAAGTCCTCGCCCTATCCGGACACAATCCAACCACTGCACTGGAACATACGACTGTTCTCTTGCAGAGCGGTCTGGATTCCCTGGGATTTGCAATCCTAGTCGCCCGACTGGAGGAAATTCTTGGATATGACCCTTTCATTCTCATGAGCGAGCCGGTCTACCCTAGAACTTTCGGGGACTTTGTGGCCATTTACAGCAAGTTCAAACCCGCTGAATGAGACTACTTGACCAACTTGAGGAAGATTTGGGGCGGGTGGTCATTCAATCATCCGAAGGTGCCCGATATTCACTGGGTCGTCTGCGCACCTGGTCCAAATCACAGCATCTCGCCTCATGGGCATCCCCACTAGTCGGTGCAAGTGTTGGTATAAGCTGTCGTGACAACCTTAAGCTTAGTTTTGTCCTGCTCGCACTTGATGGAATTGTATCCCGCTTGACTCTTCTACCGTCTGATCTTCCTCCAACCCTAATCTCTCAAATTGCGTCAACCACCGGGATGGGGCTCCTGATCTCCGACCGCCATGATGCCCACGAAAGCGGCATCCAACTTCACCGAGCCTGTCCGCTTCCTGACGAATGCCCGGACATGGCAGTCATTTCATATAACGAATGCACATCTACTGAGTGGGTATTGGCCACTTCAGGCACTACAAAAAGACCAAAACTTGTTGCACACACTGTCGCAACCTTGTCACGAAGTGTGAAGCGTGACCAAAGGCATGGAGCCAAGCTGAAATGGGGCCTAGTATACGACTTGAGTCGTTTTGCAGGTCTGCAGGTATGGTTCCAATCCCTTCTCGGTGGCGCCACACTCATCATACCTGCCCAAGACAAGAACCTGACTGAAGCACTTTCATTGTTTTATGATGGAGGCTGCAACTCTCTATCAGCCACTCCCACGCTGTGGCGCAAAATCCTTATGACACCAGGAAGCGAGAAGTTGACCTTACGGCATATCACCCTTGGTGGTGAGATCGCGGATCAATCCATTCTTTCAGCTTTGTCTGTGGCATATCCTACCGCCAGAATCCGGCACATCTATGCCTCCACCGAGGCTGGCGTCGGATTTTCCGTCACAGACGGCAAAGAAGGCTTTCCCGTCTCCTATCTGGAGAACGGATATACTGGAATCATCATGAGGGTAACAGCTGATGGAGTTCTAGAGATCAAACCATCCATTAAGGGCCAGCAATACCTGGGTGAGCAAAATCCCATCACAGATACATACGGCTACGTGAATACAGGTGACCTGGTTCGCATAGAAAACGACAGAGTCTATTTCCTCGGCAGGGATTCCGGTGCCATTAACGTCGGTGGCAACAAGGTTCAGCCCGAGAAGATCGAACACATACTGCTCCAGCATCCCGCGATCGCCTTGGCCACTGTCCTTGCGAAGCCGAGCGGCATTACCGGTTCACTTGTCGAAGCCAGGGTCGTTCTTGGTCCTGATGCCGAGGATATGCAAAATCCTGTCCAACACATCCGGCAATGGTGTATCGAAAGGCTAGAACGCTTCGAGGTGCCGGCCTTGATTCGTATCGTCGACGAGATTGAGCTTAATTCATCGGGAAAAATCTCACGCAACCCATCAACTCTTAATCCATCATGACAGATACCTCGAAAACCGTTTTGATCACAGGTGGTACGCGCGGCCTTGGACTAGCCACGGCAGCCCGACTGTCTAAAGACGGTTACTGCGTCATCGCGGCGGGTCGCAATGCCACACCAGAACTCATGTCACTGTGTAAAGGTGGGGATGTTCATTACGAGCCACTCGACCTCGCTGACCACACTTCCTTGCATGAGTTCGTAAATCGCATCATACGAAAACACGGTCATCTCTATGGCTTGGTCAACAATGCCGCCTTGGGCCATGACGGCGTGCTTGCCACCATGCACGATTCACAGATCGAATCCCTGATTTCCGTCAATTTGACTGCAACCATCATCCTCACCAAGTATGCCGTCAGATCGATGCTCCTGCGGCACGAGGGAAGAATCGTGAATATTTCCTCCATTATCGCCTCGACAGGATTCAATGGTCTTTCCGTCTATGCCGCGACCAAATCCGCATTGAACGGATTCACCCGTTCTCTCGCACGGGAACTCGGCAAGGCATCAATCACTGTCAATTCGGTCGCCCCCGGCTACATGCAAACCGATATGACAGGATCTCTCGAAGGAGAAAAGCTGGAGTCCATCAAGCGCCGCAGTCCCCTTGGCCGACTTGCAACCGTGACAGACTCTGCCGCTGCAATCTCCTGGTTGCTTGGTCCTGATGCCAAATCCATTACGGGAACCACAATTACTGTGGATGCCGGCAGCACCGCGTGATTTCCTATTAAACTCATTCTTACACATCAGCATCAAATTCATGCAAGAGCATCACCGTATCCATCCGAACTCCATCGTCTCACCGATGGCCAAGATAGCCTGCGGAGTACAAATCGGACCATTCTGCCTCATTCATGATAATGTCGAAATCGCTGAAAATACCATCGTCGAAGCCTACTGTGAACTCGGCCACCCGTCCGGGCTTTCCGACGGATCCCCACTGCAGATCGGCCCCAATTCTCTCATCCGATCTCACAGCATGTTCTACGAGGGATCCTGTTTCGGCGAGGGGCTCGTCACCGGACATCATGTCACCGTTCGCGAACTCACCCGGGCAGGCGTCAATCTCCAGATCGGCACGAAAAGCGACATTCAGGGTCACTGCACGATTGGCAACTACGTGCGCACTCACAACAACGTTCACATTGGCCAGAAATCCCAGATAGGCAACTTCGTCTGGCTTTTTCCTGACGTTCTCCTCACCAACGATCCAAATCCGCCCAGTCATACTCTGATCGGGCCCATCGTTGAAGATTTTGTTGTAGTTTCAGCAAAGTCCACACTGTTACCGGGAGTGCGAGTCGGAAAACATGCAGTGATCGGAGCTCATTCTCTGGTTTCATCAGATGTTCCTGAGGGTATGTTTGCGAACGGATCACCTGCCAAGGTTCACTGCCCCGCGAATGTGCTACGCATGAAGGAAAGCCCGGCGCAACGTGCCTATCCATGGCCTCCGCGCTTCGATCGCGGATATCCAGATCATGTGACTTCCAAGTGGAAACCCACACCATTCCCATGAAAATTATCACGTGGTTAATACAAAATCAATTCACGGCATGAGCATACACTCCGTCAATCATTGCGAACTCATCGACTTTCCTGTCATCCAGGATCCACGGGGGAATCTGACCTTCATCGAAGGTGACAACCACATCCCCTTCGATATCAAGCGGGTCTATTACCTCTACGACGTTCCCGGAGGTGCGGAACGTGGTGGACATGGGCATAAAGCGCTTCATCAACTCATTATTGCTGTGTCCGGCAGCTTTGATATCAACCTGGATGATGGACAAGGTAACAAGAAGGTGTTCCACCTCAACCGCGCTAACTTCGGCCTTTACGTTTGTCCAATGATATGGCGGGACATTACCAACTTCTCCTCCGGTGCGGTTTGCTTGGTTATGGCATCTGCTGTCTACGACGAATCCGACTACTACCGAAACTACGAGGATTTCATCGCCGCCGCAAACACCTGACTCTGCAGGAATCTCTGTCTAAGAAAGCATCAAAGACATTGCGTTTGGGAGTTATTGTTCATCAGTGATGTCTTAGTTCCTCCTTTGCGCCTCTTGCGCCTTTTTGCGGCAATCAATATTTTTGATCTTAATCCCATAGCCCTGCCAGGATCTTCCATTTCAGCTTTCCGAATTTCCACTTTCTGCTTTTCTTCCCATGCGCGTTCCCATACTCGAGCTCAAGCCCACCTACCTCGAACTCAAGGACGAGTTGGATGCCGCTTACCATCGTGTCATGGACTCAGGGTGGTATCTCATGGGCCGCGAGGTTGATGCTTTCGAAGAAGAATTCGCCGCATATATCGGCACCAAGCATTGCGTGGCAGTTGGTAATGGTCTCGATGCCATTCGCCTTGCATTGGTAGCCTATGGCATTGGGCCCGGTGATGAAGTTATCGTCCCAGCACACACCTTTATTGCCACTTGGCTGGCAGTAAGCCAAACAGGCGCAACGCCCATCGGTGTCGATGTCTGTTTGGATACAGCTAATCTTGACCCGAGTCTATTGTCAGGTGCTTTAAGCTCTCGAACCAAAGCCATCATTCCGGTACATCTTTACGGTCAGCCCGCCGACATGGATCCAATCCATGATTTTGCAAAGGCTCACAACCTCATCGTCATCGAAGACGCGGCCCAGGCCCATGGTGCGCGGTACAAGGAGCGCATGTGTGGAACACTCGGACATGCCGCAGCCTTCAGCTTTTACCCCGGCAAGAACCTCGGCGCCTTCTCTGATGGCGGAGCCATCACGACAGACGACGCTGAAGTCGCCCGCAAGGCACGCATGCTCCGCAACTACGGCTCCGAAACGCGCTATTACCACGACCTCCCAGGCATCAACTCCCGCCTCGACGAACTCCAAGCCTCGTTTTTACGAGTCAAACTCCGCCATCTTGACGCATGGAACAGCCGGCGAGCAGAATTGGCTCAAAATTACCTCTCTCAACTCTCCGCGTTCAACTTTGAAGGCATACCCGTAGTGTCCGAATGGTCGCAACCTGTTTGGCACCTTTTCGTCATCCGCCACCCGAGACGCGATGCGCTCCAACAACACCTCGTATACCAGGGTATTCAGACACTCATTCACTATCCCATACTGCCCCACCTGAGTGGAGCGTATGCCAATACGGAAATTGGAAATCGCAAGGTAGAAATGCGGATTGCCGAACAAGTTGCCAAAGAGGTTCTGAGCCTCCCCATCGGCCCTCACCTTTCATCCCAATCCGTTATCGATGTCGTTTCAGCCATCCAGTCCTTCCCTCGGGACTAATTTCATCTTTCCTTTCCCTAGCTTGCCGAATCCTCCTCCATCAGACAGTGAAGAACCAGTAACCGAACGCCATACGGGTTCTTACGGTCAGATCATCAAGTCATCATCGATCATTGGTGGGTCGCAAGCGATAAACTACCTAATCGGTTTGGCTCGGACAAAAGCAGTAGCCATATTCATCGGACCCGCTGGTATCGGGCTTGTTGGGCTCTACCAAAGCGCGATGGTTTTCGTGAACACCATCTCCGCTATGGGCATCAGCAGCAGTGCAGTAAAAGAGATTGCTGAAGCAGACGGAAAGGGTGATGAATACCACCTCGCGAAGACGACTAAGGCACTCCGCCGCATCTGCTGGGCCACTGGCATGCTCGGATGGATGCTCACGGTCCTCTTTGCTTGGCCCCTCAGTCTCTGGATTTTTGGATCACCGGAGCGGGCATGGGGTATCGCCATCCTCGGTGTAACCCTCCTCCTTGGCAGTATCAGCGCAGGACAGTCCGCCTTACTGCAAGGAAAGCGGCGCATTGTCGACCTCGCTCACATCAACATATTCTCCTCTCTACTGAGCACCGCCATCAGCATCAGCATATATGCATGGATCGGCGAACGCGGAATCATCCCCGCCATCGCATTGACGGCCGCCATCAACCTCGCATGCACCTGGTGGTTTGCCCGCAGCGTCCAAACCCAGGAATGCTCGATCACTGTGTTGGAAATATGGACTGAAGCTAAGCGCATGCTCAATCTCGGACTCGCCTTCATGTTGAGTGCCGTCCTTACAGCTGGCATGGCTCTGACCATACGAAGCATCATTACTCGTGAATACGGATTGGATGCAAATGGCGTTTACCAAGCCGCATGGTCGATCTCTGGATTGTTCGCTGGCTTCATCATCGGTGCCATGGGCACCGACTTTTACCCAAGGTTGACCGCTGCCTCCAATGATAGTCAGCAGGTAAATCGCATGGTCAACGAACAGACGGAAATTGGAATCCTACTGGCCCTTCCGGGGCTGATTGGAACCCTCACCTTCGCCCCTTGCGTCATGCACCTCTTTTACAGCGAGAAATTTGTCGCAGGTGCAGACCTGCTTCCATGGTTTGTATTCGGTGTTTTTGGCAGGGTTGTTTCTTGGCCAATGGCATTCATCATGGTAGCCAAGGGTGAAGGACGCTGGTTCGCGGTGAGTGAGGCGATGGCTACTCTTGTGTATCTCGTCATGCTCATCGCGCTCATGTATCTCTTTGGATTGTGGGGATCTGCACTAGCCTTCGCAGGCATCTACCTACTTTATACAGTCGCAGTTTACAGCATCGCCCGCGTACTGACGGGATTTCGTTGGGCACCCGCAGCCGTTCGTCTGCTGTGCATCTCCATCCTCTTGATCGCATCTGGCTTCTTAACTCAGAAGTTGTTACCGCAAAACGCCGCCTATGCCATTGGAGGAATACTCACACTGACAAGCGCCGTCTACAGCATGCGCGGCATCTCCGCTCGATTGGGAGCCGAACATCGGATCGTTCGCCTCATCCGCACCATCCCGGGTGGTAATATTTTCTGTGGCATGTAATACAGTTTGTATCTGAATATGAAGCCAGCGTCAAACTGCTTATTAGTCCAGCCTTATAGTGCTAGAAGTGGTTTCAAAAGTGTCCCACAAACCGCGTTTCTAAAGTACGGACTGATCAACGGTTCCGTGCAGGGCCATGCAGGAAACATGCAGGGACATGCAGGGAAACCGCGATCTATCACTCTAATTTGCAAGTCTCAATAATTCGCAACTATAAGCCGAAATAAAAAAGCTGAACGAATGTCGAAAATCCAAACCCACTTAGCAATCAGCAATAAAGACAGAACGCTTGTATCAGTCATCATGTCAGCATATAATCATGCTGCATACGTTGAACAAGCAATCGAATCCATACTTGCGCAAACTTATGACAATTTTGAATTGCTAGTCATTGATGATGGTTCGTCAGACGATACGGCTGCAATTATTGAGAAGTTGTCTCGGACACATGGATTTTATTTCAAGCGGCAGGAAAATAGAGGGCTACCGGTTACACTCAATGAGCTCGTCCAAATAAGCAGCGGCGATTACATCACTGCATGCGCTTCAGATGACTTTTGGCCGTCAACTCGTCTTGATGAACAAGTTAGTCTATTAGTTAACAACCCCGAATACGACATAGTGCATTCAGATGTTTTTTATGTCGATACAAAGGGATTCCCATTTAATCCAAAAAAATTCAATAAGAGCAAGCCAGTTAATGGCACGAATGAATATATACCCTTCATTGCACATCTGCGGAGATACAATACTACGACAATGATGGCCAGACGTTCATCATGGCTGAAGGTTGGCCTTTATAACGAATCCATTGGTGTCGAAGACTTTGAATGGTGGATGCGCGCTACTAAGATTCTCAATATACATTATTCACCAAGCAAATGGACATATTATAGACAGCATTCAAATAATTTCGTTTGCCGGCAAGACGGTGCTCTAATTGCAGCAGATTCACATTACCATGTTGCGCGTAAAATCGGATTTGTTCACGGGATTATATTCTTAGCCACCTTTGTACCATTTCTTGTATACGTTGAGTCTATTGCCCGAAGACACCGTCGTTACCTTTTCTTGTTATTGCTGCCATTTTATTTCTGGTCGATTTCATACCTAAAATCGTTAGTCTACATATTCATTCACCCAAGCGTCGTAAAAGCACTACAAAATCGATTTGTATTTTTGTTAAAGAATATCATGCGTCATATTCATCCTGTAAATGAATAATCTGTTGCGCAGTGGTGGCGGCAATATCATAGCGTTGTCATTAAGAACAAGACATCGCGCAGCAAATCATATGTCCACTTGCTCAACAACGACATCCTGCCCTACTTTGAATAACACAAATCCTCATGCAGACCGTGCTCTCCGATAATAGCAGGGAGTTCTGCGGCAGGCCCGACAAGCACCCATACCAGTTGTTCCTGCAACTCGAAGGCACCGAACATCGCACAACACAGGTCCGTCGGCCTCAAAGCAACGGCTTTCTGGAACGCTTCCACCGTACCCTGCTCAACGAACACCTGCGCATCCAGGGCAAGGTCAAGTTCTACGACGACATCTTCGAGATGCAAAAGGACCTCGATGCCTACATTGTGAATTACAACCAAATTCGCCCCCATCGGGACGTGGAGCGGCATGAATGATAAAAAACCACTCAAAGCCTTCCTCGATGGCCGTCCAATAATCACCCCGAAACCTCAACTTGAGAATTCTGCCGCCTAACCCCTAAATCACCTCGCCAAAACGACAACAAGTGTCATGCAAATACGGTCACTATACAAGCTGACATTATCTTTGCAACGTAGTTTTATAAACATCATTTTTCACGCATAATGAAGGTACAATTTATTAATTATAGAATTGTCATTCCGGTTCATAACCCATCAAAGAATCTATTAAAGGTTTTAACTAAACTCGAAGCCACAAACCCTGGAACAGTAGAGCGAGTGCGACTTATCGATGACGGATCAACAAACGGCATACCTCAGGAAATTGAAAGCAAATTTCCCCAAATTAAAAGAATTCAGGGAGACGGCACACTATGGTGGTGCGGAGCAATTAAATTGGGGATGCAGTATGCTCTCGAAGAAAATCCGGACGTAATTGTGTGGTTAAATCACGACTGCTTGCCTGCAGCAGGTAGTCTCGAAAAATTAGTATTACTAGCATCTCAAACAGGCAATGGAGCGGTCTCAGCATGGTGTCGCTCATGGGATTCACCTGAGTTTCCTGTGAATCCTGGGTTTCGCAACTACACGGAAATCCCGGTGGAAGAACTATACGCTACAGATACGCTGGAAGTTGATGGTGTGAACGGAAACTGTGTTGCTATCAATGCGAAAGCGATTCAATCCGTTGGACTACCTGACGCAAAGAAACATCCCCACTACGGCGATGGGCCGTACACATATCGCCTCCACAAGGCTGGTTTCCGCAACTTAGTCTGCACGAAAGCACTAGCATTTCTCGAACGGGAGTATAATCGCTGCATCAGCGTGTCATGGCGCTGTGCATTCTGGAATGCCTCCCTAGCCTCTAAATTCAATTACTATTTATTTTCCAATAAATCAAAGTTTCATTGGTCAATTAAGTATAATGATATCATTGTATTTCGGGGAAATCTTCTCGCTCCATTCGTATATGTTGCATCTATGATCAATTTATGCCGGGAAATCATTTTAGGTCATTTTTTATTCCGATGCGTTACTCGTGAAAAACGACTTCGTGCATTGCTTCGTCAATACACTACCAAATTTCCAGTGGAAGGCTTAATCCAATCACTAAATCAAATCGAAGATGTCCGAAATTGAACGAGTAGGTATCCTTAATGCATACGATGCGCGCAATCGTGGCGACAGGGCCATCATAGAAGCGCAGATATGTTGGATCAATAAAACGTTACCAGGAGCACACGTGACGATCTTTTCTCAACATCATGAATACAATCAGTTAATATTCAGATCATCATCGTCGGTTGAGCCCCTATTTTCAGCTTACAATGGATCAGGGGTGCTGCAACGATTACTTTATCCCATGATGGGTATACTGCTGTATTTAGCTAAATTAAGAACCGATGAGCGAGTCAAAGCATTTCACAGCTGTGATGCATATTTTGCCTGCGGAGGTGGTTATCTTTATTCGTCACCGGCACCCTTTGTGAGTCGACAGCTTTGGCTGCACGTGGCCAACATTCTTGCGGCTCTGAAAACCGGTAAACCTGTGATGGCATTTCCTCAATCTTGGGGGCCATTACGCAAGCTTGCTGATAAATGGATTTGCCGCTTGCTAGCCTCAGCGCTTCCGGTGATTGTCACGCGTGGACATCATTCGGATAAGCTACTAAAATCATGGGGATTTAACGATAAAATCATCTCAATACCTGATATTGTCGTCGCCGCAGCAGAATTGCTTCCTGAAGTCGACGAGTGGCGCATGGCTCCCCTGAAAAAAGGATCCTTAGGCATCGCACCAACAGACTGGAATTTTGATCGAACAGTGAACAGTGGGTGCATAGATGAGTATATCGCTAAACTAGTTTCTATTTCACGTATGTGGTGTGATACGCTCGGTCATTCCGTAACGGTGTTTCCACAAGTGGAGGTCCAGGGTGCTGACGACGACGGAATTATAGCTCGTCGACTCATGAATGCATTGATTGAAAGTGGAATACCCTCATCATTCGCTAAGGGATTGGATTGGGATACCTATTGGAAACTGGTTGCAGCACAGCAAGCATTCATCGGTTCTAGGATGCACTCCTGCATCTTTGCTATGGTTTGTGGTGTCCCTACTATCGGACTAAGTTATCAGCCGAAATTTAGCGAACTTTTTGAACAGCTTGGGTGTCCAGAGCGCGCCCATTTGATTGATGAATTTTCCCAAGTCGACGTCAGCAATCAATTAAAAATGATTTTGAGCGAATTCAACAAGGAAGACATGCTAAGACTATTTGATAAGGCTGGGCGGATGACTCTGGATGGAATCGATGAAGCTTGGACAAGGACGTGCCATTTCTACACCGGCGTTTCATAATAGGATCAAGCCTCCACTCATGAGATTCTCAATCATCACCCCCAGCTATAATCAAGGCCACTTCATCGTGGACTGCATTGAGAGCGTGAGCATTCAAGCTTGTGAGTGTATAGAAGTTGAGCACATTGTGGCTGACGCTGGATCGACTGATGAAACGATTGAGGTGCTCAAGCGCTATCCGCATCTCATATGGAAGAGCGAAACGGATCTTGGCATGAGTGACGGGATCAACAAGGGCTTTTCCCAGGCGACTGGCGACTGGCTGTTGTGGCTTAATTGCGATGACTATCTGTTACCAGGTGCACTTGCAAAGGTTGCGGATTTCATCGTCAATCATCCCAACACGGATGTGATTCATGCAGATTGCGCCTACATCGATGCAGTTGGCAATTTCCTGCGTCGGAGGCACGACACTAATGTCGACGAATTGGACCTCTTATTTATCGCCTGTGTCATCCCTTCCACATCCAGCTTCTATCGTCGGGAGATTATTGATTCCGGACACCTTTTGAATCTAGACTACAAAAACAGCATGGATCTCGAATATTACCTTCGATTAATGCGCCTCGGTTACCGCTTCGAATATCTTCCTGAGCTTCTGGCACATTTCCGGTGGCATGATGAGAGCACGACACTGAAGAATTGGCAGCGGATGCTGGATGAGGGGTTGCGCTGCAGGGATGAACACATCAAATTGAGAAAATTGCCGGATGTCTGCAGGTGGGCGATCAGGTCACAGTTCGTGAAACGACTCTTCCAGATACGTCGCGTTGTTAAGAGGATGCTAATTCATCATCGAATCCGCTGAACACCATCACGGATCCTCATCACGTTTCATCTTTCCCGACTTCTCCATGTCCGCTCGAAGATCAAGAGTTTTGATTCTCGGCCAAACCCCACCACCATGGCATGGCCAAGCGGTGGCCACCCAGCTGCTTTTCAAGCATGACTGGAAAAGCACGGATGTCAGCTGCATGCGAATGACCTACAGCACGGAACTGAACAAAGTTGGTCGTTTTCAACTCCGGAAGTTGTTTCATCTCTTCGATTTGATCATGAAGGTCCGCACGTTTCTGCGTCAACACCCTGACTCCATCCTGTTCTACCCGCCGGCGAGCGCCCGATGGATACCGTTCCTGCGCGATGTGGTCTTTCTCGTAATGGTGAGACATCTGGCCAGTCGGACAGTTTTCATCTTCCACGCTAGCGGTCTTGCGGATTTTTGCGTGTCCAATCCGATCCGCCGTTGGCTGGCTAATCTGGCCTATGGCAATGCTGATCTTGCCCTTGAGGTCGCACCAGAAAACATGCCGCCACATGTCGCATTCGACATCAAGTCATGGGAGTGGTGTCCATGTGGTATCGAGGTTCCACCACCCACGACGCCTAGATCCGCCAGCACGATCGTTACTACCTGTTTATTCATCGGCAGCCTTCAGGAAGGCAAAGGCATTCTTGAAATTCTCAAGACGGCAGCTCGATTGAAGAGTCTAGGACATGCAATGCATTTCCGATTCCGGATCATCGGTCGATGGATATCCATAAACTTTGAAGAGGAAGCGCTGGCAATGCACAAACAACTCGATCTTTCCGACATGGTAGAGTGGGTCGGCGAACTGACGGGTGATGCGAAGTGGCAAGCCTACCACAGCGCCGATTTGTTCTTTTTTCCTACCCATTATCATTCCGAGGCGAGTCCCATTGTATTGATGGAAGCACTGGGTTCTGGATTGCCCATTTTAACCACCATATGGGCAGGTATTCCCGCCATGTTGGACGGTTGCAAAACTGCTACGCTGTTGCCAATAAAATCACCAGATCAATACGCAGATGCATTGATCGAACATCACGAGGGTAATCATTCCAGATTTGAAATATTTGAGAGCTCACGCGCCTTTTACGATACCCATTTCACACCAGAGCAATTTGTTGCACGAGTCGAAAATGCGCTTGAAGAATTATCACCGTAATATTGATAGATTGATCAAAGGCAACATCTCATTTTAATATCATTTAATTTAGTGACGGGCCCGCCAACTTTGCAAATTCAACTTACACACCTCCATCAATGTTAAAAAAAGTCATCACCTACGGTACATTTGATTTGCTCCACCGCGGCCACATCAGCCTTCTCAGGCGGGCGAAGGCACTTGGCGATTACCTCATCGTCGGCCTGTCGTCGGATGCCTTCAACCGCATCAAAGACAAGAAATCCTTTTATTCCTACGAGGAACGCAAGCTGGTCATGGAGGCAGTCCGCTATGTCGATGAGGTGATTCCGGAGGATAGCTGGGCACAGAAAGTGGATGACATCCGCAGACTTGGAGTGAAGGTTTTCGTCATGGGCGACGACTGGTCAGGCAGGTTTGACGAGCTTGGAGATCTGTGTGAAGTGGTCTACCTGCCCCGCACGCTTGGCATCAGCACCAGCATGGTCAAGGCTCGATTGTCCCTCGGCGCCGATCAAAACATCAGCTTGTCGGAGGACTGAAGATGGGCATGACTCACTCACCTGCACTGGCAGGAAGTTCCTTTATTCGACATGTTCGCACAAGGTTTTTTGGGTGATCACTGGATCTGAATCGATGACATTCTTTCGACTCATCGCTTACTTGGCTTGTGCACTTTTGCCCAAGCGTGCGCATGCTGTGATTTACGGATGGCCGGATCATGAAGACAACCTCATTGCCCTTGAAAGAGCGCTCTCAGGGGCGCCCGAGATTGGCCGCATCACCATTCTGACCTCGAACCCAGAAACTCCCCTTCCATGGCAACTGGGAGGCAAAAGCCGCCGTTTGAAAAAGAATTCGATCGCGGGCTTCCTTGCCTTTGCTCGGTCTCGTTATGTGTTCTTCACCCATCCCTGCTTCCTGCGCCGCCTACCTTCATCGATGATTTCAGTGAACGTCTGGCACGGCATGCCGATCAAGCGGATTGGCTGGTTGCTGGACGGCAACCAAGGTATTGCCTCATCGCATGCCGTCGCGACCTCTCCCTTTTGGGCTGACATCATGGACCGTTCGATGAAGCCACAGCACCCGACAATGGTGACGGGTCTACCCCGGAATGACCGGCTCTTCACCGACCGCAAGCAGGTTCTTGATATGCTGGGCATACCGGCGGATTCACGCTTCATCGTCTGGCTACCAACCTACCGCAGAAGCATACTTGGCGAACTACGCGAAGACGGGCACGATTATGACAATGCATTCGCCATGCCAGACATCGATCCGGATAGCCTCAACGATTTCCTCGCTAAACGAAATACCAGCATGCTGGTGAAGCCCCATCCGATGGCTGAATTCGGCCGGACGCGTATCTGGAGTCATCTCAAGATCGTCGACAACGAATGGCTGAGTGCACACAAATCATCCCTCTACCAGACCCTCGCTGCTGCGGACGTGCTCATCAGCGACGTCTCCAGCGTGGTCATCGATTACCTGCTGCTCGACCGCCCCATCATCCACGCATTTCCAGACCTTCAGGAATACCGGGACACGAGAGGCTTTTCCGTCGAACCCGTAGAGGATTACCTCTGCGGTCCAGTTGTCACCAGCCAGAAGGAACTACTGGATGTTTTGGAGCGCACCCTCCATGGCGATGATATCCATACCGAAAAGCGTCGCAGGATGCTGGAATTGTCCCACACGCACCGGGATGGCAACTCGACAGCACGGCTATTGGAAGCCATCGGCATCCACCAGTGATCATGCCTCGGATATTCATGTTCGCCCCCATGCAAGTGATCCGCAAAATCCATCGCATCTTCAGGGAAATCTTCATCGATCCGATGCCGATGGCCGAGTTCGATGACTATGATGATTACTGGAAGCAGCGCGGCCATCAGGAACCCAAGTTCCGTTTTACCTGGATCTCGGAAAGATTGCCGGATACAGGCAGGCTGGTGGACTTCGGCTGTGGGGATGGGGCGTTCCTGCAACTGGTTCATCACAGGCATCCGCTGCTTGAGCTGCATGGGGTTGATGGCTCGGCGGAAGCCATCCGCAAATTGGCCGATCGCCAATCATCGGATCGAATCCTTGGTCACCTACATGATCTGAACAATCCTGATTGTCGTGCCTTTTCGGGCTTTGATGTCGCAGTAGCCATGGAAATCATCGAACACCTGCCGGAACCCGAAAAGTTGATGCGGCAAATTCACCAAGCAGGAATTCCTCAAGTCTACATCACTATTCCCAATATGGGTTTCATTGTGAACCGACTCAGATTGGCTCTTGGAGGCAAAACCCCGGTGACCGCCATTGTTTACCACATCAAGGAGCACTTGCGTTTCTGGACGTTGCGCGATTTCCACTATTGGGCACGGCAATGCGGTTTCGAAGTGGTGGAATACCAAGGCCAGAATGGCATCTTCGGCTTGTGGAGAATCCTGCCATCGTGGTTTGCACGGCAGATGATCTATGTGTTGAGACCGATCGACGGGTGAGCTTTAATTTTTGCCGCCTTCCGCCGAACGAGCCTCCATCACTCCATCTGCATCCAGTCGATCTGCTCCATGGCAAGGTCGCTGAGGAATTCCTGCAGCTTGCGGTCCGCTTCCTCGATTGATACTTCCTTCTCTATCCACGGCACCTTGCCATACCACATCGAGGCAGAGACGTAAGCCCAGCGCTGGTCCATGCCGAAAAACAGGCGGTCTTTGATATCGATCAAGGTACGCTGCAGGTGATCCTCGGTAAGAGCCCTATGCCCCACGAAGAAGTAGCAGGTCACGCTGTTGAAGCTCGCGTATTGCGTGTGCTCTGCGTTGGTCGGGATCGATTGCACGGAGAGCAATCGCCGCACGGGAACATGATGCCCGTTGGGCAGTTCCAGCATGCGTTTTTCACTGCTGCCGATCACATGCCCTTGTGAGGGCATGCAGCGTTCCGGCCGGTGAATGGAATTGTTGAGGTCGTGGCCGGAGAGCACGACCGAGAGATCGATGCGGTCGGGAATGCGTTGGCCGCTGGCGAAATCGACTTCGCCCTCGCGCGGCTTGAGGCAGACCGCCTTGGCGAACTCGGTGTCGTCCGCCAGAAGATCGATTTCATCCTGCGTCGGGGATTTTTCCTCGAACTGCCAGCCGTCCATCCCCAGCGGCAGTTCCATGCGGATGGCCGAGGGCGCCATCTCCCCTCGATCGGGCAGCAGGTAAATGCCTGCCAGCAGGCATCCCATCACCAAGGGCAGGATCCAGGGCCGGAACTTACTCATGGCGTCGCATCCGGGCTTGAGGGTTGGGGGGCACTGACCCGCTTCCGCACCAGCTGGCGACGGGCTTTGGCCTTCCAAGGCAAGCCGCCTTCCAACAGGGCGTGGAAGCCCAGCAGCAACAGCAGGCTGAAAGGGTAGAAGAGCAACAGGCCGGACCAGTCGTGCCAGGTGGTGCTGGCCCACTCGGCGTTGCCGTATTCGGCAATGACGAAGATGGATGTCACCCGCAAGGCATTGCCGATGATGGCCAACGGCAGAGCGCTACAGAAGAGCAGGATGCGCTTCCACAGGACCAAATTGGCCACATAAGCCCAGGCTGCGGTAATCATTATGAGTGCCATCAGCGAGCGGATTCCACTGCACCCGTGGGCGATGCTCAGCGGTTTCCAGTCGCCATGGATCGGCAGGATCGTCGTGCCCTTGGTGTAGGTCTCCACCCCGAACAGGCTGGAGCCATGGTGGGCCATCTGGGTGGCGAGCAACTGCAGTTGATAGGTTGCCTGTTGGAATGCCGGCAATGGAATCGCGATCCAGAAAAAGAACAAAGGAAAGATCAGCAGCCGTGCCGCCTGCCAGCCCCAGCAATAAAGGGCCGCTCCCCAAAGGATGAATGGCAAGCCCCCCAGCGCGATTCGCGGCTGGATCGTGCGGACTGCGGCTATGAAAAGCAGGCAGCCAAGCGCCACCGAAACCAGTCCCCACCAAGAACCCTCACCCATACTGCGGCGAATGTCCCGCCAACGATACGCCACCAGTCCGATGATGATGAAGATGACCAGCTTGCCATGTTCGTAGTCAGTAACCGGTGTCCAGGCGCTGTAGATCCAATGAAGGGCGGAGCGGCGGTCGTAATCCGGCCCGAAGCGCTCTACAAAACCGAAGAACCACAGCACGACCAGTGCGGCAAGCAGCAACGGAAGCCACTCCCGCCAAGTCCGGGCACACGAGCACAACGACGCCTGTGTAGGCGTTTCGGCTGATGATGCATCCGGAGGAATCATGGGTTTACTGCAGTCGGGTGGGAGAGCTTCAGCCATGCACTAAGGGCTTTCAAGGCGGAAAGCATGTAGCGGCGGTCTATGACCGTCGCTGATTCGCCATCTTCGATGGCGGGCCGCTGATGGCGGCCTTCTTGCGACGGGCATAGCCCGCCGCTACATGTGCCAGCCCCACCCCAAGGCCAATCCCCAGCGAATCGAGCAGCAGATCGAGAACATCCCAGGCATCGAATCCGTAGCCGAATAAGAACTGAGAGGATTCGGTCGCAAACATCAGGAGGATGCAACAGATCAGGGTGGTTTTCCGACCAACCAGCAGGGTCAGGATCAGTGCTGGAATGAGGAATTGCATCACGTGAAGGATGGGGCGAATGACTTCCAACCGTTCCTTGATGCGTATGGCCAGTGAGCCTTGCGTATACACCTTGCCAACCGGCGGCACCGGACCAGTCTGCGCCACTGATTGGGCAGCGGCGGGTGTTCCGGATGGCAACCCTGGAACCGGATTCTTCACTTCGCCATTTTCAACGGGATTGGATGTATCCGCGTCCCTTGCCGACTTTGGCACGGACTGATTATGACTGGGAGAGTGGTTGGCCTCCCTTATTGAAACCTCCTCACCCATATGGAAATCCCACCACCCCAAGGGGCGTTGGATTTTCCATGGGCCGGGAATGACGAATTGGATGAAGAGGATCATTAGGATCCACGCCGCAAGCATCGGTTTCCAGAACGGCATGATGCTGCTGCTTCGCAATGCGAAGACGAGCCACACCCAGAACATCAGCAATAGGATCCACTTGCTCACCCGCCAAACCTTGGTCTCGCGCACCGGTTGCAATTCAAGATCGAGGATGTCCATGGCTCCATGAACTCCATGATGACAGATCAGCAGCAAGGGTGTCGCCGGAGCATCCGCCGGAACCGCGACTAGAGACGACATTTCATGGAGCGCGTCATCTTCCACACCAGCAATCGGATCCTGCTCGGTCACCCCTCCATCTGCCGGTAGCCAAGTGAGCAGCAAGCGGCCCACCAGCCATGGCTCGGGCCCCCTGAGCAAAGCATCCGCCTTAAGCCTTCCCCGCAGGTGCAAAGCATCGATGCTTTCCAGCCCTGGTAAGGCCACCCGGAAGGATACCGCTCCCTCCCCCTCTGCTTTGCTCAGCCGCAGCACCGGCTTCTCCTCGGTCCCCTGCCAGCTCAGTCCCTGCATCGGTGGGATCAGCGGCTTGAGCTCCCTGAGCGTCAGCCTCGGGCTGCCCGGCACCGCCTCATAACGCCAAGTCCACGCCGCGAGCAGGCCGGCCAGTAGCAAAAGGAAGGAAAGGGCATGTAGCGGCGGGCTATGCCCGTCGCTGGATTTCAGAAGACCGGAGAAACAGTGCATGGCTGGGTAGCGCCCAGAGGGCATCAGGTAACATGGAAAAGCTCCGGCTGAAATCCAAGCAGAATGGCGGCTGCCTGATCATTCGATTCCCCATTGCATGGTGCGGATTGAAAATCCTCATTTCGACGTTCGATGTTGGACGTTCGACGTCTTGACCGCCATAGCCCGACGGGCGTCGGCGGTTCAATGTTCAACTCCCCTCTGGTCTTCTGTCTTCTGTCTCAATGTCTTCTGTCTTTCCTTGGCACTTCTTGATGCCGTCTGGGCTCTTGTCTCGCCGTCTTGTCTCGCCGTAGCCTTGGCGTAGGCGGAAGCTCGTAGAGCGTAGGAGGAAGACGGCGCTACCTGCCCTTCGGGCATCTTCCGCTTACCTCCTACCGCTTACCACCTTCCGCTTGCCCAATCCGCAATCTCATATCGCGGCGAAGCCGCCGCCCGCTTCCCCATGAACCATGAACCGATAACCAATAACCCGGCGGCGAAGCCGCCGCACCCTTGACTTCAGGATGTTCGTGTCGCAGTCTGTCCTTATCGAGCATGATCCAAAACCACGATAACCGAAGCAAGCCTGCCTGGCGCGCCAAACAGCGCGAGATGCCGGTTGCTAAGAAAATCGAGATGATTGGTCGCTTCATTCAGGAAACGCGACAGCTCGAATTCATCAAACAGTCATGCATCAAGTCTGCGATGTCCTTGAACAACTCGTCGTCGACGGGGCGCTGAGTCATTATGCCATCGGTGGTGCGACCGCTGCCGGATTTCATGGCGAGCCTTTGGCCACCCGAGATATTGATGTGTTCGTTTTTCTGGAACCTGACGCCCATCGCATCTTGATCTCTCTTGAGCCTTTGTATGAGCATCTGGCCCGTCTCGGATTCGACCAATTCGAGGAGGAAGCGGTGCTGATTCATGGATATCCCGTGCAATTCCTCAGTGCCTCACCAGGACTGGAGGCCGAAGCAGTCGAACAATGTCTGACTGTAGAATGGGACAAGCACCGGATGCGTGTGATGCGCCCCGAACACCTTGCCGCGATTTGCCTCAAGACCGGGCGACCAAAAGACAGGGCCCGACTGGTTTATCTCAACGAATTGCCCCAATTTGATCGCAAGCATTTCTTGGATGTGGTCAGGCGGCATGGACTGGAACCCATCTGGAGCGAATGGTCAAAGGCCTTGGATTTGAACTAGCCGCTTCGGAGCGAACAGTGGGCATCGGGAAGCATGGAAAAGCTCCCACTGAAATCCAAGTAGAATGGCGGCTGCCTGATCATTCGATTCCCCATTGCATGGTGCGGATTGAAAATCCTCATTTCGACGTTCGATGTTGGACGTTCGACGTTCGACGTTCGACGTTCAACTCCCCCTCTGATCTTCTGTCTTCTGTCTCAATGTCTTCTGTCTTTCCTCGGCACTTCTTGATGCCGTCTGGGCTCTTGTCTCGCCGTCTTGTCTCGCCGTCTTGTCTCGCCGTCTTGTCTCGCCGTCTTGTCTCGCCGTCTTGTCTCGCCGTCTTGT
>JACCDY010415173.1_pt1 | contig 23410 bp, 33 predicted proteins | sample 7446391 | NCBI WGS metagenome assembly JACCDY01 (sample SAMN15323451, study PRJNA562643) | freshwater metagenome | isolation source: river surface water | place: USA:Blue River Watershed | collected 2017-08-18 | reverse complement strand
TGTCAAGAATCGGTTTTATCACGGCATAAGGACCAATGGGATGTGGTGACAAGTTACTGCTCAGCTTCTGCCTTACGATGCTTCGGAAATGAGTGAACCATCAGTGCGAGTATTAATCTACCACGGTATTTTACACTTTAAAATGCAGTTTCAGTTTTTTTTTGCAAATTTTTAAAAAAATCCATCAATTTTGATAGAAAATAAAAATTTGATATCAATCAAATAATTTTTTATTAAATAAGTACAAATGTTAGATCCAGAACGTGATTTATCATTACTTTATTATGGTGTTGCAGTATTATATGGAATGTTATTATGTATTATATTCTCTTCACTATGTATAAAAATTCTATAGAAACAAAAAATTGATTTTATATAATTGGTAATAATATATTAGACCATAATTAATAATGAGTGAACATTGTCTATTTTGTTATGACGAGGCTACTGACCTCTGTCCATTTATTGAGCAAAGTCCCTGTAATTGCAAGGGATCAATGAAGATTCATCGTCATTGTTACGAGCTTACTAGAACACATTGTTTTAGGTGGACTAATACTGAAGATGGAATGAAGGGGAAGTGTTCGGTGTGTCATGCATTCGTTAATCCTCAACCATTTGTTAGTTCAGATTTTAATTCGGATGAGACTGGATTGGCTTACACACAATATAAAACTGTACAAGTGCAGGGAAGAAAGAAGAAGGTAAAACATGGATATGTGTTTACCTATGTAATGATGGATGGTCTCAAAAAACTTTATGCTTATGAGCTATTCAATAATAATGTATCATGTGGGAAGATTGAAATTGTTTTCCCAGGACAAGAAAAAGAAATTAATCTTAAGATGACTGATCTAAATCAAATGATTCAAAACACAATTCAAAATAATATTGTTGTTTAAAATGTTCTAACAATTAGAAGAGAATCATTACTGTATTTATGTGCATCTTCCATCATCTCGGTAATACGAATGAATTCTTTTTCGTTTGTACTTGCCCTTACATAATTCATATATGCTGGACTGTTCATCTCATGAATATATTTTCTACATGCTGCCATACAGCCATAAAAGTCCCTTGAATGGAATTTATGAATAATATCTGTGTGTAATTTTTTGAACTCAGCAAATACCCTTTCTCTTTGTGGATATTGGTCATCAAATATAAACATACCTGGATATGGTTTTTCACCCAAACTAAATGCCGGTTTATCCCAATTTAATTCTTTCGATTTACGAGGACTTGATTCAAATTTAAATAAAGATATTATAAAACTATACATAGTTTTCATAATATTTTTTATAATCTTAATTAATTTTTCACATATTGCTTTACAATATTTCGAAACATGTGCAATCACTATACTATTATCATGTTTTGCAAATTTATTTTTCTTATCTCTTGAATCAATCGTCCTTGTGCGAATAAATGGTGACGGCATTTTATACTATATCTCACTAAGGGCAGAATTTTCTTCAATTTTTTCCGACGTTTAAGTACCACCAACGGGTGCAGTAGTTCCTTCATTGGTTGTTGTGGTACATGCACAACCAGCATGTAAAGCATCTGAATCACGATAAATAACACCAGCTCCTAGTCCCATAATGATCTGTTCTGAATTAAGAGGAGCAGGTCCCTGTACTGGTAATACAGAGGTTCCAGCTGTCACAGCAGCCTGATTTGCGACCTTAAATGCATATAAAGCACGAGCCTTACGATATCTTGTTACATCAGAAGCATCATAGTTAGACACACTCATTTTCTCCTAACTGTTGGTAAAATATTTTTGAGGTCTAAGTGAACCCAACAACATTTGGAGCACATGGAAATCTAGGCTGTGTTAAAGGTAAATTATTAGCATTTTGAGCCGGGGGACAAACAGGTGGGACAAATATTTTATAACGTGCATTTGGATTTGTTGCATAATCTTCCGCAACTATCTCATCGCGTAGACGTTGTAATCTCAATGATTCCGGAACTCCTCCTGCACTTATGTGTTGTCTAAGTACTGATGGACCACATGAAATTGCCGTATTTTGTACACTTTTTATTAATGATCCTTGTGTTTGTATTGTTCGAGTCGCCGGAACAGTTGGACTACAACAATATTCATTGGTAATTTTTCGCTCAACAAAACATTCTCCACTAGATTCCAATTTACTTACTCTAGCAGAAATACGTCCAGATTCACTATTACCATAACCTGCTGCTGTTGTATTACCATATGGATCTTTATTACTACAACGAACACGGTTTATTGCATCATTCACTGTACATATCCTAATAGTCTCTCTCAAGGCTGAAAGACGACCTGATTCAGTATAACTCATAATCTATTGCTCATTGATAATTAATACTTTAAATATCAATGTTCTTGTTTGATTTTCATACTCTTATTAGTATTACTTAATTGCGACGGTTGCGGTTACGTCTGTTGCGATTACGACGGGTATTACGACGGTTGCGACGGTTACGCATGGACATACCGTTGTTACGGCGATTACGACGGCTGCGGTGGGTGCGGCGACGGTGAGTACGACGGCGACGACGACCACCAGCCTGGGATGCAGATGCAGTTGGGTTTTCAAAGTTAGACATTTCGGGTTCAGATGCAGAGTCAGACATTTCTATATTCTTATATGTGATTTTATTCGCAGTCTTTAAAAGAGAATGGCTTACCTTGGAGGTAAAGCAACCGGAGCACAACATATAATTAAAATTCTAAATCATAAAATATTTGATGGAATGCCGTATATAGAACCGTTCTGTGGTTATTGTCATATTCTTCGACGAGTTACCGGAAAGTCCATTTATGTCGCAAGCGACACCAATAAATTTCTAATAGTTCTTCTCAAACATATACAAAAATCTACAGAACATCCTTCGATATCGGCTGATGAATATAAACAATTAAAGGATGATCCAGAATCTGATCCTTTGAGAGCAGCTTATGCAGCATTCACTTACAGTTATAATGGAAAATGGTTCGCTGGTTATATTGGATCGAAAACAAGAAATTATGCCGCAGAAAGAAAACGCTATTATAATAAACTTCATGATAATAAGATCTTCACTAGTACAACCCTAAAAGCAGGTCCTTATACAATGTATACACCTGAAAATACTCGTAATAGTATTATTTATTGTGATCCACCTTATACAGGTACAACCGAATATAAGAACTCTTTCAATTCTTCGGCATTCTGGGATTGGGTCCGTGATATGAGCAAAGCAAATAACTTCGTCTTCGTTAGTGAATATTCTGCTCCTGAAGATTTTGTTTGTGTTGGACAAAAAACTAAACATCAGTCCATTGCTGGTCGTGGAGCAACCAGAAAAAGAGAAGAAATTGTCTTCGTTCATAAAGATCTTGTTCATACCCCAGAAATAGCCGCTGTTCGCGAATCACTATCAAATAGTTTTCCTTGTAAAATAGGGAATAGTAGAACTCTCAAGAGAACACATAAACATAAAAATTGAAGAATTTTAAACTCCACAATTAGAATAGTAATTATCATGGAACAACAACAACTTAAGAAAGAAGAAGAGGTTACAGCTAAACCAGTTATTAATACAACTATTAGACCAGACTTTATGGAACCCACTCCCACTAAAAGTCCATCACCCAAAAATATTAAAAGTCCTGGTTCTGGCCCTGGTCCCAAACTTAAAACAGAATAATATCACTCACAAAAATTGATTTTTTTACTATTATTTTTCTACTAGTAAAAAACAATGAGTGATATCCCAGCAACAAATGAAATTGTTTCTACAACAGCAACTGTTACAGTTGCAACAAAAGAACCAGAATTATGTCCAATTTGTTTCGAAACCTTCACTGGAGTTTTACGTAAACCAGTAACATGCTCTAAATGTAATTATAGTGCCTGTGTACAATGTACTAAACGCTATCTCCTATCAATTATCGATGATCCACATTGCATGAATTGTATTGAGACAGATTCTGCAGGTAAAGTTAAGAAATTTGGTTGGACAAGAAACTTCTTGCTACAAAACCTTACTCTATCATTTATGAATAATGAATGGGCCGAACATCGGCGACAAATCTTATGGCGACAGGAAGAAGCATTCTTACCTGAAGCACAAGCTGTCGCTGAGCGTATCGTTAAAGGTCGCGGCATAGAAAAGAACTTAGAACCACTTATTGAACGACGTGAAAAGATTCGCGAAGAATTAGATGATATTGATAATCAAATTAATGCTGTATATCGAATTATCACTCTACTACAATTAGGCCGTGAAGTAAATGATCATGGTCAACCAATTACAACAAAGGCCGCAACTGAACGTAAATCATTTGTCCGTCGTTGTACACATAGCGGCTGTAATGGTTTCTTATCTACTGCATGGAAGTGCGGTATTTGTGAAAATTACAGTTGCTCAGAATGTCTCGTAGTCAAAGGTAAAGATCGCGAGACCGCTCATACTTGTAAAGAAGATGATGTAGCTACTGCCAAATTGCTCGCCAAAGACACTAAGATGTGTCCTAAATGTGGTGAAGGTATTCAACGTACTGAAGGCTGTAGCCAAATGTTCTGTACATCCTGTAAAACCCCTTTCGATTGGAATACAGGAAAAATTATTTCGGGTGGTTATATCCATAATCCCCACTATTTCGCTTATATGCGTGAAAATGGCGGTGCGATTGCTCGTGTCGCAGGAGATATCCAATGCGGAGGTCTACCTCATATAAGTCAACTTACTAAATTTAAAACTAAAACGACTGAACAAATTTTACAATTAATTTATCAGTCGATTAGTCATACAACAGACGTAGAAGCACGTCGTTATAATGCTCATGTTGAAGAAGTCAACAATGAACAATTACGTGTAAAATATCTCCTAAATGAAATGACAAAAGATGATATTGAACGTAAACTTATTAATCATGAAAAGAAGCGTGATCGTGATCGCGTTATTCGTGAAATCCTAGATACATTTGGCAATATCGGCGCAGAAATTTTCCGCCGATTTGTCGTTGATGCTCAAGCTAAAATTGCCACAAATCCTAAAGCATTTGATGAAGTATGGCCCAGTTATCAGAAAGAGCTAGAAGCTCTTCGTGATTACTGCAATAAAGAACTTATGAATTTGAGTTACTATTATAAATGTCAAGTACCACAATGGGATGTTTCTGATTGGACTTTCCATACAGAATCTGTCGCTGATATGAAACGCAGAGAACGTAATCGAGTTGAGACATTAATTAAAAAGGAAATCACGCCAACTAAATTACCTGTTGTCAAGGCCTAATAAAATGATTTGCCCAAATTTTTTACATTAAATAACATATCTTGGATCTTATAAAAATGATACCTAAATGAACGCGCAGCCTCAACATCAAAATTTAGATACATTGGCATACGTGAATATTTTAGAGCTATCGCTAAATCTTCAATGCCATATGTTTGATTATTTGTTATTTCATTTAATAGTCTATTATGTAATTTACGATTTTTCTTAAAATTTTTTGAATGTATCTTGAATATTGGAAGATCCATAAAATCTTTTACAAATTTTCTATAGGATTTATTGAATGCACATATAAGATGATCATTATTTTTAATAAATTCACGTTTTCTACGAATCATTTCACCCATAATAGTTTTCCTCAATTTACGACCTATGCGACAGGTTTTAATATACATTTTTAGATTTGCTTTTTGTGGCGCAGTTAGTGTATTTGCATGAATTAAAACCTTATCCTCATAATTCTTTTCTTCTATGTCTGCAACCAATCTATATGCATCATCAACAGTTACTTCACGCTGATTCATGAGAGTCTGCGCTTGAGCTGTCCCTGGTGCCTGTGTGTCTGGCTCTGCAGGTACTACCACATCTGGACCACAAATCTTACATCCTATTTGTTCATTTCCCCAGAATCTGTAACATGCAGGAACCATACAGCGTAAATGAAATGTATGTTTACAAGGAAGCTGTGCAAATCCTTGAGCCTCCATTAATATTGTATTTTTGCACAATGCACACTCCATTCCCTAACAGTCACTAATTATTTTTGTTCATCAGCTTTAGCCTGACCCTTAGTCAATAAAAACTAGACGTCCACGCCCATCACGGATCTCGTATTGAGCCCAAGACTCACCACATACCTGTAAATAAGTGAGCCGCTGTCCACAATAAGGAGCCACATTCTTCAAGTCAATAGTTAAGGTTGGTCGAGAAGCAGTACTAAAATTTACTGTACCTGTTGGCATCCTATTAGGACCAAGTCCCTCATTAATTGACCAACGAAGTTCACTTTGTCCTCTCGAAGCCATAAAACGTTCATCTTTCACTAAACCATTTATTCCATGCAACAATGAAGATGACCATGCATATTCTCTATCTGTTCCCGCAATTAGTAAACCAACAGAATTATAGAATTCCGTCCCACCAATTCTCCATAACTGTCCTGTCGCTAACCATTCAGATGAACGGAAATTCAGAAGAAGACGCTCCATCGGATGACGTCCTTCTAGTCGCCGTTGTACTATAGACGTTCCGCCACGATCCAATCCTACATAATCTGCCTCACCAATTGTATATGTCTCATCATAATACTGAATAAAAGGTATCTTTACATGTGTTGCCCTTAGTTCGGCAATTTGATCCTCGGTTAAATAAATTTGTCTAGTTTCCAATAATAATTCTGGGTTTCCTAGAGAAGAACGACCAGATATTCCTACTCCTGTTACAACACCAGGTACATTAAATGTTGTGTTCCATGGAGCAATAGAAGTTGCTGGTGAAGATTCCCAGAGATCTTCCGCCGACCTCAACCATAAACGTATCTTAAATGTCTGTTCCTTCAATGCACAGAGTGGTAGTCCACCATCATATTTGCCGGCAAGTCCAGGAAAAGGAATTCGAAGACGGAGAGTACCAGGTGTTGCCGCTGCGGCAATCTCTCTTGCAGTTCCATTGTGCATTCCTGCCTCTGCTGCTCTCAAGTAATATTGTGCATTTGTTGAAGACGTTTGATCCAGGGCTAATAAAGAATCTCCTGACACCTCCTGTAAAAGTACATTATCCTGAAAAATCTGGATCTTCTCAAAGAGCAAATATGCTATGCCGCGAACCCAACCATATGATTTTGATGCAGTTATGCTACCAATTGGTAATGGTAAACCACCACCTATAGATGGAACTGTACCACCGGTAAATCCACCACTTAATGGTGTAGTTGTGCCTGCTACATTACGATCAGTTCCTGATAAACCACCAATTACAGTTGGAAGACCTGTAGATGTAATATGATACTGACTATTAGCCTCAGATGGTGGATATGTTGTGCCACCTGCTATAACAGGTAGAGATGGAAGCCAAGTTGGCATTTTAATCAATACTGACATATCAGTAAGAACATCACCAAATGTTTCCAATGTAAATTCTACCATTTTTCCGAAGTCAACAGCATTATTAGGTACTGTTGTTCTAACCTCACCTAAATGTGGTTCGGATGATTGATAAATATTATTGAAAGGACTTTCTGTTATTTTACGATCATCTGAAAAAAAATATTTATCCTTATTACCTCGTGCCACTAATTCAAATAGTGCACCGGGTGTCACATATTCTGAACCTGGGGCTGCCATACTCTATAAGTATTATCGTTATTTCTTAGGCTTTACGGATTAGAGGGATGAACCACAAGTCATCGAAGATGACGTTAGTGTTTGACAATCCAACCCTTAAGGGTTGGATGGATGAACCGCTAAAAATTCCTCAGGCCATCCACCGATATTAATAATATTGTAACCAAGAGACTTGATAAAATCGAATAGTTCTTCTCTTAACCGAGTTGAAGGAATACCATCATTTTCCTTACCAGGTGACCATGACTCAAACATAAATTTAGGATAACCATTTTCTTTTAATGTCTCAATTGCCCCTTCAAGTACCTCCTTTTCATGTCCCTCAACGTCAATCTTAATGAAACCAATATTTCGGAGCTTAAATGAATCCAAAGTCTTCGTTGGTACTTCAATGAACGGTGTCGCCTTTGTATCATCATAATCCATATGACAAATACCATTACCACCACCATCATTTGGATCACGAATATAATACTTCATAATTCCTTCTTTATTACTAAGAGCAACATTATGCTTTGTTACATTATAACTTTGCTCTTGTAGAGCAATATTAGCACATAGATAATTAAATGATTTTGGACTACATTCAAATGAGTAAACATGTTTCGCCTTCCAAGCCATGTTACAAGTATAATGACCCATATGTGCACCAATATCAATTACAGCCTTATCAGAATTACAAAAATTATCAGTTGCCCATTTAATTAATGATTTCTCATATAGACCTGAACGAACATAATCGCGTGCTACACGCGCCTCAGCAAAAAAGAAATGATCTTTTCCTCCTTGTAGCTTTTGATAGACAGGATCATCACTATTTATAGATTCAATACGACAATGATACATATTCCTAATAATGTATTTACAGTCTCTTTATATTCTCAAATTCGTATATATAATAAAATTTGAATAATTAATTCACCTTTAAAAACTATTAGAAAGATGCAGTTCCAGGAAATTCTTATTGGCAATAATATTTTATATATTCGCATGATTGGTCCATCTTTTGCATTTGGCCGTGAATATTCTTCCGATAAGCAAAAAATTGTATATGAAGGTTATTATCGAAACTATAATAAAAGTTGGTTGCGTTTATAATATAAATATAAATTCTATGATTACATGTAAATGTTAACTATTGGAATTGCAATACCATGTTATAATAAACATTTACATAAATTGAAAGATTTATTTGATTCAATTGAACGACAAACTATGAAGCCTACAAAAGTAATTGTAAGTTCTTCTTCAACAAAAGATGAAGAACTTCCTATTTTTGAAAACTATTCATTTCAATTCATGATAATTACGACTGCAGAAAAAAAGAATGCAGCACAAAATAGAAATATTGCTGCCTCTCATTTACAGACAGATATTATTAGTTTTATTGATGCGGATGATACTATGCATTATCAACGATTAGAAATAATTTATAAATGTTTTACTTCTACTAATTGTAAATTTTTACTTCATTCTTTTGAATGGGGTATACGTCCAAATACAGAAATTACCTATTATATGGATCCTGAATTTCAGAAAGATGTTTTATATAATTATGCAGGTCTACGAGTTAATCATGTCATTTATAATGACCCAGATATAATTCATAATAGTCAATGTTCTATTAAAAAAGAGATATTTGATGTAATCAAATTTAATGAATCTGACTCTGTAGTGGCTAGAGAAGATACTGAATTTGATCTTAGGGTAATTGATAAATTTAAAGAATATTGCTATTTCACACCCGCAAAATTAAGTTATTATATTTCATCAGAATCTCAATTAGGCTGAGAGCTTGAGATCTTGTGCTGTGAGCTCACATAATTTAGTCGCAATTTCAATAGAACGCTCTTTGATTTGTGCATCGGCAAATCCAGTTTTTTCATATTTAGTTGCAATTTCACGTGTCATCTCAATACTTGATTTTTTATATTCTGGAACCTTAATAGCAAATCCTTTATTCCCAAGACCACTATTACCAACTAATACACCTTCAGTATTTTGACCTGCAAAAGGAGTAAAATTACCAATACAGTTAATAAGAGTTTTATTAGTTAATGGTTCAATACTTTTATCTGGATTAATTGGATAAATATGATCAATATGCATATTGTTATAATCAATATTAACCTCATGAAGAGTTTTTGCTTTTGAGAGATAAAGCAACATTCCCTTTACATGTTTAAAATTTTTTTTACCATAAACATATTGTTGAATTGACAATATATCGATAAATGTTTTATTATTTTTGTTTTCTTCTGGAATCAATTTAATGAGTTCATTTCGAACTGCATCAATGGTTTCTTTCAAATTATTTTCATTTTTTAGGAATTTAGTACAGATCATTCCCATTTTATCAACAATAGTTTTTGAATTTAATGAAACAGTTTTAAATGTACGAATACTAAATGCAATTAGCATACGCACTAATGATTCAAATAATTTGACTTCCATTGTTTTTTCAAGATTTACTTTATATGCAATTGGCATTAGACAAAACGTTTCAATTTCATAACCTCCTTTGCAAAACTTCATTAAGATTTTACCATATGGGTTGTTTTCAATTTTTGCACATATATTTTCGTATTGTTCAACAATACTTTTAAATTTATTATAATCAAATTCCTGATTAGATGTGACAAATGTATTAATTTGAGTTTTGAAATCATCGTTACTATATACTTCATTTTTGTATAAATTAAGTATATTTCGCATGATACGATTCACTTTATCTTGTGGGAATTTTGTAAATAATTCATGAATTTCTTTACTTTTACCAATTCCCATAATTTGGGTAATAGCATTTTTAAGAAGACAATATTCAGGTACATCAAATTTAATATTATTTAACATATGGAAGTTGGTAAGAGCATAATCCCAGTCAGAAATACTATTTTTAATGACACAAATGTCATCAACCATGAAATTATAGAAATTAATGTAGAAATCAGGAACTGTTTTTCCTTTTTCCTCAATAATTTCTTTAATAATTTTATGTGCTGCATATAGTTTTGATGACTGATTCTCTTTTTTCTTCTTGGGAATACCATTCAGAATATTACCCAAGGCCTTGAAATCTTTTTCATATGAACTCATAATATTAGGAATACGCTTCCAGCCATATTTATCCATAATTGCCTTGTCTTCATCAGGAATAATTGGTGTACGAATACTTTTTTTACCACCATATTGACTAATATGACTAAGAGGTTCTTCATCACCAATTAGTTCTGATAAAATAACTAGGATTAGAAAACAAATTGTTGTTCGATGTTGTGCATCACTAATTGCTGGTATACTACCACCAGTATAAATAATCATCATTCCAAAAGAATACTGATATTGTTCATCAACATTAAGACAATGATTAATTAGTTTATTTGTTACAAATTCAATATGTTCATTACGATCCCACATAAAAGGACGACTATGTTCAGGAATTATATGACGTTTATTAAGAATACTCATAAGATTGCATTTCTGCTCTAGTTGATAAGGAGGATCTTTTCTAGGCATATTATACTCTTATAAAATATATATGTATCGAATATATTTTATAGTGTCTCAATTTTTCGAGGTAAAACCTAAACGTATTTTAATCTATTCTTCCTAAATGTCGGCACCAAGTTCTGGACGGTTAGAAGAATGGGGCATTGATCCCGTAACCAATGAACGCCTAAAAGTTATTCGTGAAACCGTTGCACGGAATGAAGATCGACTTGTATATTACGTAGACAACAATAACCGACGCCATGGAACTTTTCGCCGTTATTCGGCTGGAAATAAAGGAATTTTACTCGAAGAAATAGTCTATCAACATGGTGTCTTCCATGGACCTTTAGCTCTATTTCATCCCACTAATGGTTCTCCTTGGCAAAAAGGAACATATGTAAATGGACATCGCAATGGTCTTTATCAACATTGGTATCCTAATGGACAACTTGCACATAAATGCTTCTATACTCGTGGCGCCTTAGATGGAGAAATGATGGACTATTATCTTGATGGTAAACCTATGCAACAACGATTCTATGTTGATGGACAAGCCGCAGGCACCATCAAAACATGGACTTCTGATGGAAAACTTATAGAAGATCGACAACACAATCAAGGAAAAAATTGAAACAATGAGGACCCTTTATAAACCCTTAAATATGACTACAGTTAAAGAGGATTTTGGACTCGCATATGCGCATGCATTGACGAAGATTTTCAATGAGTGGTTGCATGACGAAGACTCTGGTTGTGACTATGACTCTGTCGGTCGTCGAATCGTATACCCCCACAATAATATTCTTATGATCTTCCAACCTAAGGGTTCAGAAGGCTGGATCGAAGATGCATCAGTCATCTTTACATTGACCAAAGAGGCTAAGGCCGCTGGTCACAAACTCAAGTTGTCTGATTATTCAGACATTATCGATACAATCCATCAAAAGTTGTATCAGTCATTCTGTAATTTCCTTCAACTAAGCCATAATAAATGGTTTAGTTCAATGGAAAAAGAATATAATAGTTATAATGATTTCGTAAATGATCTTTGCACTATTAAGAAGTCCCTAAATGAAGAAAAGGGCGTTATTAAATTTACATATGAAATTAAATGGTTTTATATGAACTATAGCATCCATAATTGGCATGCTATAGAAGTCATGAAGTGGATGAAAACTAGTCCATCTTATGATGCATATACTAATAGTATTAAAACACAACATGCAGCCAAAACATGCATGTGTAAACAATTTGGAGAGAATGAGTGTAGTGAATTCTGTATTGCGAATAAAGAGCGCAATTTGATTCTTGCTCTCCCTAAATGTGAAGAAGAATATATCGACGATGATCCTGATATTTTCAAAGAATTTATTGAGCGACGCGGTATTACCGTCGAATCAGTACCTGTTATTAAACCATTAGTTGGCGTCAAACGGAAACGAGACGATGAAGTAGAAGAAGTGCCAGCCAATAAAAAATTTCGTGCTGGCGAATAATCGCCTATACAACATTTAGGAAATAATTCAATACATTTTTTAATTCATTCGTCACCTCAGGGTCATTCAATAATTCATGAGCCTTTTCTCTTGCAGTCGTCCTATAAGGACCACGAAATCTCTCAAATTGAAATAGATTCTTGAATTGAATATTAATTTTATACATTAGTATAATAACTACAATTTTCATCGGTTTTCTCTGTACACTACAATATTCAAGCATTTGTCGTATTAATTTTACATACCACATATATGGATAGTCAATATCAAATGCATCCTGTTTATCAAATCCATTTGGATTATTATTATATGTTTCACATAAATTATCATAATAGTTTAAAATATCATCATCCTGTAAATTATAAATATCTTGTCTAGAAACAAGGGCGTTTTCCGGAATAATGATCATCTTTGTTAGGTTTAGATAAGGGCTTTCACATATTTCAATTTTTTCATTGATAAAAAACTGAAATACTAATTATGATAACAATTAGTGTAGAATAAGATGAATCAATCCCAGATTGAATTTTGCAAGAAGAGGTTTAAGGAGGAATATGAACATTTGCTCGGTTCTGTTGCAGATGATATCCAGGAAAAGTATGATGATTCAAAAAATGAATTTAGTGTTAAAAATACAAAACTAGAACTCGTATGGAGGAAATATGAACACGCTGAAGCTCTTTGTAGAGGTCTTCCAATTTATGGAATTAAATTCGATGATCCAATGACTAGTCAAGAATATTTCCTAGTTGAAATCAATCAGTATAATGATACAGGTGAACGATCTGCACGATATTTCCCACATTACAGTTTTATGAATTATATGCATTTAATTCCGCATTTAATTCCTTTTATCAAAAAGAAATAAATATACAATTAGTTATATTTATTCTATTTAAATTTATTTTTTTATGTCGTTTGATCAGCACTTGATCCAATGACTATTATTGGTATCAGACAAAATATCTAGGTCAGGTCCATGTTTCGTTCGAACATAAATCTTCTTCTCAATATATTTCTTGAATCGATAATTCTTATACACTGAGTCTTCATGTTCCTCATTCTCAATCTTAATTACTTTTCCAACCATCATATTCTTCTTCTTACCATCAGGCGTCCTACCTTCAGGTGTGTATAGAATTGTATCACCTACATTTACTTCATCATAACCAACCTTCTCAAATGAATTGAATTCAGATTCATGACGTAAGATAACATCTTCTTCTGATTGCATAAATTCACCGTCTGCAGTTGTTCCTTCAATAATCATTACCTGATGAGCACCTACCTTTCCTCTAATACCAGAGGAAATATGCCTAATAATCTTCTCTACCGTTCCTGTAATGGCTCCATCCTTTGTTATACCAATCGCGACTTGATCTCCCTCACGAAACTCGTAAATAAACTTACGCGCATAAATCTTCTCTAAGGTTGCCATTTCCTAAATGTTTATTAATTACAATAAAATATTAAATATCAAATTTTTATTTTATTGTATATATATAAAAAAATTGAAATTTTGTTCATCAATATAAATATATTTAAATTAAAACAATGTCGGATTCAGAAGAAGAACAACAAAAGTGCTATATTTGTTTTGAAAAGCAATCAGCAATAGATAAATTCGTGGATCCTCATCCATGTTATTGTAAAGGTTCCATGAAAATTCATACATCCTGTTTACGAATTTATAGATCAACAAGCGATACATGTCAATCATGTAAGAAGATATTTAGAGATCTCACTTATGAAATTTTGGAAGGTGATTACATGAAAATTTATTGGTGTAATAGCAAAATCAAAGAAGAAGGTCCATTTATTGATGGGAAAAAATCAGGTCATTGGAAATTTTATGATTATAATGGGAAAATTTATGCAGAAGGCCCTTATCCTAATGGTATTCGTGACGGACAATGGAAACATTATTATACCATTTCAGGTTATTTGAAATCTGAAGGTGAATATGTCAATGGACTTAGGGAAGGTCATTGGAAGAAATACAGTCATTTAACAGGATATTTATCTTATGAAGGCCCATACCTTAATGGTTCTAAAAATGGGATCTGGAAATGGTATTATCCTGATAACACTCAACAGCTAGAATCAGAAGTTAATATGATTAATGGAAATTCATCAGGTCCATCTAAGGAATACTATCCTAATGGTGTGCTCAAAAAAGAGGGACAATATCTTAATTGTATTAGAGAAGGAATATGGAAATTCTATAATCCTGATTCTACTCTTAGAATTGAATGTGAATATATTGAAGGAAAACCTACGCCTGCATTTGTTGCAGGCTCGGACTTTGAATAAATGAGCAAAGCCAATAATAATTTTTTTTATTTTTATATAAAATAATAGTAATGAGTGTTCAAGGGCAACAAAAAAAAGATTCTGTAGCGGATTCTGCACAGAAAGGACCCGAATCTGCACAGAAAGGCACCGATGAAGATCTTGCCTATTATGAAAGCCGCCGTGGCCAAGGATGGGAAGATCCAAATAACATGAAGATTCTCACAGAATGGATTCACTATGCTGCCGTTTACCTTGATATTTTGTCCGAAGCCACGGAAGGATACAAGAAGACTCTACGAATGAATACTATTATTAATCTAATTGTTTCCACTTTGGCATCTACAATTAGTGTGACAACATTCAATACGAATGAAGAGAGCAGCCCGAAGACAGCATTTGCCCTAAAAGTCGTCTTCACTATTCTGACCTTCACGTTAACTATTGCCGCTGGTTACATTAAAGTCTACCAGATTCAGGAGAAATTAGAAAATTCGCTACGGTTGAAACAAGAATGGGCGCTCTTCGGCTCTAAAATTAGTTCCGAAATGCAACTCCCTCTTATCCTCCGAAAGAATGCAATCTTCCTTATCAGTACTATGAAAGGGACGTACTTGGACCTCGTCAAGTCCGACATGGGTATTAAGAAGGACATTATTCGTCGTATGGCGGTCAGATCTGGTCTTGCAGAGGGAGATTTAACATTATCCGAACTATTTGAACGAATCATTAAAAATGAGATTTATAGAATTCAAGATTATGCAGAAGAAGCGGCTGCATTGACACCGACATTAGAGAAACATTTAACAACGATGGCCGAATCGTATGGACTCCAGACACCACAAGTCCGTCGCGCATCTCGGTCCATGCATGAGCTAAAAGCTGATATTAATGCCGCACTGGCGGAATTACCACCGGATTCAGTAGCTGTTGGAATGCCAGCATGCGCTGATATTGAGGATCCAACTGCTAAAATAGAAAGAGCAGCCAAAGAGGCTGCAATGATTCGAAAAGCATTTGCTAAACAATCGCTTTCCAATGACATCGTACAAGGCGTAAAAGGAATTATCAATAAAATTACACCTGGTGAACAACGCGAAGATTCTTCTAAACAGATACTTGCAGATCGTGGCCGTGTAAGCTCTTATTTGAGAGCGCCATACAAAGCTGTTCCACGATCTTCCATAACTGCTCTTCAAAGACAACCATCCGCGGCACAATTACAACTTGTTCCTACGCCTGCAACTTCTTCCTCCTCTTCTGCTCCGAGAAGAATATATTGTCCAAACTGTTCTAACATAATTAAAGGTGATAGATGCGCAATATGCGATGGATTTTCATCTTCTTCTGCTGGCGAGTCCCAAGTACACGATGATGATCACGACGATATGAGTAGCGTAATTAGTTCAACTTCTCCTGAACATGATTAAAATTACCAACTATTAGAATGAACTGTTTTGTATCCGGTCTATTCGGGGTCGGTCTATTAGGCGCCAGCCTAGCAACTAACCTTGCGACGCATCAAGAAACTGACAAGTTACGTAGTCTACTAAGTCCTGAACTCGCAGCTAAATATGAGGCTATTGTAAAAGAGCGCACATCTCATTACATTCAAGGTCTAATCCTTGGTATTATAATTGCATATGCTATCCTATATCACCTGAGAACAACTAATAGGTTTCATAGAATTTCCCTATTCTTTGGAATATCACTATTTACTACTGCTCTCTATTACTTACTAATGCCCAAGTCTGATTATATGTTGAACCATTTGAAGACCGAAGAAGAAAATAAGGCTTGGCTCTCAGTCTATAAAACAATGAAGTTCCGCTACCTAATTGGGTTCGTCCTTGGTGCATTCGCAGCTATTCCTCTCGGTAATGCCTTATGTTAATTATAATTTAATATCCAATAAAAATTGAATTAAAATAATAATTAAATTTTTATTAAAACACACAATGCGATCCAAAATCAGTCCTGCATTGGTAGACCTTAATAGTCTATCTGCAATATACGATTGGATTCCTAATGAACATACAATTAGGCCTACAAATGAAGATCTAGAAATCAAACGTGCAGAGATGGATCGTATCAGTAGAACATGGCCATCTGTAAAAGACTATGTTGTTGGCGAAATATTTCTGGGCCGCACCACAGAATTTATATTCGAACCTTCGCGTTTCCGTTACAATTTGCCGGCTCATAGTAATCATTATATCTTATGGTCAACAACAAAGCCATATTACTCTTCATACGATGATCATGTAATAAATGAACAGATAGCAACGATGATCAAAAATATTGCTGGTCATGATCATTATCAGTTTGCCTGGTACAAAAATCCTAAACCGACGATTATCGACTTCTGGCATGTACAAGTATTTTGGATTAATTAATAATCATCATCGAAACTAAAACGTATTTTTTTCAAATCAGGAGGCCATGGAATATCATTTTTATCACAGAGATCCAATGAATTCCCTCGTCGTTCTCTAATAATACGAATTCTGTCCATTTCGATATATAATGTGTCACCTTCCTTATAAGTTTTACTTCGAACAATTCCGTAAAATTCTGAATTGTATTTGATTCTTAGAAAGACCTCACCATTCGTCTTAATAAATTTGAGTGAAGCTCTACCTTCTTGCTCACCAAATCTATGGAATTGAATTATTTGATCATGGTAATTTGTTATTGCATAATTTGAATGGAAATTTCCATAAATATATAGATCCATACGTCTAGTTAATGACGCATCTCTTGATCCCTTATTACCCATTTTCTAATTGTAATTTATCCATTATTAAAATCAATTTTATAGTAGATGTATTCGGCACAACTTTACTATAAGCTTTTAACGACATATAAGAAGATATTAGATAATTTAAATCCCGATAACTATTCAACATATTCGACAGAAACATTTAATTTTAATTGGACCGGCACTTCCGAAAATCTAACAACTTTGTTGTCAACATTAGACACTTATTTACAAAGAACTTATATTGGATACACATTTACAACCCAATATAATTCATCTGCTAATCCTTCACATTTCTCCCTAAATGTTGTTGATGGAACACAAGATTGTGGAACAGCCTAATATAACAATTATTATAATAAAATTGATATCATTTACTGTAATAAATTATATTAATAAATTAATTATGGAGTCTCAAGATTATTGTTATATCTGTTATGGCGAAACTTCTGACGAAGCGCCATTTATGGAGCCAAATCCTTGTAATTGCAAGGGGTCAATTAAAATACATTGGTCCTGTTTCTCAGATTATAGAAGACTTTCAGGACGCTGTGGGACTTGTAAAGAGCCTTATAGTATGCAGGTCTCAACAACTGGATCACTAATTCTAACTGAAGGGTTAATACAAAAATTTATCAGTACTAAGGGTAAAATTATTGGAATTGGACCAGTAAGGTATGGACAAAAAAATGGTCATTGGAGAATATTCTATCAAACAACTGGCACAATTAAGGAAGAAGGTCAGTATATTAATAATACTGTCCATGGAACATGGACTAGATATTATGAATCAGGTTCAATCAAAGCGGAAACTAGATACGATCATGGATTAAGAAGTGGATTGTTCAAGTCTTATCATGAAAATGGAGTCCTAGAATCCGAAGGTTCATTTAAAAAAAATAACAAAATAGGAGAATGGAAAATATATTATAATTCTTCGGTTTTAAAAATAATTGCAAAATACAATGATAAAGGTGAAGTAATTGATACATGGAAAAGTTTCTATGAATCTGGACAAGTAGAACAAATATGTCCATATGTCGATGGACAAATACACGGCTACTGTAAAATATATTGGCCGTCGGGACAACTTAAAGCATGTGGTGCCTACCATAAGGGACAGATCGATCGTCACTGGAAATACTATTATGAGAATGGCGTCTTGGAACGTGAAGGCCCTATGCTTAATGGTAAGCAGAATGGACACTGGACTCATTATTATGAATCAGGCGTAGTCAAGGCAAAAGGTAGTTATATTAATGGTGAGAAGACAGGTAAGTGGAAAGAGTTTGCTGATACGAAAAAATAAATTGTTTCATGTTTTTTTGTGTTAACAAATAGCACAACACGAATCAGTAGAGGCCAAAGGAGGCTGCCGCGTTTTTTGTATGGCCTCAATCACCTTCTTCTCTTTGGCCCTCTCTTCCCTTCCATTGGCCTTCAGCATTGCAGCTTCTTCCCTAAATGTTGTTTCATATCCATGCTTGGAAGACCATGTTGATCCTGAACCGCGTTGGGCCATATCCTTAATTGTCTCTTTCAAATCCCTAAAAGACGGATCACGAGCCAATTCTTGTTGCTTCCATAACGGTATAGTAGGACCCTTACCAGGCACTACAAAGAATGCCTCTTCAGGATAAATCTTCATAGTCACTCGCTTCGCCATATAGTTATTACTATTCTAATTGTCATCCCATAAAAATCAAATTTATTAGTTATATGGAAAAAAATTGATAGATATATATTATATATCTATCAAAAACACACACACACACACAATGGACAAGCCCATATGCTATATTTGCTATGAGGAGGAAGAGAAGGATAATCCATTGATGACAGAGAGCCCCTGTCTATGTTCGGGCTCACTCAAGATTCACTGGTCATGTTATAAACAGGCCTTTGAGATGAGCCGAAGAAATCCTAATCGTGAGAAACGAGGACATTGCCTTAGTTGTAATGAACTCTATAATGTACGACCTTATGATGATAATTATTTTAGAGATGTAAATGTACGAAAAGTTTATAATAAATATGGAAAATTAATTGAAGAGTTCTCCTATTTGTGGTATGGACAAGGTGTCATTATGCATGGACAATTCAGGGAATATAATCCCAGTAATTCAAAAATTATTACAAGTGGTCAATATGAAAACAATAAGAGGGTTGGTCTATGGACAGAGATCTCTTATGAAGAGGGACGTGAATTGACTGAAAAAGGTAATTACGAAGACGATGAACGAGAAGGTATTTGGACAAGAGAGAGATATACAGGAACCTATAAGAAAGATATTGGTTCGTATAAAAAGGGTGTGAAACATGGACATTGGGATGAATGGATCCCAAAAAAAGGGCTTGATGGTTATGCATGGTATGATACTCGATATGTGGGTACATATGTGGACGGAATCAAACAAGGTGAATTCAAGATTTATGCAATGAGTGAAGTTACACCATCCGCTAAAGGTCTTTACAAAGATGATCAGATGACAGGTGAATGGAAACATTATCACTGGAATGGTTCTCTTCATTCAGAGGGATCTTATGAGAATGGTCTGAGACAAGGTCTATGGACTAGTTACAAGAAGTATGATGGTAAAGCATTATCTCATGGACATAAATTATACGAAGGTTCCTATCTAAATGATAAGGAACATGGAACATGGTTTTATTATGATGATAAAACAGGTAAACTTGAAAAGAAGGTCACATTTGAGAATGGCGTTGAAGTAAAGCAAGAGTCTGTTCTCGGAAAGAGAACACGAAGTCAGGTGTCAAGCCCAGAGGGAGAGAATGCAAATAAACGTCCTAGAACATAAAAAATGGAGTCAATGGTCCGTATTTTTATACGCGGAAAAATTGAAATTGTAGAATACCCTTTATAATCTATTAGAATGTCGACATATTCAAATACAATTAAGAAAATCGCTATTCCTGCATGGTACAATGCATTGGAAGAGGAATCTTTGACTGATACTCAGTATTATAAAGTGACTTATAAGTTTATTCAAGCCCAACATGATGGCTATTGTTCAGATTATGATGGTGAGTCAGATGCGGACGTAGAATGGATTACTAGTTTGCAAGTCGGTTATCTTCCGAAACAGTCATGGGACTTCGACACTTCAAAGTTTCGATTGGAAGGCAGTGTTACCTGTACTCAGAATAAATCTATTCATTCAGGTGCGTGTGCACTATGGGCTAAAGTACAATTAGAGAGTGTTGAATTGATTACAGCCACTGCCAAATAGTGGCATTTATATGCCTTTTTTCTTCAGCACACTGTGATTATAATAAATATCATCTGTTAAACCATGTTCTCTTTTATACTTGGCTTCCATCTTCAATCTCTCTTCTTTTGCCTCATCCTGTATGCCCATAAACTTCATATAAGCCAATTCCTGCTCTGCTGAGCACTTCGCGACTTTTAGACTTGATTCATATAACATCCTATCGAACTGTCCTGATAACTTGATCGGAGCTTTATTATTGACAGAATCTTCGAGCTTCTTACACTCGCTACAAGAGGACTCCACTTTTTCAATGATCAGCATTCTACCTAAATGTTGTTCCGATTTATAATTTAAATGAGTAAACTCACGGATCACTCTGCCTTCACTAAACAGTTTCGATTAGAACTCATTGAAGATCTTGAGCTCAGTCCATCTATTCTCTGTCCTAAATGTAATTTGAATTATGTCGATAACTGGAATGAAGATATGTGTAGATATGAATGCGAAGAAGATGGCAGCTCCGCTACCGAAGATTCAGATTCAGATTCAGATTCGGAAGATGAAGAAGAGTCTAAAGTTCAAAAAAAATATGAAGTTGTCTGTGTCTTCGACTTCTATGACACACCTCTAAAAGAAGTTGTTGATGAATGGCTCCGCAAACTTTTAAGAATGTGTGGCGATGATGAAGAATTGAAGAATAAATGGCGACAAAAAATAAATGAGGCAATATAAAAATATAAATAAAATAATATAATAGATGTCGATTCCTTCTTGGTTTGATGAAATTTGCGAAACACCCTATGCAGACGAGCCATATTATATAATTACCTATAAGTTAACTCAGGCACAACATGATGGCTATAATTCAGACTGTTATGATACATCAACTGAATATGATAATATTGAATGGACTAGTACCATAAAAGTTGGTTATTTGCCCAAACAATCATGGGAATTTGATAATAGAATCTATAAATTGGAGGGTCGTGTATCTTGTATTAATATGTGCCATTGCCGTCTATGGGCCATTGTACAATTACAGAGTGTTGAATTGATTTCAGTCAATTAGTGATCACACTAAAAAAATTTTTCTTTAAGTCCCCCTTTAGAATACCTTAAATAATACAAGGAGTACCATAATAACAAATCCAATTGTTAGACACATAGTAAGTGTATTATATATGTGCGAGGTATCCAGAGCCTTGATCATGTAAGTGTCACGGAGTTCATAACCGAACTTCTTGTAATAATCACGAACACCGACGCCGGCAATAATCGCCATTTGATCGTAAGATGCACCAATGGCCATCTTCTCTGCAATCCCTAATAGTTGTCGACCAATTCCACGGTGCTGTGCACCCTTCTGGTCCTTTGATCCGACCTTATTTACTTGTCCATAGACATGGAGTTCCCTAATCATTGCTGTCTGGGCGGAGGCTAGTGCCTCTATGCGAGGTGCCGAGGTCCAATGACAGAGCCGCAGCCGAATGAACCCTAATAGTAGGTTCCTCTTCGGCCTCGCCACTTCTGCGGCAATGAAATATTCCTGCGCACCTGATGCAACAAAGGAATAGATATTATATTTAATTTCGTTCGCATCATATTTGTGATTGCGAACTTCGCAGCAGCGAATACACTGACAATAAATGCCTGCAGCCTCTGCTTCTTTAGTAACATCATTAGCGAGATTTGTCGTTAATGTATCACTAGTGAATCCGAGACGACCCGAACAAGCGGGCCGAAAGTCTCGTTGAATTCGATTTACACGAACCCATTTAGGGGTAATTTTTTGCCTATAAATGAGTACGTCTTTGAGTGCACGGCCACCATCTGCTTCCGCATACGGTTTCCATTTACCACTCGCCTTCCATTTCTTGATTTCTGTAAAATCTACGTCCAGACAAGGATAATCCTTCATATAGTCTGGAATCAAGTCAGGGTCATCTTGCAAGACAGCCTTATAACATGCCTTATCAATCTCTGGAGTTGCCCCTGGTAGATCTGCCATAATATGGATCTCAATCTTGAATCCATATTCCTTTAATAGTCCGATTGCTGCTCGCGAGTGCCTCACTAGGTGACCTCTGTTGGAACGACGTAGCAAATCGTCATTTGTGTGCTGAACACCGAGTTCAACACGTGTTACTCCATATTTGCGGAAACGAATAATTTCGTCCACATCAATTTCGTCTGGTCTCGTTTCAAGACCAAGACCCACCACATGTATTTGTGCATGTGTGTTATTTTCTTGCTCCTCGTCAATAGACAACGGAGCACGTGGTTTCTGTCCTTCAGGTCCATAAGGTCCTGTGGGCCAAATATTAGCTGCATAATACAGATCACGAATAAATTTGTCCGCGATATCATGGGAATAGCAACTAAATGTTCCACCTAAGATACGGAATTCGATCTTATCGAGTGGATGTCCATTGTACTCGAGCGCCCGAAAGCGCACATGTACCTGTTTAACTGTTTCAAAGTCGACCGAAGCCGCACGCTGAACTGCATCTTCATTGCTCA
>JACCDY010408971.1_pt1 | contig 23416 bp, 22 predicted proteins | sample 7446391 | NCBI WGS metagenome assembly JACCDY01 (sample SAMN15323451, study PRJNA562643) | freshwater metagenome | isolation source: river surface water | place: USA:Blue River Watershed | collected 2017-08-18 | reverse complement strand
CGACGTCGCTCAGCATTTCTTCGATGTGAAGTTTGCTGCGACCGTAAGGGTTGGCCGTGCTGGTGGGATGGCTTTCATCGAGAGGGAGATACTTGGGTTCGCCGTACACCGTGGCACTGCTGCTGAATACGAGCGAGTTGACCTGCGCCGACTGCATGGCCTGCAGCAAACTGATGGTACCCTGGATGTTATTGGCGTAGTAGTCGATAGGATTTTTAACTGACTCGCCAACGGCCTTCAAACCAGCAAAGTGGATGACAGCATCAATACAGTAAGCGGCAAGTGTTTCTGTTAGCAACTCGCGATCGCGCACATCACCTTTCACAAACGATATTGGCTGCCCAGTGATTTGCGCAAGCTTATGGAGAACCAATTCACTGCTATTAGACAGGTTGTCATACAGGACTACTCGATGACCTAACTCCGTTAGCACTACCGATGTATGGCTACCAATGTAGCCCGTTCCACCTGTGAGCAGCACATTCATGGGCTATGCCGCACTTTTGCAGAACAAGCCTCAAATTCAAGCTCAGACTTCAATGAATGGATCTTGACCCAACCCTTTTCCACTAGCGACCGGAAGCAGAAATTGATGCTGCCCAGACTGATGCCGAGTTCTTTGGCCAGAATGCGCTGACTAACCTCCGGCGCCTGGTGCAAACGGCGCAAAACTTCGAACTGGATTTCCTCTTGGAAACCAGCCAATTTCTGAGATGGGGAGATGAGGCTCAAGGTAGTTTAGGCACGCTACCGCCGTGCTGTTTCACGTTCAGCAAGCGCGGTCTGCGAGTTCTAGCAGGGAGCCCGGATGATTGATGGCGACAAAGAAAAATGTGGCTCGTTCAGCGGACGAACGGAATTGTGCCACATCGTCATAACTTCGAGAAAGGTTTTTGCCAAAGAGGCAATGATCAGAGCAGGCTTCTCAGCTCGCCTTTCGCAAATTGCCCGGCGCCACCAGCACGACCACCGGCTTGCTAAGTATCTCGATCAGCACCATGACTCGTCGCTCGCCATCGGCCATCTGGTAGATCCCTTCGATTTCGGCAAACGGGGCTTCGGTCAGACGCACACGGTCGCCAGGATTGAATAGCCGCTCTGGCGCCGCCTGAGCCAAAGCTTCCTGCGCCCGCAAGAGGTCGATCAAGCCTTCATTGACCTTTGCAGGCTCCACGCCGAATGTCACCAGCCGGCTGACGCCCTTGGTCGAGCGTATGGGAGCCCAGCTCTTGGCAGAATCGCCCTGCCCCAAACGAATGAATAGATAGCGAGGGAACAGCGGCTCATCTGAGACCTTCAGTAGCCCTTGCCGCAGCTTCTCCGATGGGACAGCCGGCAGATAGCACTGATAACCTTGACGTTCGAGGTTCTCCAGCGCGCACTTTTCCTGCCTGGGCTTGGTATGAACGAGATACCAGTGCATCGCCATCTCCGAACGTTATTTTAACTGGCATCATTTTACCGCCGGCATTCCAGCACGACAACGAATTCGCCCGCTGTCACGGCGAGATTGTTTGTTGCGCCAGTCACGAAGTTATCAATTAAAGAATGGATGACGTCATTTTCCTGGTTTGGCAGCGCGCCAAGTTACGAAGCCTCGTTAAATTATCTATTTGATTACAGCGGCTACCGAGGTGTCTTCACTGGGGTGATCACAAAGGCCTGCGGTTTGAGTTGACTAGGGGTTTCGGGTTCAAATTTGGCGAAGCGATTTTCAGGCCAAGCGCCAAGCCAGCCAAACAAGCGTGCTACTGCCAGAGACTCATTGTGCCGCTGGGTATAAACCGGGTAACTTTGTCGAGCTACCTCAGCGGGAAGTCGATTGGCGACAAGCGTGACCAATACGAGCGCGCAGGTCACTTGGTGGGGATCCATAAAAACTTTCGCCTTCTGTTCCCGCAGAACCAGGGCTATGCCCACCGCTGGAGCACCGCCCGCAACAAGGCCTTCGAAAATCTCACGCAGGTTGAGGTTGTGAAAAAGTGGGGCTTTGCGGGTCCGCAGGTGGTGCGCGCTCACCTTGATCGAGCAAGGGGTACTTGAACAAGCTGCCGAATGCACTCGCTCTCCACTCATCTCGCACTGGTCGAAATTCACCAAGAATTGCCGAGCGAGTGGTGTTTTGCGTTGCGTGCAGCTCGGCGCGGCTCGATTTCCGAAACACCGCTAATGACCCTCCGGATTTCGCGCATCGGTCGGACTCTACTCTACGTTTTTTTGCGTAGACGGGGGAGGGAATGGGGAAAACCGAACCCCAAAAACAAAAACCCCCACCATTTCTGGAGGGGGCTTGCTATTCCTTGGTGGCCCGGGGCGGAATCGAACCACCGACACAAGGATTTTCAATCCTATTTCCAACCTGATAACTATAATTGATTCAGTGCGATAGCTTGCCGTGAATCAGCTGTCCTGTCTGCAACGCACATTCTGGCACGCTTAGGAACGCCCTGGCGATGCCCTCACTTAAGCACCTTTCCTAGCGGGTTCAAGCGTCCAGTTGCTGGACGGTCGCAGGACTGTGTTCTACTGCCAACTGGAATGGTCTTGATTTTGCAGCGTCCGCCACAAAATCTTCCTTGAAACGGAGGTCATCATGGAATCAAAATCGCACTGGGAAAAGGTCTACAACACGAAAGACCCTGACTCCGTAAGCTGGTATGCGCCGCATCTGGAGACTTCACTCAATCTCATCCATCAAGCTGCAGCAGATAAAAACGCTGCCATCATCGATATCGGTGGCGGCGAAGCCACTTTGGTCGATGACCTATTGCTGGGTGGCTACAAAGACATCAGCGTACTAGACATCTCTCAAAAAGCGATTGATGTTGCTCGGGCTCGCATCGGGAGCGAAGAGAGCAAAGTTCATTGGTACTGTGCTGACATTACGCAAGCAACGCTTCCGCAGAATTACTTTGATGTTTGGCACGATAGAGCGGTGTTTCACTTCCTAACTGAAGACGAACAACGCATGAAGTATGTAGAGCAAGTTATGCGCTCAGTTAAGCATGGCGGGCATGTGATTGTTTCAACATTTGGACCAGAAGGTCCGGAGAAATGCAGCGGTCTAGATGTCGTGCGTTATGACGCTGAAAACCTTCATGGGCAATTCGGCAAAACCTTCAAATTACTCAGCAGCTCAACTGAAGTTCATAAAACTCCCATGGGTACCACTCAACAGTTTTTGTATTGCTTTTGCCGAATGGAGTAGGCGTCAGTTAATAACTTGGAATCAAACCCTACGGAAGTCCTCGTTAGCGATAACGGGGACTTTTTTATTGTCTGACCGACATTTGCCGAATATAAGCGTCCAGTTGCTGGACAGTGACCGACTCAAGGATTCCTTCTCCTTGGGTTGGTGGCTTTTCCATGGAGCATCGTCTATTTGCTAGACGGTGTTGTATTACGGTTATTGCTGCTCAGTATTGCTTGGCTTATATTCGAGGTGCTCAGCAGGTTGCTGCTGAGGATCATCACGAGCTGTCAAGCCCGGGCGCATCGCCAAGCGCGATATGCATGAGGATTGACAGCGCCGTTAGCGTGATCTGCGACAAGCAGCCCTCCATAGCGGCAACAAGAAGATGATAATGCAATTCTGACAAAAGCGGCCAAAGCCCGGCTTTCGGGTAAGACGGTGTTAAGAACTCTTGAGTACATCCGAAGAGGCGGCTCGTGGATTGCCGCCAACCCTCGCCTCTTCGGTTTGCCAGCGATATGCCAAATCCTCACCAGGACGCAGATTGGTACAAGAGCAGGTCATACCTACATTTTGACCTTCCGCTGAGCTATGAGTCAGCCCGTGACTTAGTTTGCGACCCAAACAGAATCGCAACACATGCTTTCTTCCCACTGATTCGATTCGTTATTACCTCGAAAAAGCTTGCGAGAGAAAGCTTGCCGCACAAATTCGAGCACAAGCCAAAAGAAAGGGAGATCAGATATGCATCGCATGCAGATGCACATATCTATTCTTTCTATGCCTTTCACTTACAGACTCAGTACGAGTCAATGCTATCTAAGTCAGAATTTCAGGAGTCCGTACTAGCCTTTAGGCGCCTGAGCAAGAGCAACATACATTTCGCAAGAGATGCATTTCAGGCTATTCGAAATGTTGGCAATGCTGATGTGCTGGGGCTAGACATAAAAGATTTCTTTGGAAGTCTCGATCATGAAATCTTAAAAAAAAGATGGATTGAATTAATTGGCAAGCCTAACCTCCCGCCCGATCAATACAAAATCTATAGATCAGTCACACAGTACTCATGGGTCGATCGCAAAAAGGTTTACAGAATATTCAACATCTCTGAGCACAATCCGAAAGTTGATCGCAGACGAATTTGCGACGCAGGCGAATTTCGAGAACAAGTTAGAGCATCAAAAATCATTGAAACCAATTCTTTAAAGAAAGGAATCCCTCAGGGCACACCGATAAGCGCGCTTCTTTCGAACATATACATGGCAGAACTGGATCGAGAATTTTCTGCGATAGCGAAAGAACATGGCGGAAAATACTTTCGTTATTGCGATGACATATTGTTGATTGTCTCTGCTGGGCTTGGTGATGTCGTGCAGGAAAAAATAAAAGCACCACTTGCAGGGCACAAATTAGAAGTGCAGGATAAAAAAACAGAATTCCGAAAATTTAGAGTGATTGGAACGGAACTGAAAAGTGAGAAGCCATTACAGTATCTGGGATTTCTTTTCGATGGTGGAAAAGTGGTTTTACGATCCTCTGCACTGGCGAGATTTTCGGAGAAAATGAACAGCGCGGTAAGACTTGCAAAACTAACTACGCGCAGCAGAAATTTGAAGCGCAGCCAAAGGAACGAGCCTGAGAAGCCGCTAGGAAAGAAAAAGCTTTATAGAAATTACTCTTATTTGGGGCGTCGAAATTTCATTTCTTATGCTCTCAGAGCATCAGAAATACTTGAATCACGGTCGGTGAAAAAACAAGTGAAGCCATTATGGCGAAGATTAAAAAAGGCGATTCAAAGATAGGAGGAGTGACGGATTGGTCTAGCCCATAAGGTTCGAAAAATGCAGCTCGGCATTTGCATGGCTTGATACTTTCTCTAAAGCGGGCTAAATATTCAAAATGAGGATATGTCCAATGCGCTTTTATGAATTCGCCCCACACGCCAGACCAATCCTAAAGATCAGCCAGCAGCAGCAAATCAAGCAAGCTGAGATTCAGGCAAACACACCACATACGCCATTCCCGACGAACACTCAGCCCACACCTGCTCCCCAATCAATCAAGGTATACCCAAAGCAATGGCAGCACCAATGGGTGCAAAAGTATCTTGCCGCTCAAATGGCTCGGGATGCACAGACTGTGAAGCCGACTGAGATAGACATAGTCAAGGCGCAGATGATGCAAGCTGACGCCCAGCGCCAAGCTGACCAAGACTACGAGAAAAGCTACGGCACAGCAGATGATGAACTTGGATGGCAAGACGAGCATCGATGGGTAAAGAGAAAAGACTGATCCCAGCGTCCTGTATCTAGACGCTGGGTATTGCCCCGATGGCTTAACGCTTGAAGCCCGACTTCAACCCAGCAGAAGCAATCTCGATCTGGGAATCCAACTCTCCAGCCTCAACGGCTTGCTTGATCGTCTCAAGCGCAATGACCAGCTCATCTGCGCTGCCCACTTCGACACTGGGCTTCCCTTTTCCCAACTCAAGCGTCCAGCTCCCATAGCGGACTGATACACAGACCTTGCCGTTCTCGGTCACGAACCACCAAGGGCGAATACGCTTCGGCATCTCAACCTGCTTACGCAAGCCCGTATCCCTATCTTTCACCGAACGGAAGCGTGTCACAACAAACGGCTGACCGCTTATCTGGCTCTTTGCAAGCTGAATCTGTTCCCACAATTTATTGCTTAGCTTTTGACGGCGAAGCTGAATCGTGGGCATCTGCTGCGGCTTCTTTGCTGCTACCAGCTTCAAGGTGCTCAATGCGCTCATGTGTGCTCTCCTAAAAAGTTAAAAGCACACTTAAGTTATGCCCGATCTGCCAAATCGGACAACCTCAATTTGTCCGAAATCGCTGAAATTCAGCCAATTTTTGCTGTGATTTTTCGTGGTTTTCTTATCGCAGGCATAAATATTTGTGCGAGTTGCTTTGTTCAGTTGCATGAGTAGCTAGAAAAGACAGTCGCAGGCGGGTAGCCGAGTAGGAGTTGTTCAGTTGACTTGGTGGCAAATGAAAAGCCATGACTAGCAACGACACGAAGAAACTCTCCCTTTGGGAACTGCGACTTCGAACTCGACTACCCGTCGGCGACATCTTTTCTTCTTCTCGCAACTGCAACTAGACCAGCAACACCGCAGCGAGAAACTAACAAGGAGAAATCAAATGAGAACAATCGCAGATAGAGAAATTGCAGTACGAGGCTTCATCAACGACAAGCACAACACCACATTCGGCAAAGGATTATTCCGTCGTGCCATCTTCAACGGGTCAGTAGAACTGGGCAGCCCGAACCAGAAGTATCTGATCGACCTGTACGAATTCGGCATCTGGCAGCATCAAGCCAAAACTGCTTACCAGATGGATGTCTTTCGAAAGATGGATGCGATGGAAGCCGACGACGAAGATGGATTGTTGTTGAGTTGGGTTTTGCATTACGACCCACTGACCAAGACGAAGTCACCCGTCGATGGGTACTGTATCTTCATGCAATCAACCAACGAGCTGTACATCGAAATCCGTGACCCAGCCAGAGGAACTGACGGTTGCTGGTCACTGGACGCAAAGTCTTGCAAAGGGATAGGTAAAAACAAGCCTGTTTTTATCGCAACCAATGTGGAATTGGGCAGCTGGGGCAATGCGTAATTAGCCAGCAGCGTTAAACCCCTCAAATTCACGCTACAGCAAGCGATCTCAAGAAGCGCAGCGTCTAGCTACTGGACGCATCAAAAACAGCGTGTAGCGTGGATTTGAAGCATTACACGATCCCATGCGATTGTCGCAACGAAATCGCTAAATACAGCAAGCAAAACCCACATAAGAAAACTAGGATTTTCTTATGTGGCTCTACTAAGTCATTGAATCTTGGAAGGTCTTTGCGGGTTTGAGCAGTAGAAAAATTCAGGTCGCCCAAAAGAGAAAAAGAAAACACACTATTTGCATGTCTTTTATTTATGAAAGGATGCAAACATGGCACAAGCAAAAACACTAACCCCAGCAGAATTCAATCAAGTCCTCGGCTACATCAACTCGCGGAAATTCGCCCTACGCGATCGGACAATGTTCCTCATCAGTCACTGGTCGGGAATGCGGGTCGGAGAGATCGCTAGTTTGAAAGTGCGGGATGTCGTAAATTCCGATGGCACAGTCAAAGCCGAGATACGACTATCTCCCGAGCAAACGAAGGGGCGACATGCGAGAACGGTCTATCTGCCAAAGAAGCTACAGGCGGCGATTGCTGAGTTCATCAAGTGTCGTTGCATCAATAGCGCCGATGAGCCTGTGTTCTACACGGCAAATGGAATCGGTTTCAGCGCCAACAGTCTGTGTCAGCTGTTCTTTTGGCTCTATCGGAATGCGGGCGTCGAAGGTGCAAGTAGCCATAGCGGGCGCCGTAGCTTCATCACATCCTTGGCTTCGAGGGGCATATCGGTTCGAGTCTTAGCGAGCATGGCAGGGCATCGCTCCATCAGCACCACCATGTCTTACATTGATGCAAATGACGATATGAAGCGCAGGGCAGTGGAGCTGATTTGAGGCTTCGCAGAAGCTAGGGTGTGATTTTTGGGAATACGCCCATTGCTGCGTTATCAATGAGATGCTTGGCTTGCTTCAAGTAGCGACTGACCGCAATAGTCATGCGGCGCTTTTCCATCGATTCCGTAATAGCCTCGCCCTCCGTAGTTCGTGCAAGCAGATCAAGTTCAATTCCTGCCCGCTTTCCTAACTCAAAGAGCGTCATTTCGGGATGTCGCTTTCTGAGTGAATGGAGCTTTAACAGCAGCTCAACGGTCGCCATGCGTACTTTGCTTTTGATTCGCTGGCGCCGAGCGGTGCTTGCTGCCCAAATATCTACAGTCTGATTCGCATGTACAGCCCTCAGTAGCTTATTGATTTGCCTAATAGCCGTGATTTTTCGGATCTTCAAAGGAACCTCAAGAATCAGGCGGTCATCATTAATTCGCAGCTTGCCCAGGTCGTCCTCACTAGCAATCTGCCTGACTTCCCTTAGCGGCTGTTCTTCTGCAAATAGCCGACGCCCAATCTTCATCCACCAGCTGCTGAAACTCGCACCGTCCACATTGCCGAAATCTGCATAGATGCCAGCAAGGCGCCCAGTTCCCCCATCCCGACAGCAAGCCAGATAGTCGTCGCTGGCTTGCAAGCAACTAAACCACCAGAAGGCATGGCTATTTCGGGCTTTGGCTAGTTCCTCATGAAATGGGTGCCTGCGGCGTAGCCCGCCATCAATCATCTTGATGCGTAGGGGCTCGGTCTCTTCCATAGCTATAAAAGATTGCAATTTAAATTACATTGACATCAATGTTATCACGAAATATTTGAAGGAAATGAGATTGGAGATGTTAATCGAGACATTGGGCAAACTGAGCATGTCTTAGCAATAACGCTAAGTCATCTTTATAAGGAGCCCATCATGGCTAAAGCAGCAAACACCGTTAAAAGCGCCGTTTTCACCCCTTCGGCGGCAGATACCGCTTTTGCAAACAGCAGCGTCCAGACACTAGACGGTCTGCTGGCTCGTCGTAAGAAGTGGGAAGCGACTGATTACAAGAAAGCCAACGAGGGGCTGTATGCCCTGCTGGCTGACTGCCTGGCGCTGTTTAAAGACAAGTTCGTTGACGCTGGCGAGGACAGCAAGAAAGCTCTGCGCTCGGAACTCACGCACAAGCTCAAGGCTGATGGCGTAAAGGTACAGACGACGACCCCGACGCTGACCATGTTCGTTCGCTATGTGTTCGGTTCAGACCGCAAGCGTGCTCACGGCTATGCATATGTGCTTAAGGCTGCTTACAAGGAGGGAGTTACCGCCAAAGGTCTCTCTGATTACATCGTTAGCGCAGGCGGCATCGAGGAAGTCAAACGCAAGATGGTTCTTAGCGAAGAGGCTCTGGCTAAGCGTGCCGTTCTTGAATCGGCAAAGGTCGCAGTGAAGTCGAACATGGAGGTTGCTTCGACTACTCCTCTGGCACAGGTGGCGCTAGCAGGTGTAACGGGTGATTACGCAGTTCTGCTTGCACGACCAACACCTGACGGGATGGTCAATATCGTTGGCGTTCTGTCGGAAGCTAAAGACACGCTCGTGGAAGCTCTGATTGCACAGATGGCGAAGCGCAAAGTCGGCGACGACGAAACGTCGGCGGCTCTCGACAAGGAGACCACGGACTTGCTCGGCGCATCAGCTGAAGCAGCTAACGCCCCGACGGTCGCAAAGCAGGCGTAATGCACTGAAATAACAGGTTGGGAGCAATCATTGCTCCTAACTTATCAACATTAAACAAGGAGAAGAAAATGGGTGTTGCAATCAAATATGTGCCTAAATCGCTGAATGAAGTTGTTTATCCAAATGTACAGACTCAAATACGAATCAATGCATACGCAGTTGATGGAATCGACGGACACATCATCCTGTGGGGACCAAATGGGACAGGAAAAACCACTGTCGCACACTTGCTGCCAGATGCGATTACTAACGGGCAGGCACATGTGGAGAGCAAGAGTCTTGAGGATTTGCTCAAGATGAGTGACCTGAAAGGTTACATCAAGCAATCAGCGCACTATTCAAAACTGTTTCATGGTTCGAAGTACTTTTTGGTCTACGATGAAGCCGATGCTGTGAAAGGCAATCTGGCAAAGTTTTGGACGGCAGTGGATTATTGTGGGTTGGATGTGATGATGATCTTTACCACGAACAATCCGATGGCAATACCTGCAAGCATTCGGTCACGCTCGGACGAGATAGCTTTCCCTGCACTGACACCTCAGCAGTTCCTGCCTCGCGCCCAATTCATGCTGCGAGCGGAAAGAGTCAATCTGCCGAATGTTCAAGTACTGCATTATCTGACGCAGATTCAACACACGCCCGACATTCGCAAATATTGCAGGAAAGTGGATGAGCTCATTTATCTCACCAATAGCGGGCTAACCCTACCTGCTGCACCCAGTGTGGCAGCCAATCAGCCTCAAATAAAGGTTGTGGCTGGCAAGAAGAAGTAATCGGGCTTGAACGAACGGTCCAGCAACTGGACGGTTGACTATCCCAACTTATCGGCACTCAGCAAGGGAGTAATCTTGCTGTAGTGCCGTTCTATCATGGCAATCGAAGTTCCCATTTGCCGCGCCAGTGTGTGGATATCGACACCAGCCGCAAGAGCAAAGGTCGCATAGGTATGTCGCAGACTGTACAGCGTTCGATTTCTTCCCGCCGTGTCCAGAGCCAGCCCCGAGTCTCGCATCAGCGTACGGAACACACCTTCCATTTGATACGGTGTGTTGCCATCTGGGTAGGCAAATACCAGTCGGTCCAGGCGAGCGTTGATGACGCCATCCAAGTCAGCAAAACCCAAGTCCTGCCAGTCAGCTAGTCTCTCTAACGCAGGGATTACTTGATGTTTAGCTATCAGATAGCGGGGACCAGTTTTGCCTGAAACCCATACCCGCAGAAAGCGCCGATCTCCCGCATAGTGCCACTGCAGATGTCGCCATCGTAGGGCTCTGGCTTCTGTGCCGTGTCTGATGCCTGTATAGAGCAAGAATTCCACATACGAGCGGCAAAGCCTACGCATCAAGCGAGACATCCGCAGCCTGCCACCGAGTTCCCACTCAACCATAATTGCCAGTAGGTCATCTATCTCGGGCTGTGAAAAAGCAGGACGGGCTTGGCTTTTTTCGCCAGCAATGGGTAAGTCAGGGAATGCTCGCTCTGCTGGTATCAGTCCTTGTCGTCGAGCCAATTTGATGACTCGGTTGTAAGCACTGGCGTGATTACGCATAGTGCTAGCTTTGGGCTCACGCCCCATCTTCACTTCACGCCACGCCGAGAAATCTTCAATAGTCTCGTCTCGAATGCTGGCGACAGACATCTTGCCGAAAAACGGTATTAGATATTTGTTGATTGCAAAGATGTAGTCTCTATAAGTCTTTGGCGCTCGTGAGTTATCCAATGCACGGCGCATAGCTGCAAGTTCTTCTTGTGCCACTTCACCGAAGGTCTTCTTGGATATAGATTCGCCAGCCGCTAGCTGCAAGAGAACTTGCTGCTGAACTTCGACGCCAGCAGACTTTGCAGCTTCAAGATTCGCTTGCCCCGTGCTCGCTGTGTGCCATGTGCCTGAGGGTAGCTTGAAGCGAACTTGCCACCTGCTACTGGTTGGTCGCTTGTAGAGAGTGGCTGTGAGGTCAGCCTGAGGCGCCGTTATTTCGACGGGCAGTGAGGAAGTGTTGAAAAGCGAGTTTAGATTTCTCAACGCATGCGTCTAGTAGCTGGACGCCCTTATTTTTGCAAAAGTTTTCTTTTCTTGCAATAAAATCAAAGTGTCCGTTCGACGGACGCATGTGAGAGAAAATAGAGATAAAAAGTAGTAGGATAGAACCAAAGCGTGGCATCGCAATTCAGCCGCTTGCCACTCCAAGTAGCGACGCGGTATGCAGCATTGGATGCCGACAAAGTAATTTTCCTGCCGCTCGCACAGAGCAGACAACACACAAACGCCAATCGTGAAACTCATCAGAAAATTCTTTGTGATTTCCCTTCTGCTCTTTGGGGCAACTGCCTGTCAAACCGCCGAGGTTAGAAATGGTCCATTGTTTTTCGAGGCAAATGAACGACTGCTAAAAAACGATAAGAGACTGAAGAATGTTGAGGCTCTGGTAGAGGCAAAACGGCAGTTGGGAGTTGTATATGCTGGGAACGCCTCCGTAAGTGGCTTTTCGAATGTCATACGAAAAGGAACTTGCGGAAAAAGTTGGTTTGGCGGGGATGGGATGATCAAGATGCAGCGTGATCTTGCATCAAATCTGCTTTGGCTTGGTCCAAAAGGAATTCCGGATACCGACTATGCTTATGTGGTTAAGTTCTGTTTAAATTTCGAGTCTTTTGAATTTGAAAAGTCATGTGAATCAGCAAAACTAAATTACAAATATTTCTTGGTTTATGAAAGATTTATAAAGGGTTCAGCATCATCGGCTCCTAGCGACAATTCATGCAAAGACTTTAATCCTAGGGCGAATGGAACTTCGGAAGTTTTGTTTTCAAAGGAAAAGACCGCCATTGGTCGATACACATCTGCTGACAATGCGAGCCAACTCGAAACAGATTCAGAGCGTGCCCTTGGGTCGCTGTATGGCATGCTCATGCAGATAGCATCTGACATATCTACTGATCCTGACATCGCCAAAGCAGTTCTTGAGCATAGCGAAATTTCTCCGGAGAAACGCCTTTCAGCCCAGCCTGCATCAAGCCCAGAAGACACGCTTCAAGGTATAAAAAAGCAATGCAATGAACTAGGATTTGCCGAAGGTACTGAGGGACAAAACCAATGCGTACTACGCCTCTTAAAGTAGTTTTCCTGACTTTTTTTCTAGTCAGCTTTGTAAATGCTCAGGATCTTGGTCCATACAAAGAAGCTTGCTCTAATGCCGGCTTCGTTGCTGGAACGAAAGAACATGGAGAGTGCGTCCTGTCCCTGTACGAAAAACAAAAGAAAATTCAGCAGCCTGCGGGAAATATTGAGCTCTCAAGGGAAATGGAGCTTCAGAAGAAAGCGGAAGACGATTTAGAAATACTCCGAAAAAAGGCTGCTTCAGGAGTGATCATTGCAGATCCAGCGGCATTACCTCCGTCCGCTTCACCGCAAGCACACGAGTGCCTCAACAAATATGGATTTCAGCCCAATACCCCAGAGTACTCAAACTGCTTGATGCAACTTACCGAACGAGATCGACAGCTGAATGATATGTTTTGGGCAAATATGTTGGGCGGTGCAACAGCAATTTACAAAAGCATGCAGCCAAGACCCGCTGTACTGCCAAGAACATACAACTGCGTACCTGCTCCGGGAACAACTTACCAGTCGGTTGGGGGCGTGCGCCAGTACCAATGCCAGTAGTCATCTAATCCTGATTGCCGTCGAACAATTGAAATTCTCTTATGTCTGGTAGGGATCGGTAGAACCTGCAATCTGCAAGGCAGTGAAATGTATGGATTAATTGCGCCGATCTTCCATGATTTCATTGCCTATGGAGATAGCCCGTTCTGATAGTAAAAGCATTTGCCGAAATACTTCCGCGCTTCCACCTCTCTCAGCAATTTCGCCACCTGGAGTGATGTCTTGAACTATTGCATCTGTCAGTTGGTGGAACTCAACGATCTTCGCCGCCAACTTGCTGTCTAACAAACCAAGGCGCCCTAAATTAGCCTGATATACGCGAGAGTAATGATCCGGAACTCGGACTTTGTAAAGCGCCGTAGCGCCTTGCTGATTTTGAAGTTGGAGGAATATAGCCTTCATGTGTACGACATATTCGCGATGCTCGATGATTGTCAAAATTGACTGGATTTCGGAAACGAGCGCCGTAGTTACAACTTTTTTTTCGTGTAGTCTTTTACTTCGTTCCAGAAAAAAATTGGAATAAAAAGTGAGGAAGCCTCCAACAATTACTCCACCGAGTGCGGTAACTACGGTAATCCATGGAGAGGTAGGGGATTCGCAAAGATTTTTAATGGTTCGAATCGCCTCAATCACTTCAGGTAGTTGATTTGTATCCATAAGCTCTCATGAGAGTAAAAAAGCGAACTACGGAGCAAATGGATCTTTGCGTCCACCGGCAGGAGAGAGGCTCCTTAGAAATTCGCCCAAAGCTTAATAAATTGAAAGATTTGTTCTAACTTTTCTCTTGCTACCAGACTGGAGCAGTCCACCTTTAAGTCCCCAATGGTCTTCTATCTAGACGCTTACACCCTTTAGCCAATCAAATCAGTAAACGCACCGTACCGTAACTAGACGCTAACTGCTCCGAGGATGCCTGATCCAAATGTTAGTCCTTGATACCATGCCTTTGCTTCAAGTACTCAACATGCTCAAGATCAGTTTTACCGGTGACAGCAAACCGAGCAGTCTCTAGCCTCCCAACACAGAACTGAACTCGATTCAACGACATCATTTCCTCGGTAGAGTTTTGCAGGTATTTAATAAACCCCGAAAGTGTGTAAACGCCGCATGGCATATCAGTCTTGAACTCAGCTCGACCAGTAAAGACGATAGCTGACTTGATTGCTTCCGGTGACACAAAGTCAAGGAGATTGGCTATTGCATGAACATGCCCTGCGTTTTGGGTAATCGGATTCTGAAAGCCAAATTTCGATTTGAAGAGTACTTGTGTCCAGGTAGCGTGCTTCGGGTTTGCAAATATCCAGCCTTTGTAGTCCTTCGTCTCAATGACGAATATTCCGTAGCGCGACACAAGGATGTGATCAATCTGCGTAGTTCCATCTTTGAGCTTCAAGGTAATGTGATTCAGGAGATGGTAATCAGGAGCTTTGAAATTGGCTTTAAGCTCGCGAGTGACCAGTGCTTCACCGCGATTTTGAAATGGAGGATTTCGGGACCGATATCGACCAAGCCAATAGCCAACGACCAGCGCAAAAAGGAGGTAATAGGGATTGGTCATTCAATAGCCGCCCAATTTTGGGTAAGTCTGGGTTTGATGCTCGATCTAAAAGCCTTGCGATCCCATTTTCGCTCAAACTACTGATTAGGCTCAGGATTTGTATTTCGAGTGTTTGAATTTGTTTCCGCTATATTGTTATCGGCAATCTTAATTGATCGCGTGCGGAGGAAAAAATGCATAAATGCCAACTTTGTTTTCCCCAGAGAATAAGACTGGCTATGTTGGCTGTTTGCATTGCAGCCTGTCCGTTGGCTTCTGCCTACGATCCAGTAGATTGCGTCAGAGATATATCGAAAGTTGACCCGGAAATAATTGTGGGATTGGCTGTAAAACTTTGTGCAGGAGCGTATTCGCCCGAGCCAGTAAAGTGCTACGCAAAGATTGGCGAAGTTGATAAAGGAATGATTAGAGGTATCGCTATTGATCTTTGCGCGGGTTCTATCGATGCTGATCAGACGATTGGTTGCTATGTAAAAGCTGGGAATGAGAAGCTCAATCGAGGTTTATCGACGACGCTTTGTGGTGTCAGGAAGCGCGACAAATAGCAGAAGTAATAACTGCGCTTAGAAATTGCCACCGTCCCGTATCTGGACGCTTCTACCAAACACCCCCAAACGCAAAAAGCCCCCGTTATCGCTAACGAGGGTTTCACTTTCTTGGTGGCCCGGGGCGGAATCGAACCGGGCTGAGGATGCCTGATCCGAAACCCATGACTAGTCTAGGCTTGAGTCAATCTAGTCGCCACCTGCTGCATCAATCTCCGAAAAAAGAGACTCAAAAAACCTCAAACCTTGCTGAGCAACTTTGACGACGGGCGGGTTTGAATCCTCGCTAAGAACCGGAGGTTGATACTCGACACCACGATTTACAACTCGCTGAGCCCTCACCGATGCTGGATGAACCGAGACACTTCCAGTGCTGCCAGCACCAAGCACATATGCCCCACCTCCGGATATAGATGTGCCGCCTGTATATGTGCCGGTGCCGAGGGAGGTGAAGCCAAGTTGCGTTTTCGAGGACGGTGCGATCCCGTGCTCATCCGCATGGCGCGCCTGATGAATGTAAACGAGCAATGGATCGTTGGCTCGTTGCGCGGCGAATTTTGGCTCACGTGGCCCCCAGAAAGACTTCCCCTTGTAGTATGCCAAGCATCGGTTCCATGTTCGATGGCGGTACAAGAGAAAATCTTCCCACGCATCCTGAAGTGTTTCGAGATCGCTGGCATTCTCCATCTCTTCAAGTGCCTCTCGTGCTCGGCCAAATGAAGTCCGCGGTGGGGATGGCATAGAGTACTCCTGAAAGTCAAAGCTCACCGTCCAGTAACCAGACGCTTACCGCAGTTGCTGTACAGGCAAATATATGATCCGCGAGGGAATATAGCTCCAAAAGCAAAAACCCCCACCATTTCTGGAGGGGGCTTGCTATTCCTTGGTGGCCCGGGGCGGAATCGAACCACCGACACAAGGATTTTCAATCCTCTGCTCTACCAACTGAGCTACCAGGCCAAGACGCGAGAGTATAGCAAAAGATTCCGCGCCTGCAAAGCGCCCGGCGAGCCTCGCTTTCTGTCGGTACTATAATGAGCACCATGAAATACTCCTGCGACATCTGCGTGATTGGTGGCGGCCCGGTCGGCAAGGCGACCGCGCTGGCGCTGTCCAAGGCCGGGCATGAGGTTGTGCTGCTGGCGCCGGATGCGCCTGCGCGTACTGCCGCCGCGCCCGCTGCCGACTGGGATCTGCGCGTCTACGCACTGAACCATGTCGCCCACCAGCTGCTGTCATCGCTGAAGGTGTGGGAAGCGATGGATCAGGCGCGCATCGCGCCGGTGGATGCGATGGCCATTCATGGGGATGGCGACGCGCCTGTCGGCGGCCAAAGTGCCGGGCACCTGAACTTCGACGCCTACGGCGCACGCGTCAATACGCTGACCTGGATCGTCGAGGAAAGCAACCTGAACCAGGCGCTGGAATCGGCGCTGCGCTTTGCGCCGGGGGTCAGGCGTATCTCGCAGCTTGCTTCTGGCCTGCAGGGCAATGCCGACCACATGACCGTGACGCTGCCGAGTGGCGACAGCATCCGCTGCTCGCTGGTGGTCGGTGCCGATGGCGGCGACTCCTGGGTGCGGGGCCAGGCCGATATCGACATCGCCTACCGTTCGTACAACCAGCAAGGAGTTGTGGCCAACTTTGCCTGCGAACGGCCGCACCATGGGACGGCCAGCCAATGGTTCCTCGGGGCTGAAGGCATCGTTGCGCTGCTGCCGCTACCGGGCGACCGCGTATCGCTGGTGTGGTCGGCGCCCGACGCGCTGGCTGCCAAGCTGCTGCAAGAGTCGCCGCAAGCCCTGTGCCAACGGCTGGAGCAATTGCCCGGCATGGCGCTCGGCCAGCTGAACATGCTGCCGCCGGCAAAACCGCGCGCCTTCCCGCTGCGCCTGATGCGCGCAGGCTCGCCGGTGGCGCACCGGATTGCGCTGGTGGGCGATGCGGCCCATGTCGTGCACCCGATGGCCGGGCATGGGATGAACCTGGGCTTTGGCGACATCGATGCGCTGGTGGCGGCGCTGGCGCGTCGTGACCATGCGGCCGATTGCGGTGATGCGCGCACGCTCGGTCGCTATGCGCGACTGTGCAAAGAAGAAGTGCTGCTGATGCAGCTGGCCACGGATGGCCTGTACCGCCTGTTCTCGACAGACCTGGCGCCCGTGCGCCACTTGCGCAACTTGGGCATGGGCCTGGTCGACAAACTGCCTTTCGTCAAGCGTCGCCTCATGTCCCATGCGCTGGGGCGCGCTGTTTCCCTACCCTCTGGTGAATGATCATGACCTTGCTTGCCCGCTGCCTCCCGTTGCTGTTGTCCCTCGCCATCCCGGTGGCGGCGATGGCAGAATCGACCGAAGCCAATATCAAGAAAGCGCTGCAGCATCGGATGGGCGATGGCGCGCCGATCGAGTCAGTGACCAAGACGCCTTATGGCGGCCTGTACGAAGTCAAGATCGGCAATGAGATCGTCTACTCGGATGCAGACGCCAAGTTTGTGTTCATTGGCCGCGTGGTCGATGTCGAGTCGTCGAAAGACCTCACCCAGGCACGGATGGATGAACTCAATCGCATCAAGTTCAGCGACCTGCCGCTGGAACTGGCGGCCAAGTCGGTAAAGGGCAATGGCAAGCGCGTGATCGCGGTGTTCGAAGACCCGAACTGCGGTTACTGCAAGCGCTTCCGCAAGTCGCTGTCGGAGATGAAGGACCTCACCGTCTATACCTTCATGTACCCGATCCTCGGCGACGACTCCAAGGTGAAGTCGCGCAACCTGTGGTGCGCATCGGACAAGTCCAAGGCCTGGGATGATTGGATGATCAATGGCAAGGCGGCGCCGGCGGCGCCAGAGTCCTGCAAAGCGACCGAGATCGACAAGGTGGTTGATCTGGGCAAGAAATACGGCATCCGCGGCACGCCGACGATTTTCTTCACCGACGGGACGCGCATTCCTGGCGCGATTGACGCAAAGGCTTTGGAAAGCAAGCTGGCTTCGCTGAAGTAATCGGGCTCGCCCAACGATGCTGGATCCCGGCCTTTGCCGGGATGACGTTCTTGCCGCAATGACGTATGTGTCTGGTTGACGTATATGCCCGGCTGACGTTCGTGCCGCGATGACGTCCGTGCCGGGATGACGGCGTTTTGTGGTGGGTTCGTTGAAAATCATTCATCCAAAGTCCTGCGCATCAGCACTCGGATCGCGCGCCAAATCCGCTACCATCTCCCAAAGTCCAATAACAAAGGAGATGCCCCATGTATCGCGCCATCCTGCTCAACAAGAATGAAGACGGCTCCACCCGCGCCGAGCTGACCCAGCTCGACGATGCGCAGCTGCCGCCGGAAGGCGATGTCACCGTCGCCGTCGATTACTCGACGATCAATTACAAGGATGGCCTGGCCATCACGGGCAAGTCGCCGGTGGTGCGAAAGTGGCCGATGGTGCCGGGCATTGATGGCTCGGGCGAGGTCATTGCCTCCTCGCATCCGGACTGGAAGGCGGGCGACGCCTTCATCTTGAACGGCTGGGGCGTGGGCGAGTCGCATATGGGCTGCCTGGCCGAGCGCGCCAAGCTCAAGGGCGACTGGCTGATCCCCCGCCCGCAGGGCATGTCCGCGCGTACCGCGATGGCCATTGGCACCGCTGGCTACACCGCGATGCTGTGCGCGATGGCGCTGGCCGAGCAGGGCGTGAAGCCGGACGATGGCGAAGTGCTGGTCACCGGCGCCTCTGGCGGTGTGGGCAGTGTCGCCACCGCGATCCTCGCGGCCCGTGGTTACAAGGTAGTGGCATCGACCGGCAAGCTGGCCGAGGCTGACTACCTGAAGTCGCTCGGCGCTGCCGACGTGATCGACCGCGCCGAGCTGTCGGCGGCCGGCAAGCCGCTGCAGAAGGAGCGCTGGGCCGGCGTCGTGGACTCGGTGGGCTCGCATACGCTGGCCAATGCGGTCGCGCAGACGCGTTACGGTGGCACGGTGGCCGCCTGCGGCCTGGCGCAGGGGATGGATTTCCCGGCCACGGTCGCGCCCTTCATCCTGCGCAGCGTGAAGCTGATCGGCGTGGACAGCGTGATGGCGCCGAAGGCGCGTCGCATCAATGCCTGGTCCAATCTCGCACTGGAACTGAGCGAGGCAACACTGGCCACGATCACGCAAGAGATCGCGCTGGCCGATGCGCTGACCTGGGCACCGAAGATCCTGGCGGGCGGCGTGCGCGGCCGGCTGGTGGTGAACGTTCGGGCGTAAACGGTGGTTAAGTCACGGTATCCCGGTAGCCACCGGGATATCCTGAGCAGGTGGCGAGGCAGGAATCTCGTACACTGCGGCTATTGACGTCAGCTCAGAACGCTTCCCATGGCTCGCAATAGCAAAGCTCCAAAAGAAACCGTCCATTACACGATCCGTCCCGCGGACCTCGCGCTGCATCTGTTCGAGGTCCGGCTGACGATTGCGTCGCCCGATCCCGAGGGCCAGGTGCTGTCCTTGCCGGCCTGGATTCCGGGCAGTTACATGATCCGCGAGTTTGCCCGCAACATCGTGCAGATCCATGCCGAGTGCGCCGGCCGCAAGGTCAAGCTGACCAAGCTGGACAAGCACAGCTGGAAGGCCGCGCGCTGCGACGGCCCGCTGCAGATCAGCTATCAGGTCTATGCCTGGGATCTGTCGGTGCGCGCCGCGCATCTCGACCAGACCCATGGCTTCTTCAATGGCACCAGCACCTTCCTGCAGGTGCATGGCAAGGAAGCGCTGCCGCATGTGGTCGACATCCAGCCGCCGGGCGCTGGCCGCGACGATCGCCGCGACGATGACAGCGACGACAGCCACGATGACGCCCGTTATGCCCACTGGCGCGTCGCCACCTCGCTGCGCGAACTGAAGGCGCGCCGCCATCGCTTCGGCACCTATATCGCAGACAACTATGACGAGCTGATCGACCACCCGGTCGAGATGGGCGAGTTTGTCCTGCTCCGTTTTGAAGCCCACGGCGTGCCGCATGAAATGGCCATTACCGGTCGCGTGCCCAACCTCGACACGGACCGACTGACGGCAGACCTGAAGAAAATCTGCGAGCACCAGATCGCGCTGTTCGAGCCGGCCAGCAAGCGCGCGCCGATGGACCGCTATGTCTTTCTGACGCTGGCCGTCGGCGACGGTTACGGCGGCCTCGAGCATCGGGCGTCGACGGCGCTGATCTGCGCCCGTGCCGACCTGCCGGTCAAGGGGCAGGCGACGATGAGCGAGGGCTATCGCACCTTCCTCGGCCTGTGCAGCCACGAGTACTTCCATACCTGGAACATCAAGCGCATCAAGCCGGCCGTGTTCGCGCCCTATGATCTGCGCCACGAAAACCATACGCCGCTGCTGTGGCTGTTAGAAGGCTTCACCAGTTACTACGACGACCTGACGCTGGTACGTACTGGACTCATCGACGAAAAGGCTTACTTCAGCCTGCTGGCCAAGACGCTCAATGGCGTGCTGCGCGGCACCGGCCGGCTCAAGCAGAGCGTGGCCGATTCCAGTTTCGATGCCTGGACCAAGTATTACCGGCAGGATGAGAACGCCACCAATGCCGTCGTCAGCTATTACACCAAGGGCTCGCTGGTGGCGCTGCTGCTGGATCTGACGATACGCGCGCAGACCGCTGGCAAGCGTTCGCTGGACGATGTGATGCGCGCGCTCTGGCGCCGCTATGGCCGCGACTTTTATGCGCAGACCAACAGCGTGAGTGAAGCCAGCGCAGCCAACACCCCCGGCGGACGCGGCGTGACTGAGGCCGAGGTCGAGGCCCTGTTCGACGAAATCAGCGGACTGTCGCTGAAAGCCCTGCTGGAGAAGGCCGTGCGCGGCACGAGAGATTTGCCGCTGGAAGCAGCCTTCGAGCCCTTCGGCATCACGATGAAAGATGGCGCCAAGCGCTCGCGCCCCAGCCTCGAAGCCCGCACCCGCAAGGAAAATGGCGACTGCAAGCTGGCGGCCGTGTATGAAGGCGGCGCCGCGCACCAGGCCGGCCTGTCGGCCGGCGACGTGCTGCTGGCCATCGACGGCCTGCGCGTGACGGCCTCGAATGTGGAATCGCTGCTGGGACGTTACCGCCTTGGCGATACCGTGCCCGTGCATGTGTTCCGGCGCGATGAGCTGATGACTTTCAAGCTCAACTTGAAAGCCGATTCGGCGCCGCAGTATGCTATCGAGTCGAGCAACAAGCCGGTCGCCGCAGCCAGGCTGCGCAAGGCCTGGCTGCGCAACCGAGGCTAAGAATCCGTCGTCGACGGCCGCTGTACAAGAATTTAATAAAACCCCATGAGGGAGGAGACAAGATGACACCCCGCTTTTTGACGGCAGCGTTCGCGCTCGCCATCGGCCTTTGCGCTGCCCAGACCGACCGTTCCGTGCATGCGGCCGAGCTGACGATGTCCGCGCCCCAGCAGCAAGGCATGTCGGCCGCGCGCCTGTCGCGCATCGGCGACCTGGTCATGAACGAGATTGGCGCCGAGCGCATGCCGGGCGCCGTTATCCTGGTGGCGCGCAAGGGCGCCATCGTGCATGCCGACGCGATCGGCTTTGGCGACGTGGCGACGCGCCGGCCCTTGCGGCGCGATGCCATCTTCCGTGCGTACTCGATGACCAAGCCGCTGGTCTCGGTGCTGACGATGATGCTGGTCGAGGAAGGCAAGCTGCAGCTGACCGACCCGATGACGAAGTTCTTCCCGGCCTTCGCGAACATGCAGGTGCTGGTGAATCCGGCCGACCCGAACAGCGCGCGCGAGCCGGCCAAACGCCAGATCACCGTGCAAGACCTGCTGCGCCACACCTCGGGCCTGACCTATGGCGAGTTCACGCGCTTTGCCGGCGTGAAGGCGGCCTATATCGAGGCCGACCTGTTCTCGGCTGAGGTGCCGATGCGATCGATGGCGCTGACGCCGGAACAGCAAGTGGCCGCCTTTGCCAAGGCGCCGCTGGTCTGGCAGCCGGGCACGACCTTCGACTACAGCCTGTCGACCGACCTGCTCGGCCGCGTGCTCGAGAAAGTATCGGGCCAGCCGCTGGATGTGCTGCTGGACGAGAAGCTGATCAAGCCGCTCGGCATGAAGGACACGCATTTCGTCGTGCCAGCCTCGAAGGCGATGCGAATTGCCGAGGCCCTGAAGATCGATCCCACCACCGGCGGCCCGGCGATGACGCTGCTGGAGTCGACCAAGCCGACCGGCAATATCTCCGGCGGCGGCGGTATCTCGACCACGGCCGATGACTACCTGCGCTTCTGCCAGATGCTGCTCAATGGCGGCAGCTTCGACGGCAAGCGCTATCTGTCGCGCGCGACGATTGCGCTGATGACCTCCGACCACCTGGGCCCGAAAATCGCCACGCCGGTGCAGCCGGGCGAGGTGCTGATGGGCGTGCAGGGCTATACCTTCGGCCTCGGCTTCATGGTGCGGCAGCAGCAGGGCATCGCCGGCGTGCACGGCTCCGAGGGCGACTATGCGTGGGGCGGCGTCGGCGGCACTTTCTTCTGGGTCGACCCGAAGGAGCAGCTGGTCGCGGTGATGATGGCGCAGACGCCGGGCGCGATACGGCAGGTGTACCGGCGCATGATCAAGACGATGGTGTATCAGGCGCTGGAGTGAGAGTCACCGGGCTGCCGGGCCTTGCCCGGCGCGCCCGGTTCACTGCTCGCTGTTTCAACCCAGCAGGTGCGCGACCAGCGCATCGAACTTTGCCGCATCGAAGCTGCCGTTGTCCATCCGCATGATCGACGGATGCACCGGCGGATCCACGCGACGCTTCATGTAGTCGTCCCAGTGCGCGAGTTTCCAGCGGTCGCGCGGATCATTGCGCGCCTCGATGCGCCGTTTCGCCTCGTCACCCGGCAGTTCTATCCACGCGATCCGGCACACGGTGTCCGCAGGCAGGCCCAGTTCGACCGGACGGAAGAATTTCCCGCTCATGATCTCGCGCGTGAAGGGGCCCACCAGCAGCACGTGGTTGCCCAGTTCCAGATTCTCGCGCGTGATGTCCAGCAGTCCCGAATATTCGTGGTCGCGCAGGTTCTGCAGGTAGGTCGGGCTGTCGCGGTCGGCGGGATCGCCGGTCAGCAATCCCATGATGTGCGAGCTGAACGCGCCATACGCGGTGTCCTTGTCGAGGAAGAAGAAATCACGGCCGCTTGCCGCCGACAGCAGCGGCAGCGCGCGTTTGGCCAGCGTGGTCTTGCCGGT
>JACCDY010497310.1_pt1 | contig 23426 bp, 21 predicted proteins | sample 7446391 | NCBI WGS metagenome assembly JACCDY01 (sample SAMN15323451, study PRJNA562643) | freshwater metagenome | isolation source: river surface water | place: USA:Blue River Watershed | collected 2017-08-18 | reverse complement strand
GGGACCGGCCGGCGGCACCGGGAGAAGGGGAGCGCTCCGGCCCAGGCCGGGGAGTGCGCAGCGTGTTTGCCGGCGGCACCACCAGCACGCGTTCGAAGCTGAGGTTCTCGGTGAACTGGCTGATGATGCCCATGCCGGCGAAGGCGTTGAACTCGACATCGGTCATCCGGATGTCGCGGCAGCGGTTGTTGTGGGCGCCGACGACGGTGCGGTCGCCGAGGCGGAACTGGAACTGGTGGCCGGATTCCGGTGGCGGGCGGTTTTCAAAATGCAGCCGGAAGCGGTCGTTGCCGAGTGACTCGATGCGTGATGCCAGATCGATCGGGTTGTTGGTGAATCGCGTCCGCCAAGCGCGGCCCTCGGCGGGGATCGCCTGCTGCAGCAGCGGCTGACCGCTGCCGATGTCGCCGGTCCACTCGAACGCACCGTTGTCGAAACGGTAGGTCGAAGCTTCGGCGATCTGGATGTCCGCCCAAGTATCGCCGCGACCGATGACGCGGAACTCGCTGACGGTCGGTCGCTTCAAGTCGAAGACCAGATCGCGGTATTCGATCGATTGCGAATGATCGTTGATGAAGTGGGTCATCCGGCCGGACATCATCAGCGTGGTGCGCGATGGGCCGCGGGTGCCGCTACCGGTGATGACCAGGTGTCGGCAATCCTTGATCAGGATGCCGATCGGCATCGGTGTTTCCGGGGTGGCGCAGGAATTGGAAACATGGTAGGCGCGGCGGGTCGCTTGCTCGACGCCGAACTCATGCAGGCCGGGCAGGAAGCGGATGATCGCCGGTCCCTTGATGTCGCCTTGCACCATCGGAACCAGTGAGTGTTCGTGGCGGCCTGGGGCGATCTCCACCACGTCGCCGGGACCGAGCGTGATCTTCGTCAATGGCGCGAAGGTTTTCCACGCCTCAGCCTCGCTGTTGCCGCTGTGGCGGTCATCACCATGCGCCGGATCGACATGCCAGACGCGTGACGGCTGGCCGGGTGCGGGCTGGTCGCATGACGACAGCAGGGTGCTGGCGCCGATGAGCCCGATCAGGGCGGCATGATCGAGAAACTTCATGACCTTGGCGGATACGGGCTTGGAGCCGCAGGACTTGCAGCTCAGAGGTGTTCGATCACCTCGCTGCGCTCGTAGCGGGCTTTTGCAGTGTTGGCGTATTTGTCGCCGTCGGCGCGGTAGCCGAGCGCGCAGGCGACGACGGTCGCGTAATCGCCACCTTCGAGGCCGAGCAGGCGGTCGTAGGCGCCCGGGCTGATCCCTTCCATCGGGCAGGCGTCGATGCCGAGCACCGCGGCGGCGGCCATCAACTGCCCGAGGGCGATGTAGCATTGGCGCACGTTCCATTCGCGGCGTTCATCGTGGCTCATGCGTTCGGCGAAGCCGGAGATCATGCCCTTGAGCGGAGCGAAGTCGGCACTGGTCCTACCCTGCACTTCGGCCATGCGTTCGATCCAGCGTTCGATGTCGTCGCTGCCGAGGTCGACGCGCGCGGCAAGCACGACGAAGTGCGAGGCGTCGGTGACTTGCGGTTGGTTCCACGATTCGCTCAGCAGCTTGGCGCGCAGTTCCGGCTTGTTGACGACAATGAACTTCCACGGTTGCAGGCCGAAGGACGACGGTGTCAGCACCAGTGACTGCTCGATCGCGTCCCAGGTTTGCGCGGCGATCTTGCGCGAGGCGTCGAATTGTTTGGTGGCGTAGCGCCAGCGCAGTGCGGACAACAACTGATCGGAGGTGAGGCTCATGATGCCGCACTATTGGGCATCATAGCCAAAAGGCAAGGAGACCGATGGGAAATCCTTGAGCGTCAGGGTGAAGATCAACCCGTATTCATCCTTGATCCGGTTGTCGCGCAGCATCAGGCCGGTGCCGGCCACCCAGTTGCCCAAGTCGCGGTGCACGCTGTATTGCTGGTACTCGATCGTTCCGTCATCCATCTCGAGCCCGTGGCGGGTGCCGAAGCCCCAGTTCTCGGTGATCCGCGTGTACGTCTGCAGATCGATGCGCGATGAGTCATAGAGGAACGGGTGGCCGTTGAGCCAGCGGTAGCCGATCGAGAACTCGAAGTCGTCGCAGGGCATGAAACGGGCGCGCGAATTGAACTCGCTGAATCCGGAGCCGCCGTCGGCCAGCGGGAATTGGGTTTCGACATCGAAGCTCATCCACGGCGTCGGTTGCCAGCTGGCGTCGTTGTAGAGGTTCGACCAATTGCGTTCGCCTTCCGGGTCGTCGGCGAAGGCGTCGAGGTAGGTATTGAGATACAACCACGAGAACGATTGTCCGTCGCGCTGGGTGATCAAGCGGTTGCGGGCGCCGATGCGCACGATGTTCCAGCTCTCCATCTGGTCGATGGCCGAGTAGCGCATCGGATCGAGCATGCGTGGGCGGGTGGTCGGCGACAGCCGGTCGACCCCCGGGTCGCCGGGTTGGTAGTCGTCGGTGGCGATCACCGACCAGTTCACATACGGCTGGAACACGTGCATCAGGCCGTGGACGCCGAGGGTGTGGTTGTGGATCTCGCCGTAGTCCTTGGAGAACTTCATCGATGCCTCCAATCCGGCGTGCGCCATCATCCGGCCGAACCCTTCGGCGGGCCCGTCGATGCTGGTGTAGCGGGTGTAACCGGCGCCGACCTGCGGGGTGAGGCTCAAGGCATCGCCGATCATGAACGGCATCGACAGCTGCTCGTAGAGGTGCAGTCGTGTGTAGCGGGCGTCGTTGAGTTGGCGGCGGATCTTTTCGCGCCGCGGATCGCCGAGCGGCAGGCTGATCATTTCCTCGGCCAGTGCGCGTTCGTATCCGGACAATTCGTTGAGCAGTGCGCCGGTGTCGGGGTCGCCGATATTCAACTGGCTGAGCGGGTTGATGATCGATCCGCTGGTGCCATCGGCGGCGCGTTCGCCGATGTAGCCGATCGAGGCGATGGTTTCATGGAGCAAGGGTTGATCAAATCCGGGGATGTCGAGCAAAGGCCGGTGGTGTGCGTCGTAGGTGATTTCGGGCAGGCGGGTGTCCGAGCGGTAGAAGTCGTTGATCTGGTAGCGCGTGAAGATCGACGTCAGCGAGCGGTCATCGCGGCGGAACACGCCGATGGTGTTGTCGGGCGCCGGATTGTCCCGATAGAAATCCTCGTCGAGGTCTTCGAGGTAGTATTCGTCGCTGTAGTGGCTGAGGTTGATGTCGAGTCGCCAGTCGGCATCGTCGGCCGGATCGAACAGGTAGCGCTGTTTGAGCTGGATGTTGTAGCGGTCGGAGTCGATCTGACGGCGCGTCACGCCGGAGCGCGAGAAGGTCGGGTCCTGGTCGTGCAGGTAGTAGAGGCTGAGGCCCGAGATGTCGTTGTTGCGTTCCTGGCGGATGTCGGCGAGGTCGAGGCCGAGTCCCAGGCCGCGGGTGGCCATGAGGTCGAAGTGCCACTTGGAAAGCAGCCATTCGTCGTGGGTGTCGCCGGTCAGCGGGTCGGTTTCGCCGCCGAGCATGATGCCGTAGGTGTTGAGCAGGTACGGTCCCCAACCGGATTTGCTGCCGGGCAGGAAGTGGTAGCCGAGTTCCGAGTCGAGCGGTTGCGCGAGGTAGGGGAACCAGAACACCGGCACTTCTCCGGCGTAGGCCAGCAGGTTCTTGAAGACGATCTTCTCGCCCGGGTAGACGCGGGTTTCCTTGGCTCGCAACCAGAAGTTCGGTTCCTCGACGTCGTGGGTGGTGATGCCGGCATCCTTGCCGATGAAGACCTGGCGCTCGCCCGAGCGCACCGAGGTGAATTTGCCCGCCTCCAGCAGGAGCGGGTCGACCGAGGCGCGCAGCCCGGTGGCGTCGAGGGTTTTCGTCTCGTAGTGGTAGACTGCACGTTCGCCGCGCTGCAACAGGTCGCCTTGGTAAACGGTGACGTCGCCTTCGAGGGTGACGGTTTTGGCCTTGAGATCGAGCACGGCACTGCGGGCGAATGCCTCCAGCCCGTTGTCGCCGGTGATCTTGACCGGTCCGCTGAAGCGCACGCCGGTTTCGATGTTGCCGCTGATGGTGCCACCATCGTTGCTGATGTTGAGGTTTTCGGGCATTGTCAGCCCGTCGTTGATGCCGCCGCCGGGTTCGATTTCAGGGGCGGGAACAGCGGTGATCTTGTCGACCGCCTGAAGTTCCTCTGGGGTGGCGGGACCGTCCTGGGCGCGCAGCGCCGGGGAGGCGATCAGAAATGGGGCAAGCAGCCATGCACCGGATTTGAACATCGCCTGCATCTCAAGGGGATTGCCCCTTGATGTAAAGGCTGGAAAGGTGGCCGCCGCTCCATTCTGCAAGCCCTTCCTTGCGCGGTGCGGATTCCTCGCCATCTTGGGCTTATGGACAGCCAGCCACGCATCGCCATTCTCGGGGTGACCGGATTCATCGGCAGAGGCCTGCCGACGATGCTTCAGGCGCTGGGTTTTGCCGTGACCGGCGTGAGTCGGCGCGGTGCTGGCCGGGTCGAGGGTGTCGACCGCTGGCAGCGGCTCGACGCGCTGGATCTGGCGGGCCACCAGGCGGTGATCAATCTGGCCGGCGAGCCGGTGGCGAAGCGCTGGACGAGCGCCAACCGGCGACGCTTTCACAACAGCCGGGTCGGGGTGACTCGGCAGGTGCTGGATGCGATCCGCGCCCTGCCGGATGGTCAGCGGCCGGAATTGTTGATCAATGGCTCGGCCGTCGGGATTTATGGCGACCGCGGCGATGAGCTGCTCGACGAGCGAAGTGTGCCGGGTGACGGCTACCTTGCGGACTTGTGCCGCGAGTGGGAGGCGGCGGCTAGTGCGGCCGGGTCCCTGGGTTTGCGGATCGTCTATTTGCGCACCGGCATCGTGTTGGGTCGTGGCGGCGAGGCGTATGAGCGCTTATTGCGGGTCTTCAAGCTGGGGATCGGTGGTCGCTTGGGCAATGGCCGCCAATGGATGCCTTGGATCCATGTCGACGACCTGCGCGCGGCGATCGTGCATGCGATCGGCCATCGCACCCTGCAGGGTGCGGTCAATGGCACGGCCCCGCAGCCCGCACGCAATGCCGATTTCACCCGCAAACTGGGCAAGGCCTTGCGGCGTCCCGCCGTGCTGCCGGTTCCGGGCTTTGCCTTGAAACTCGCTCTCGGCGGATTCGGTGGTGCCCTGCTGCAGGGGCAACGCGCGCTGCCGCAGGCGCTCTTGGATGACGGTTTCCACTTCCGCTATCCGACGCTCGAGCAGGCGCTCGAAGAGTTGATGAAGTGAGGGGGAGATGAGCGATGGTGGATTATGAATTTTGAATTTTGAATCGAATGGCATTTACGGTGCCGATTGATCTCCAATTCATCATTCAAAACCCATCATTCATCATTCTCAATCCAGCGCTGCCTTCACCGCGGCGACATGGGCGGCGACGCGATCGTCCAGTTTGGTCTGGCTCGGGGTTTCAAAGGTGAACGAGAGCATGCAGCGGCGTTGTTTGGCCATGAAGATCGCTTCCGGCCAGCCGTCGGGCAGGTCGGGTTCGGCGGCGTGGAAGATCCAACCGGGTTCGCGCACGTCATGGCCGTCGATGATGCCGCCCTGCGCTGGAAACCATGGGCTCACGGACTGCAGGATCGAGCGCGCGCGTTCGGGATCCTCTTCGCATTGGTTGATCTCGTAGTAGTAGAAGCCGCTGGTCTCCCAATCCTCGTGCAGCGAGAGGAACAGATTCGGGGCGTCGCGGCGTTCGAGCCAGTTGGCGTGGGCCTGCACTTCGGGTGATTGGCGCCGCAGGTAGTCGCGGTTGAGGTCGATGCCTGCTGCGGTGTCGCGGGTGCCGGCGGCGAGGCCGGTCGGATTGATCGCCGGGCATAGCGTCCAGCGGGTGTCGGCATCCAGGCAGCCGTCCTGCATGAGTCGCAGCATCGCCAGTGGGCCTGCCGGTTCGTCGCCGTGGATGCCGGCGGAGACGTAGACATGGCGGCCTTTGCCGGCACGGGTCCACACGCAGAGCGGGCCGGCCGCGGTGTCGAGCAGGACCTCCTCGGCAAATCCACGCGCGCCAGCCGCCTCGCGGAAGGCGGGTAGGAAGGTGGGCCAGTCGAACGCAGCGCTCATCGCGATGAGTTTCGGGGGTCCGTCATCAAGTTTCAAGACATCCCGGCGTGTGCGGCCGAATGCTCACCGAACACTTGAATCTTGAACCCGACCCGTCTCGTGGTGGAGTTTGAGCGCGTATGAAGAAACCCCGATTTTCCGGACCGCGAGGGAATCACGGTCAGGAGGCCCGCGAGAATCGCCATGTGCAGGCGGTCGAGAAAGCGGCACCGGCGCTCGATGAGGACGATCTGATGGCGATTGTCGCCAATCAGGCGACTCCCTTTGTGCTGATCCTCGACTGCGTGCAGGACCCGCACAATCTGGGGGCGATCCTGCGCACGGCGGATGGTGCTGGGGTGCATGTGGTGGTGGCGCCCAAGGACAAGTCGGTCGGGATCACCGAAACCGTGCGCCGGGTGTCGGTGGGGGCGGCCGACCATGTGCCGTTCGCGCAGGTGACCAACCTGGCGCGGGCGATGGAAAAGCTCAAGGAGGCCGGACTGTGGTTGGTCGGCACTTCCGATCACAAGGCGTCGAAGTCCTTGTATGAACTCGATCTGAAGGGGCCGCTGGGTATCGTGATGGGCTCCGAGGAAAGCGGCATGCGGCGGCTGACCGAAGAGAACTGCGATTTCCTGGCCCGCATCCCGATGGCCGGCAAGGTCGAGTGTCTCAATGTTTCGGTTGCCACTGCGGTGTGTTTGTATGAAGCCGTGCGACAGCGGGTGGGTGGGTGATTTTTGAACCACAGATGGACGCGGATGCACACAGATGGGAAAAGAGATAGGGGATGAGGAATTGAATGTTGAGTCGGTCCATGCGCTGGCTCTTTCATTTGAAAATTCATTCTTCTTCCGTGTTCATTCGCGTCCATCTGTGGTTTTCTTCCGATTGATCCCAACCTCATGAACGAACCCGTCCGCATCCTCTCCGACCTGCATTTGGGTCACAAGGTGTCGCGCATCGAGCAGGTCGAGTCGTTGCGGCCGCTGATCCGTGGCGCGGGCACGGTGGTGTTCAATGGCGACACCTGGCAGGAGTTGGCCGACCCGTGGCGCGTGCGCTCCGCGGCGATGCTTGAGGAGTTGAAGGCGTTGTGTGCGGCCGAGGGTGTCGAGCCGGTGTTCCTTTCCGGCAATCACGACCCCGGTTGGCCGGGTCGCGGTTGGGTGGAGTTGGCGCAAGGTCGGGTGGTCGTGACGCATGGCGACGCCCTGTTGTTCGCCAGCTCGCCGTGGAAGCGCGAGATCATGCTGGCACCGCAGCGGATCGCCGAGTTGTGGGACCGCCACCCGCAGGCCGACCGCGAGGTCGAGGAGCGCTTGCGGGTTGCGCGCGAGATTGCGCGCGAATTGCACAGCACCGAGTTCCCGCATGGCCGACATTTGCTGCAGCGTGCTTGGGACGCGGTGGTGCCGCCGCAGCGGGCGTGTTGCATGCTCGACGCCTGGGCCTCGCAGGCACGCCGCGGCGCGGAATTCTGCGACCGGTATTTCCCGCATGCCGAAGTGCTGGTCATCGGCCATTTCCATTGGCCCGGCAGTTGGATCGTCGGCGGCAGGCGCGTGATCAATACCGGCACCTTCGTCAGCCCGAATCGCGCGCGCTGGGTCGAGTGGTGCGACGGCTGGCTGCGCCACGGCAAGGTGGATGAAACGGATGGCGAATGCCGGATGGGTGAGGTCATCGAAGCGTTCCGCCTCCGGTGACTTTCCGGTTTGAACTTTGCCATTCAATGTCAGAAATGGAACCACGGATGGACACGAATGATGAAGGGGTGAAAGAAAAAAGTCAGCGGTCAGCGGTCAACAGTCAGCAGGAAGAGAGGCTGGCTCGTCTGGAGTGCTCCTCAGCCATACTTCATTCAAAATCCTTCCCATCTGTGCAATCTGTGTAATTTGATTTCGCCCCCCGGCGAAACCCTTCCGCCTACGCTCTACGAGCTACGGCGCGACAAGTCGGGCTCTGCGCTACGCTTGAGTCCATGTCGCATCCGCTCCATTGTGGTTAAAAAAACCGGAAATCGTCAGCCCCTTTTGAAACCCGACCCCAAGATCAAACTTCGTGAGGTGCCCCATCTGCCGGGGGTTTACCTGATGAAGGATCGTCTTGGGTCGATCATCTACGTCGGCAAGGCGCGCGATCTGAAGCGGCGTTTGTCATCGTATTTCATGCCTTCGCAACGGATGCGTTCCAGTGTGAAGACGCGGGCTTTGATCGATTCGATCCACGACTTCGAGTTCCACACCGTGCGCAACGAGGAGGAGTCGTTGATCCTCGAAGGCAAGTTGATCAAGGATTACCGGCCTCGCTACAACGTGCAGTTCCGCGACGACAAGCGTTTCCTGTTGGTGCGCATTCGGGTGGAAGACCCGTGGCCGAGGTTTTCGCTGACCCGCATGCGCCGCAGCGATGGCGCGCGTTATTTCGGTCCGTTCCCGCATTCCGCTGCGCTCAAGCACACGCTCGAATGGCTGAATCGTCGCTTCGGGCTGCGCGTGTGCCGGCCGGCGAACCCGACCGAGCTCGACTACAAGCACTGCAACGCCGACATCATCCGCAATTGCTCTGCGCCCTGCATCGGCCGCATCACGCATGAGGCCTACCGCGAGCGGATCGAAGAGGCTTGCCGCATCCTTGAAGGCAAGGGCCGCAAGGAGTTGTTCGATGGCCTGCGCGCCGAGATGGAGCAGGCGGCCGCGGCACTGGAATTCGAGAAAGCGGCAGCCTTGCGCGATGTGCTGCAGAACCTGGAGAAGACGCTCACGCCGACGCGCCAGTTCGCGCGTGGTCGCGGAGTGCCGAGCACGGTCAAGCCGCTGGAAGACTTGGCCGAGTTGGGTGAGGAACTCGGCCTGGGGGCGCCGCCGCGGGTGATGGAGTGCTTCGACATCTCGAACGTGTCGTCGAACCACATTGTGGCGTCGATGGTGCGCTTCGCCGACGGTCGGCCCGACAACGGCAATTACCGGCGATACCGGATCAAGACGGTGGCCGGTCAGGACGATTTCGCGTCGATGGCCGAAGTGATCCGCCGCCGCTATTCGCGCATCCTGCTGGAAAACTCGCAGGCGGATCCGGATGCGGAGACGACTCAGGAATCTGCGGTGGATGCGCAACGGCGACTGGCGCGCGAGGGGCGGGCGCGCATTGTGTTGCCCGATCTGGTCATTGTCGACGGCGGCAAAGGTCAGCTCGGCATGGCGGTGCGCGAGCTGCGCAAGCTGGGGCTGCATGACTTGCCCGTGGTCGGGCTGGCGAAACAGCACGAGGAGATCTTTGTCCCCGGCCGCGCCGAGCCGATCCGCCTGCCGCACGACCGTGGCGCGCTGAAATTGATGCAGCGGATCCGCGACGAGGCGCACCGCTTTGCCAACGCTTACAACGAGTTGCTCTACCGGCGGCGCATGCGCGAGAGCGCGCTCGATGATTGCCCGGGGATGTCGCCGTCGAAGAAGCAACGCCTGCTCAAACGCTTCGGCAGTGTGGCGAGGATCAAGGCGGCGACTGTCGAGGAGCTCGCCACCTTGCCGGGGATTTCGAAGAAGTCCGCGCAGGAGATCCTGAATTTCCTCAAAGGTTGATCAGGCCCAGAAGCGCCGGGCCCGCTTGGCGGGCAATTTCAAATTGGAGATTTGAGATCTCAAATCGACGCGTCAGCGTCTCAGAACAACTTCTTCAATTGCACCACCCCGGTTTTGCCGATCAGGAAGAACACGTTGTCTTCGTTCTGCCAGCGGGCGACGGCCCATTGGTCTCTGGTGAAGTAGCACGGATCGTCGATGGCATTGGAGCAGGAGCCGTCGACGTCCGCACGGCGGAAGATGACGAGGTGCACGGCTCCGAATTCATTTTGTTCGAAGCAGATCAGCGAGCCATGGATGCCATTGATGTCGAGTTCGCGGCAACCGATGCTCTTGAGCGATTCGATGCCGGGAGGCAGGCAGCACGGGCAGGGTAGCGAGCGCGACTTGAGGGTTTCGACCAGTTCCTGACGGTCGTCCTTCTTCACTTCCAATCGGAAGAACGGCGACTCGTAGCTCTGGATGAACGAGACCGGCACCAGATCGATCGGCACCCGTTGGTGTTGGGCCTGGAGCTGCGGGGCGTCGCCCGGGCGGGTGACCACCAGCGCGAGCGCGATGCCGGCGGCCGCGGCGAGCGGGATCGAGAAGCGCCTCCAGAACGACACCACCTTGCTGTTGCCGGTGGCCGTTTTTGGTGCGCTTTGCTCCATGGCCGCGAGGATTCTGCCGCGCAGGTTGGCGGGCACTGGAACCGACGCAAGCGCGCCGATCATTGCGGCGTCGTCGCGATCGCTGGCGTCCGGAGTGCCATGGAATTCGCCATGCAGGCAGCCGAGGATGTCATCGCGCAGCCCGTCGGGCATTGCGATGGCGGCGAGTGCGGTGGTGAATGCTTCATCCATTGCCCGTTCGCGCGCCAGCCACTCGCCGAGTTCACGGTTCTCCGCGGCGAGCGCCAGAGCTTCGGTGAAGTCCTGATGGTCGTTGCCGATGGCCGGCGTGTAGCTGGCGAGGATCAGCTTGGCTTGTTCCTTATCCATGGTTCTGACGAAGTCCTCCGGGCTTGAGTTGCAGGATGTTCTTTGGGGCGCTGGACGGCCCGGCGGTCATGCGCTTGCGCAGCAGTTCCTTGCCGCGCGACAGGCGCGACATGACGGTGCCGATCGGGATGTCCAGAATCTCGGCGATATCCTTGTAGCTGTGTTGCTGGAGATAGAAGAGGGCGATTGGCGCGCGGTAGGCCTCGTCGAGTTCGCCGAGCAACTCGAGCGCGCGTTGGGCGTCGAGCTGGCGCTCGGCATCGTCTTCATTGGATGAGGTGTCGGCAGCGGAGCGCTCGTCGGGCGGCTCGTCGCTGAAGCGGGCTGAGCGCCGCTTGTGACTGAGGAACTCGCGGTGCAGGGTGGTGAACAACCAGGTCTTGGCTTTCGAGCGGTCGACGAGCTGGTGTCCCTTGGCGGCCCAGATGCAGAAGGTTTCCTGCACCAGATCGGCGGCCAGATCCGGATCGCGCACAAGCGACATCCCGAAGCGGTATAACGCTTGGTAATGGGCATCGACGAGATCCTCGAATTCACTCATGGGGCGTGGGTGGGAGTGGGCGAGGCCCGGATTATTCCCGGAAATCGGCGGCGATTCACGCCGCCGGCTGCCATTTCACGGCCTTGGCATCCTTCCACAGCTCCTCCAGTCCGTAGAAGCTGCGCAGGTCCTCGTCCATGACGTGGACCATCACATCGATGTAGTCGAGGACCACCCAGCGGGTATCCACTTTGCCTTCGCGGTGGATCGCCTTGACGCCGTGGGCTTCCTGGATCCGGTCCGCCACATCGCGGATGATCGCGCGCAGTTGCGGCATCGAGCCGCCGGTGCAGATGACCATGAAATCCGTCAGGCTGGACAGCCCTCGCAGGTCGAGGATCTGGATGTTTTCGGCTTTGGTGCCGTCGGCCGCTTGGGCGCAAGCGATGGCGAGTTCTTTTCCTTGGATGGCTGGCATGGGTCGGGAAGGGGACTTTAAGGGAATCCACCGGATAAGGTCAATGGGAACAGGAGTTGCCGCCGGAAAGCCGTCCCGATGGAGCGCCGGGTGGTAACGAACATCGAACGTCGAACGTCCAACATCGAACGTCGAAAAAGGAGAAGAAGTGTGGAAAATGAGACCATCCAAAGCCAATAGACCCGCAATAGGGAAGACGTTCCGATGGAGCACGGACTTTCTTGGGCTCCATAGCTTTACCCAGAATTGACACGACCTTTCTTGCTTCGGCGTCGGTTTCATGGTTGTGTGCCGGATCATGCTCCAGCCCCATCATTTTACCTACAAGTGCCCCTTGAAGCTCTCCGACCTGAATCGAGTGGACGGCGGCTACTACTGCAGCCAGTGCCGCAAGGACATTCACGATCTCACCGATTGCTCAATGGACGAGATCCGCGACCTGCAGAAACGCCATGGAGCGATCTGCGGGTTCATCCGGGTTGTCGGCGTGTCATCGATGCTCAGCCTGGCGGCCTGTTCGAAAGCCGGCAGCGACGGCAAGCAAGGCGGGCAGGAGCCAGGCACGAACAACCCGCCTACGGGCGAGGAGCAGGTGATCATGGGGGACGTTTGCGAGATGCCCGAGCCACCCAAACCGGAGGCGAAAGCCCCTGAGGAGCAGCCGCCGGTCGAGGTCGAGCCCGAGGAGCCGGTGCCGCCGAAAGAGGGTCAGCCGCAAGTCATCCAGCCAGCGCCGATCGAGGCGCCGCCGGTGATCATGGGGATGATTTGTGTGCCCGAGCACCTCAACCCACCGGTGCCGCCGGAAGAGCCGGTCAATCCGCCGGCGTGAGCAGAGGTAGGCGGCAAGCGGTAAGCGGTAAGCGGTAGGCGGTAGGCGGTAGGCGGTAGGCGGTAGGCGCTAAGAAAAGAGGCAGGAGCGACGGATCGTCACCCCTGCCTCTTATGAATCTACAATCTACAATCTACGATCTGCGATCTTCAACCCGCTCAAGTCGGATCCTGGCCGTAGAGGTTCGGGCCTTGGGTGCCGCGCAGGCAGCCGCACTCGACGAAGGCCCAGATGCCGCCGACGAAGGGGATCAGGTTGACCAGCACGAACCAACCGGTTTTGCCGCGGTCATGCCAGCGTTTCACCTGCAGGGCGATACAGCTCCAAAGCATTGGGATGTAGATCACCAAGATGACGATGCCTATGATGGGGCTGACTTCGCCTGAGCCTTCGATCATCATGCCGGCGACCACGATCATGGCCGTGTAGAGGGCGATCCAGATGGCGAGGCCTGCCCAGTATTTGCGGCGTGGAATGCGACCGCTGAAACCGAAGAGCAGGGATACCCACCCGGTCGATTGTTGGCTGCCGCCGGTTTGCCAGGGCAGTGCTTGTGCGGTCGCGCCAGCGCCACCGAGGGCGCCCGGGCTGCGCAGTGCGCCGCCGAGAGCGGGCGATGCTGCGAATGAGGAGGCCAGTGCGGTTTGACCGGCGGCTTGCCATTCACCCATGCCTTCGGTCCAGACGAAGGTTTGGGCATTGATGGTGCCGTTGGCGATCAGTTGTGCGACCTCGTTCGGATCGGCCGGGCCGTATTGGGTGTCATTGACGGAGTAGTACCACATAGTATCGATGGGTGGGAATGCGCCGCCATGCAATATGGTTAGCCGGCGTTAGTGAAGTTGAATTTTCGACGGGAATTATACTGCCGCGCCCTAGTCTCGTTGGCATGCGGCAACGGGCGGCAATGCCGGTCATTGGATGCTTGCGGGCGTTTTCGATTGGCGGCTGCGGGGATTTTGCGCAGGCTTTGAACATCCAATCTTCCCCCGCCACCCCTCCATCCGACCTCCCTTGTCACCTCTGCGGCGCTCCGGCCGATGCGGTGTTCGAGGAGGAGGCTTGGTGCGCCTCCTGTCTGCACATCCAGGGCTCCTGTGGTGCGGGCGGTAGCGAGGAGTAGGCAGTGATCGGTTATCAGGTGTCAGAGGAACAGAGACAGATAGGTCGTCGTGTCTCACCTGCTTCCTCTAATAACTGATGACTAATCCACAATTCCCGCTGGCAGCAGGGAGGCGGAACCGGTGAGGCGGACCAGCGTCCGCTGTTGTCCGCGCGGGCCGTGTTCGGATGCCACCATCAGGCGGGTGCCGTCTTTCTCGAGGTCCCAGGGATCGCTGGCGTCGCAAGGTTGCCAGCCGTGCTGCAGCAGGGCGCGCAGCAGGGTGTCGCGGGACACGTTGCCGAAATCCAATTCTTCGGCATGCAGGTGGCGCTTTGAGCGGCGGCGCTGCGGCCATTTCAGGCGCCGCACGCGGAACCAGCCGCGCAAGAGCGCCGACGCTGTCTGCAACCACTCCAGCGCGGTCAATGAGCGCCAATCGCGGAAGGTCGCGGGAAGGTCGCGCAGCGGTTGCATGTGTGCCGTCACCGACTGATAGCCGGCCATGCCCATGGCGCCGTGATAGATGATGGATTCGGATGTCGCGCGGATCGGCCCGCCGGAGTAGATGAATCCCTGCCATTTGGCGTCGCCCTCGTTGGTGAAGCGCGACGGGTGTTTGGCGATGAGCAGTCGTTCGGCTTTGCCGTAGCCGATTTGTTGTTTGAGGAATGCCTGCAGCGTTGGCCGCCGCCAGTGCCAGACGAAGGCGGCGGGCACGAAGCCGAGCGTGTGGCCGGCATCCTGCAGTCGCCAGCAGAAGTCGACATCGTCGCCAGCGGTGTGGAATTGCGGGTCGAAGCCCCCGATCGACTCGAAGGCGGATTTGCGGACGACCAGATTGCACCCGGGCAGATGCTCGGCGTGTTCATCGTCGAGCATCACATGACTGGCCGCGCCGGGGGCGGCGCAGACGACCGCCTCCTGCCAGGATTTCGGTTGCTGTGGCAGGTTGGGGCCACCACAGGCGGCGACGTCCGGGTGCTGCAGCAGGTATTCTTGTAATCGCTTGAGCCATTCGGCGTCGGGTTCGCAGTCGTCGTCGGTGAATGCGAGCAGATGGCCGCGGGCCGCCGCTGCCCCGGCATTGCGTGCGGCACTGAGGCCGGACGCGGGCAAGCGCAGCAGCTCGACCCACGGGTGGTGTTCGGCGATCCAATCGGCAGTGCCGTCGCTGGATCCGTCGTCGACGACGATCGTCTGGAAACAAACGACCTGTTGGCGGTGGATGGCATCGAGGCAGCGGCCGATTCGTTCGCGGCCGTTGCGAGTACAGACGATGACCGAGCTGTGGAGTTCCGGGCTTGCGTCCACGGCTGCGTGGGTCTGCAGCGCCTCGCTCACCGTGAATAGCGCCGGCTTGTCATGGCCATCGCGATCGGTCAGGCCGAAATCCCAATCGAGAATCTCCTCGCCACGGTTGAACCAGCGGTCGCTCCAAGCGTAGATGGTGAAGCCGGTCACGGCTTCCTCGCGGGCGACCTGGATGGCGGCGGGCAACAGGCTGGCTTGGCGCTCGGTTCCGCAACTCCGCGAGTCGAGGCCGAATTCCGACACCACCAGCGGGCGGTCGCCTGCGATGTGGTGCAGCCGTTTCAGGTAGGCGCGCAGGCACTCGGGGTTTTCCAGATAGATGTTGAAGGCGCTGAAGTCCGCGTTGCCGGGTTCGAGGTATTCGGTGCTCGGGTAGTTCGCGTAGGCGAACAGAACCTCTGGCGCGATCAAGCGGCCGAGATCGATCAGGCTTTCGATCGCATCGAGGACGCGGGCTGGTCCCATCCAGCGCACGAGATCGGGCGGGATTTCGTTGCCGACATAGACGGCGGCAAGCGACGGGTGATCGGCTACCGCGCGCAGCCCTTCGGCGAGTCGCACACGGGCCGCGCTCAGTCGTGACGGCCGCTGCAGGAAGTCGGCGTGTTGCTCCCAGGGCAGCGTGCCCATCACTTTCAAACCATGATCGTGAGCGGCATCGAGCAGCGCGCGCGACGGCAGGTCATAGATCCGGATGGCATTGAAGCCGCAGTTGGTGATGCGGCTGAAATCCTGATGCCAGTGCGCCGGATGTTGCGGTGGGAACGGCCCGTAGGTCACCGCCAGGATTTCGCGCAGGCGGGTGCTGCCGCAACGGAAGAACTTGCCGTCCGTCTGCCAGCGATGGCTGTGGTGGGTGAATGCCACAAGCACACGCTAAGTGGCGATGCAGTGGATGGGAAGTGCCGAGTGGTGGAGAAGTGCTGAGCAGTCACCGACGGGCATAGCCCGCCGCTACATGACCCTTGGGCTTCTCGCGTGGAGATGGTTTTACTGGTCCAGCAGCGTGCTGCGCGTGAACAAGGCGATCACCGGGATGCCGCGGGCTTCGATGGCTGCCTTGCCGCCTTCTTCGCGATCGACCAGAACCAGGCAGAACGCGACCTTGCCGCCCTCGCGTTCGATGGCATCCACCGCCTTGAGTGTCGAACCGCCGGTGGTGATCACATCGTCGACCACCACCACGGTGTCGCCGGCCTTGAAGTTGCCTTCGATCTGTTTGCCCGCGCCATGGCCTTTCGGCTCCTTGCGCACCGTGAACACCTGCAGCGCTTCATCGGGGTGTTGCTTGGCCGAGGTCATGCCGACGGCCAGCGAGATCGGGTCGGCGCCCATCGTCATGCCGCCGATCGCATGGATGGCGAGCTTGTGGGAGTGGATGTAGGAACGTACGGCGTGCCAACCCATGTCGCCGATCAGGTTGGCGCCGACCGGATCCAGTGCGGTCACGCGGCAATCGATGTAGAGGTCGCTCTGTTTGCCGGAGGCCAGCGTGAAGCTGCCGGTGCGGACGGATTTATCGAGCAGGATCTTTTTCAGTGCGGTGGCAGTGGCGGACATGGGAGGAGGGTAAAAGCTGAAAGTTGAAAGCTGAAAGCTAAAAGAAGACAGAAGACTTGGAGACAGAAGACCAGAAGTGCTGGTGTTGTCGCGCCGTAGGCTTGCCGAAGGCGGCAGGCTTGGTAGGGATGGGGACATGACTGCCGAGGAGCTTGCCCGATCCGCGACCGATGATCAAACCATGCCTGACGACCTGAGTCCGGTGGCCCGGGTGTTGTGGCTGGCCAAGGCGGGTCAGTGGGATCAGGCGCATGACGATTGTCAGGACCTGCCAGATCCCGGCGGGGCATGGATCCATGCTTGGTTGCACCGGCAGGAAGCGGATTTCGGCAATGCCCGCTATTGGTATGCCCGCGCCGGCAAGGCGGCCAAGCCCGACCGCGCGCCGCTTGACGAGGAGTGGCTGGAGATCGCGCGGGGCTTGATGGGTTAGGATTTGTCATGGCCTTGGTGCAGCCATCAATCCCGACCTTGCAGCTACTTTCCACTTGCGCCGGGGCGGCAAATCGGGATTGCTTCTGCCCGCCGGTTCGCCGGTGGAGCCCTCAGAAAAAGTCGGGGCGTGGCGCAGTCTGGTAGCGCGCCTCGTTCGGGACGAGGAGGCCGTGGGTTCGAATCCCGCCGCCCCGACCATTCAAAAAAGCCTCCCAAGCGGGAGGCTTTTTTGTTGGCGGCGGGATGAGAACCCACGGAGTGGGTTTGAACGACCGGAGGGTCGCTTGCAGCGACCAATCCAAATCTCCATGGCCGGTGGGCCATGCTCGCCTCGCGGATGTTTCGGAGAAACATCAATCCCGCCGCCCCGACCATTTCCAAAAGACCACCCCTCGCGGGTGGTCTTTTGGCATCGGGGTGGTGTGTAAGAACGGTTCGGCAAGGCCGAACGTTCGAAAGCAGGAAGCCGCTCGTAGCGGCGATCATTTGGTGCGAGCGCAGCGAGCCTGATTGGCTTGGACTGCCTGCAAGGCAGTCAATCCCGCCGCCTGAAGTGGAGGATTGAAGATCGCGGTCTGACGACCATGCCTACAGGCTGCGCCCTAGATCGTGCCGGCCATCTTGTGGTTGAGGGCGATGACATGGCGCCAGGGGGCGGAGTGAGTCAAGGATGGGGTAAATCGACCATATTAGCTCGCCTAACGACATAGAATGATTGTAATCATCCGTCTGGTTCTAGGATTATGAGCTTTTACCTTCGCAAAGCCATCCGCGTAGGCCCGCTAAGGTTTAACCTTTCGAAGTCGGGAGTCGGTGTTTCCGGGGGGATCAAGGGCTTCCGGCTAGGTGCGGGGCCAAGAGGCAATTACGTCCACATGGGGCGCGGTGGCATCTACTACCGCAAAACCTTGCCAGTCACCAGACAGTCTAGCCAGCCAGCTCCCCGGCAGTTTCAGCAGAATACAGGTGATCCTTATGGCCAGTTGGATGCGCCCCCGCTGCCTCAAGTGAATATGGTGGAGATTGAGTCTGGCGATGTGGCAGGAATGGCCCACTCGTCATCCTCCGAGCTCCTCCAAGAGATACAAGACAAGGGGAAGGCAATACGTTTTACCCCTCTGGCATGGGCTGTTTCTGTAGGGGTGATGGCATGGGCTGCCCTGCAAGGCGTAACAGGGTTCCCGCTGATGCTGCTGGGCGCCTTATTGATTGGGGGAATTCTATATTGCTCCAGGTGGGATGCTCTCCGCAAAACCGTCGTTCTGTTTTATGAATTCGATGATGCCTTGGAAAAGGCATCTGAGCGCCTGCATCTGAGCGCGCATGAGTTGGCTACTTGCAGGGGCAAATGGCACATTTCAGCCCAAGGACACGTCAGCGATACGAAATATACAGGTGGCGCATCAACTGTTGTGAATCGCAAGCCGACATCCATACGGATCGATAGCCCGCCATTCCTGAAGTCCAACATCAAGACGGTGGCGTTTGATGCGGGTAGGCAGACCTTGTATTTCTTTCCAGACAGGATTTTGGTTTTTGATTCAGGGAATGTGGGTGCGGTGGGCTACAGTGAGTTGAAGCTGCACATCGCCAGCGGTCGATTTATCGAAAGTGAATCGGTTCCTGCAGACGCCCAGATCGTCGATTATACATGGCAATACGTAAACAAGAAGGGTGGGCCAGACAAACGATTTGCCAATAACCGCCAAATACCGATCTGCATGTATGACGAGATTCACTTATGGAGCCGTAGCGGACTGAATGAACTGATTCAGGTGTCCCGCTGTGGGATCGCGCACGAATTTTCCAACTCAGTCGCCTTGTTGGCCCAACACGTATGATTAAACACGATCACAACGGACAGGTGAGCTTTGGCAAGTGGGAGTTGTTTTTCCAAGGCATCATCATTCTTTCGCTTGTTGACTTTGCACTAGAGACACTGCCGGATTTGAGCAGCAATCAGCGGAGCGCAATCAAAGCGGTTGAGGTGTTCACGATTGCTGTTTTTTCGATAGAATACTTGATTCGGGTGATCTTTTCGCGTCGCCGCACCAAGTATGTTTTAGGTTTTTTCGGAATTGTGGATTTGGTTTCCATTCTCCCGTTTTTCCTTGGTCTGACGATAGATCTCCGGTCGCTGCGTGCGTTGCGAATGCTGCGGCTATTTCGGATTCTCAAACTGGCCAGATACAGCAAAGCGGTCAAACGGTTCCACCGTGCATTCGTCATTACCAGGGAGGAAATGATACTTTTTGGTGCCAGCGCGCTCATTATGCTCTATCTCTCTGCCGCGGGGATTTATCATTTTGAACACGAAGCCCAACCTGAGGTCTTCCGTTCCATATTTGATGGTCTGTGGTGGGCGACGGCCACGCTGACCACGGTTGGGTATGGCGATGCTTATCCAATAACGGCCGGAGGTAAGTTCTTCACCTTTGTGATACTTGCCTTGGGACTGGGTATCATAGCAGTCCCCACCGCCTTGATCGCATCAGCGCTGTCAAAAGCCAGAGAAGAAGAAGGAACTGGCGAAAGCTGAACCAGCCCTCTTGAGGATCAAGCCTGCACTCTGCTTGAACCGCCTGAAGTGGAGGATTGAAGATCGCGGTCTTCCGCCTCCGCCGAGGCTTCCGGCGCGACAAGCACGACCGCGCCTACATCCTGCCGCCTAGATCGTGCCGGCCAGCTTGTGGTTGAGGGCGATCGAGCGGCGCAGGGCGCGCATCACATCGATCAATCCCTGATGGCTGGAGGCGGCAGCGGCGCAGTTGCGGTCGGCTGCGGTATTGCGGCTGACGTGACGGCCGATTTCGATGAACAATTGGTGCATGCGGGTGTCGATCAGGCCGCTTTCCGCATGCAGTTGCCAGACCTCCTTGTTGACCTGGTTGATGAGCAGGAACGCTTCGGAGGCGACTTTCTCGTTCTCAAGTGATTCCTCCTTGAGCTTGGCGTTGATCTCATCGAGTCGGGCATCGCCTTCGAGGATTTTTGCCGCCACTTCGTCGCGCGATTGTTTCAACTCGCTGAAGCGGCCGCGCAGTTGTTCGAGTTGGGCTTCGATTTCGCGCAGTTCCTTCGGATCGTGCCCTTCTTCGCTGCCGATCACCTCGAGTTTGGTGATGGCGCCGTTGTAGTGACGGCGCACCGTGCGTCCTTCGCGGATGATTTCATCGCGTTGGCGGGCGAGTCCCTCCAATTCGGCGAGCAGCTCCTTGCGGCGGACGAGCAATTCGGCGTCGCCGCTGCGGGCGCGCTCTTCGAGCAGGCGGGTGCGCTCCTCGTTGGCCTTGTCGAGGCGCTTGTGGCAGGCTTCGAGTCGTTTGCCGAGTTCCTCCTTCTCCTTCGCCAGCTTGCGCAGGCTCCAGTATTCCTGGGACAGCTCCTCGATTTTCTCGACCTTGTTCCAGACCGCCTCGCCGAGGTGGGCTTCCGCTTCGCGCAGCAAGTGCATCTCGTTGGCGGCATCGCTCAGGCGTTGGGTCTTGCGGCTGAACCCGAAGACCTGGGCGATGCGCTCGATGAGATAACGGGTGGAGGTCATCCGCGCGGATTATTTCTTCGCGATCTTCTGCTGCAGCGTTTCGATGACCGAGAAGTCCTCGAGGGTGGTGACGTTGCCGGAGATGGTGCCGGTATTGACCAACTCCTTGAGCAGGCGGCGCATGATCTTGCCCGAGCGGGTCTTCGGCAGGCCGGGGGCGAAGTGCAGGTCGTCGGGCTTGGCGATCGCGCCGATCACCTTGCCGACGTGGTTGCGCAGTTCGCTTTGCAGTTCCGGCGATTCGCTGAAGCCGCCTTTGAGGGTGACGAAGGCGACGACTGCTTGGCCTTTAAGCTCGTCTGGGCGACCGATGACCGCGGCTTCAGCCACTGCCGGGTGGGCGACCAGCGCGCTTTCGATTTCGGCGGTGCCGAGGCGGTGACCCGAAACGTTGAGCACGTCGTCGAGACGGCCGATGATCCAGAAGTTGCCGTCCTTGTCGCGGCGTGCGCCGTCACCGGCGGTGTAGAGCCCCGGATAGTCGGACCAGTAGGTTTTCTTGAAGCGCGATTTGTCGCCGTAGATCGTGCGGATCATCGACGGCCACGGCTTGCGGATGACCAGGCGTCCATCTTGGTTGGCTTTGCACTCGTTGCCGGCGTCATCGAGGATGGCGGCATCGATTCCGAAGAACGGCATGGTGGCGGTGCCGGGTTTGCACGGGGTGGCGCCGGGCAGCGGCGAGATCAGGATCATGCCGGTTTCGGTCTGCCACCAGGTGTCGACGATCGGGCAGCGGCTGCCGCCGATGTGCTTGTGATACCAGTTCCATGCTTCCGGGTTGATTGGTTCGCCGACCGAGCCGAGCAGGCGCAGTGACGACAGGTCGTATTGCGCCGGCAGGTGGTCGCCGGCCTTGATGAAGGCGCGGATGGCGGTCGGTGCGGTGTAGAAGATCGTCACGCCGTAATCCTCGACCATCTTCCAGAAGCGGCCGAAGTCGGGGAAGTTGGGTGCGCCTTCGTACATCACTTGCGTGGCGCCGTTGGCGAGCGGGCCGTAGACGATGTAGGAGTGACCGGTGATCCAGCCGATGTCGGCGGTGCACCAGTAGACGTCCTCTTCGCGCATGTCGAAGATGTACTTGCAGGTCGAGTAGGTGCCGGTGAGGTAGCCGCCGGAGGTGTGCAGGATGCCTTTCGGTTTGCCGGTCGAGCCGGAGGTGTAGAGCAGGAACAGCGGGTGTTCGGAGTCGAAGCCCTTGGCTTCGTGCTTGCTGGAGACGCCCTTGACGTCTTCGTGCAGCCAGCTGTCGCGGCCTTTCTTCATCGCCACCTCGTTGTTGCAGCGCTGGACGACGATGACGCGTTTTACTTTGCCGTATTTGTTGAGCGCCTCATCGACGACCGGTTTCAGGGCGACCACCTTGCCGCGGCGCCAGCCGCCGTCGGCGGTGATCACGGTGGTGGCACCGGAGTCCTCGAGGCGGTCGACGATGGCGTCGGAGGCGAAACCACCGAACACCACGTTGTGGGCGGCACCGATGCGGGCACAGGCGAGCATGGCGAAGGCAGCCTCCGGGATCATCGGCATGTAGATCAGCACGCGGTCGCCGGCCTTGACGCCCTTGCTTTCGAGCACATTGGCGAAGCGGCTCACTTCGCGTTTGAGTTGGGCGTAGGTGATGACGCGCTTGTCGCCCGGTTCACCTTCCCAGATGATGGCGGCCTTGTTGGCGCGCGGGCCTTCGGCATGGCGGTCGACGCAGTTTTCGCAGACGTTGAGCTTACCGCCGACGAACCACTCGGCGAAGGGGGCTTTCCAGTCGAGCACCTTGGTCCACTTCTTGCGCCAGGTCAGTTCGCTGGCTTCGCGGGCCCAGAACTTGCCTGGCGAGTCGATCGACTCCTTGTAGAGTTTCTTGTAGGCCGCCATCGACGGGATGCGGGCCTGTTTCGAGAATTCCTTCGACGGCAGGTGGGTGGCGTCGGCGCTGTAGTCGGTTTTCGCTTTCTTGCTGCTCATGGTTGCGGGGGTCTTCGAATGGGGAAGTTTCGTTGCGTAGGCAGGAAACTAGGAGGACAATTCCGCCCGGGCAAGCAGGCAAAAGTGCTAGGACGGCCTTTTTCCGCTGCTGCGCCCGGGTGGCGGGGTTTCACCGGCGCTCATCAGCATTGCCAGCTCCTTGTGGTTGAGCATCGCCCATTCGCCCGGCTGGAGGTCGCCGAGCCAGAGCTGGCCGATGCGCACCCGCAGCAGCTTGGTCACCTGATAGCCCAAGGTGTCGAACATCACCCGGATGTGGCGCTTGGCGCCGTGGTCGAGCACGATCTTGATCCGCCGTGGCGACAGGCGTTCGACCGACTTTGCCTTGAGTTTCCCTTCCGGCGTATAGACGCCCTCGAGGAACTGACCGAGGTGTTCGTTCTGGAACGACTGGTTGGCGGTGACCAGGTATTCCTTTTCGACCGATTTCGACGGGTGCATCAACTGCTGCGACAGGTCGCCGTCGTTGGTCAGGATCAGCAAGCCTTCCGAGTCGCGGTCGAGCCGGCCGACGTGGTGCAGGTTGTGCAGGGTGACCGGCAGTGCGGAATAGATCGTGTCGCGGCCGAGTTCATCTTCGCGCGAGCAGACGAGCCCGCGCGGCTTGTGGAAGGCGACTACCAGCGCCTCCTTGGGCGTGATGCGCTTGCCATCGAGGCGGACGTGGTCGCCCGGGCCGATGCGCGTGGCCAGGTTGAGGCAGGGCTGACCGTTCACCTCGACGCGGCCGGATTGGATGAGTTCCTCGCACTTGCGGCGGGAACCGGCGCCACAGGAGGCGAGGAATTTGTTGAGTCGGGTGCCTTCGCTCATGGCCGCTGGATGCAAAAAAGGCGCGAAGCCCACCGGACTTCGCGCGGGTTAGAATGGTGTCGCTGCGAAGGGATCAACCTTCGTGCTTGGTCTTCGGCAGGCCGATCGGCGAGGTGCCGGTCTTCCATTGGCCGCGCTCTTTGAGCAGCTTGACGCGCTCGAAACGCTTGAGGACCGAACGCTTGCCGCCGACGGTGGCGTTGGACTTGAGGCTGTTGTGCTTGGACATCGCGTGAAATGGTTATGGGGTCGCG
>JACCDY010972099.1_pt1 | contig 23428 bp, 15 predicted proteins | sample 7446391 | NCBI WGS metagenome assembly JACCDY01 (sample SAMN15323451, study PRJNA562643) | freshwater metagenome | isolation source: river surface water | place: USA:Blue River Watershed | collected 2017-08-18 | reverse complement strand
CTCTTTATGACAATCTGTCCCGATCTGACAGGGATGTTTAGTTGAATGTTTGTTCCGCCACCCGAACCACCAGTTCCAACGTTTCCGCCACCGCCACCACCGCCGCCGACAATCATGAAATCAATCTCTGTCTGTCCGACAGGGACTGTCCAGGCACAAGTATCTACGGTGGTGAAGGTTGTGATCTGCTGGCTATTTGCGTAGTTGGTATTTGTTGCACACGTTGGAATCCATTCGGCGAAGAGCGTCGTGCTTAACTGAGTTGTGAAGGTGTCGCTGATGTTAAAACGTGTAGCAAGTCCACCCGTATTTGAAGTATTCCATCCCACCAATGTGTGACCTGTTCGAGTAAGTCCATTTGGATTTCCAGGTAAGTTCACCGTTGATCCCATATCGATATTCATCGTTGTGGGGACCGAGCCACTAGTGCTTCCGTTTGCATTAAATGCCAACGTTCCTCGCCAAATAGCAAAGAGCGTCTGATTTCCTGTTGCCGTAAAGGTTTCACCTAATCGATATGTTGTCCCAGAACCATTTGCAGCAGTATTCCAACCAGAGAGCACATAGTTAGTGCGCAGAAGTGTTGTGGGGTTAGGTAAATTGAATGTGTTACTGGCTGACCCTCTCGTGGTAACTGATGCCGGGACAGTATTTGAAGCACTTGTGAGATTGTTTCCGTTAAATGTAATAGTGGAGTTCCACTGAGCAAAGAGTGTGATGTTTCCTGTTGCTGTATATGGGTTTAGTCCCGCCGCAAAGTTTGTCCCGGATCCATCAGCTGCAGTGTTCCACCCTGCGAATGTGTACCCGGTGCGTGCAAGCGTGGATGCGGTCTCTAAGAAAGTCGTACGAACCCAACGTGTTGCAGCCGATGGAACGGTTGCCGTATCGCTGGTATTGCCATTTCCGTTGTAAGTAATGGTGTAGCTCCAGCGCGCATACAACGTGATGTCTCCCGTTGGAGTTAATGAACCTCCTGCAGAATAAGAAGTGCCGGTGCCATCCATCTTGGTATTCCAACCACTGAATGTGAAGCCGGTTCGCGTGAGAGAAGAACCCGAATCCAAAGTTACGGATTGGCCCTGTGAAGTTTGAATGACTGATGAAATCGGTCCACCAGAACCACCATTTGCCTCGAAGTGAACTGTCGCCTGATATCCGCGTGCAATGATGTAAACAACGCCATCGCCACCATCTGCGCCAGTATTTCCGGATCCGCCACCACCACCCAAACCGTCAACACCTTGCGAACCTGTACCTAAATCTGTTGTTGCACCGTTTCCACCGCCGCCTAAACCTCCGAGCGCCGTTGCAACGCTATTCCACTTTGCACCGCCACCACCGCCGCCGTAGTACGTCATCACTCCGGTTTCATTGAAATTACTTTGCACACCAATTCCACCGGTTCCACCTGCAGCGCGAGATAGTCCTGCACCACCCGCACCGCCGCCGCCGCCCGAACCATTTGTAGAACCATCGCCACCTTTACGTGAAGCTCCACCGGTTCCTGTCGTACCCGTTGCAACTGTTGCGTTATCGGCATATGCACCGCCGCCGCCAGTAAATCCACCGTTATTTGGTGTGCCGTCGGGGTTGAGGTTTGAACCACTTCGTCCGCGTCCTCCACTGCCACCAAGTGCTGTAACACTTATTCCGGTTGCGGTGATTGAACTAGTTCCACCTTGAACACCGCCAAGTGTTTGAGCTCGGGCTGCGCCTCCTGCACCAGTGATTATTGATGCAACGCCTGAAAGTGTTACCCCGGTGCGAGTTTCAACTTGACCACCGCCGCCAGCACCACTGTGATTCGACGATGCACCACCACCACCACCAACTACAAGAATGTCAACGCTAGAAAAATTCTCTGGCACATCCCATGCACAAAATCCTGGACTGCTGAATTTCCAAATCGCGTCTCCACCGCTTCGCGTAAGTGTGGGATTACAAACCGGTCCCCACTGTGCATACAAGGTGAGGTGCCCTGTTGGCGTATATGTCGCCCCCGGAGAAACAATGACACCACTTCCATTTGCAGCTGTATTCCAGCCCATAAATGGAAGTTCATCGCGAGATAGAGTGCCCTTGGTGGCAAGTGAGACAGTGCCGCCAACTACGGTTTGTGTGACAAAACCTGAAGATGGTTCACCTGTTCCTCCGTTGGGGTCATAAACAATTGTGAACAAGTTATAACGTGAACACTTTGGTGCAACGCGGTCGAGCCACGCACCAGTAACTGCCCACGCACCCGTTACCGCTTCGCCTCGAGCGCATGGTGCATTACCTAAATCTCCTGCTCCCGCAATAAGTGGGCTGACTTCAGGTGTATCAACGAGCGATGGCAAAGTGGCACAGAGAAGTCCACCACCATTTGCATATCCATTTGCTTGAATACGAAAACCAACAGCAACCTTTCCAGTTGGGCAAAAGACATTTGCAGATGGACCTCCGTAGAGGTTGTACTTACTCGAATTACTCGTGGTGTGAGCGGTGTTTGGCATCGTTCCATCTGCATCGAGCGATCGACACCAAATACCGACACCGGATGTTCCTTGAATTGAAAAACCAACTACAACCCAGTTCGAGGGACAACTCGCCTGACGATAGGTGTCACCACCGCCACCGCCACCGAAATTAACAGCGTCATACTGATTAGCAAAATAGGTTGAATTTGCTAGTGCTTGAGGTGCGGTAACCACTGCAACCGGCAACGACGTGAAGAGACCGGCGAAAAGGGCATATGTGAGCCATCGCGAAATCTGCGGCCGTGTAGGCAGACCCAGCTTCGCGAGCATCCGAAAATACCTCTTCTATTAGTGCAGATTGAGAGGTATAAATTTTAGAAGTGGGGTGATTTTGATAAAACCTATATGGGTGATTTTTAGAGATGATCACCCCAAGATCACCCTTAGCCGTTTCTAGCAATTCATATGACCTGTTTGTTGGGTGGTGATGGAAATTCTGTACCGAATGTATAAAACCCTATAAACAAATAACTTTTATCTGTTTTCGAAAGAAGTTTTAATCTTAGAAATTTCTCAGCACAGACGAGGAAATTTGAACTTCCAAAAGATTCGACTAACTCTTTGGAAAGCCTAAAGTTCCGCGCACTTCCTCGAACATTGAGTAAAAATCAGCGAGTTCGATTCCTGTTCCCTCTTTAAAGGCGACATCGAAGGTCTTGCGTTGGCCAAGCGCCACATACACATTGACCATCTTTTCAACGCCGACTTGGGAGACCAAGAATTCCGTTCCGGCAAAACCAATGGCGTATGGATCTATAACGCCATCATTTGCTTTGATCTCACTCAAGCTAGATGTTCGATTGACTACGTTGCCATTCTTGTATCGATTTGTCATCGACGGGCGACCGAGAGTTACGTAATCTGAAATCCCAAGAGCGCCTGCTGTTTGCAACCCGACAAACATCGCAGGGCCTTCCCAGAACCAATTGGGAACCTTGTCCCCTGTTGGTCCAGCAACGTTTGGCGCAGCCAGTATCTCTTGAATCGCGTGGAAAAATTCATGGCCAGGTGTTTGTGCTAATCCGGCTTTGTCGGAAACTAACGAATTAGTCCTTTGAATTACTGAATAGTTCCAAAGGTTTGAATCTGATCCACCACATGCAGGCGCACCACCACAAATGTTATTTGCTCGCGCTTTGGCGTAATTTGCTGGATATCCCTCTGCAATATAACTTGCTTCCAGCCACGCACTGTCAATCGCTATGAAATCTACGAATGATCGAGGAAGTTTCGGATATTGAAATCTATGCGCAACATAGGTTGCTCCATCTTTAACCCAAGAAATAAGAAGCGGATCAACACCAGGCTGAGCAACAACTTTGATTTCTTGCCCAGAGTTTCGGATAACAGATGTGTAGCTCTTGAAATTATCTGTGGCCGCCTTGATTACTGCATCTGCCGATGTTGGCTTGTTTAGGTTGTACTTTTCCCACAGGGTGTTAAAGACCTTCGCAGGGGTTGGTGTTGGAGTTGCAACGGGCGCGGGCACTGCTGAGGGTTTTGCTGCTGGAACTACCTTGACACCTTTGTCCCACGCTAATTTCTTGCCACTCTTTACGCAGGTGTACTTTTTTCCTCCAACTACGGAACTTGCACCGGCTTTATTACAAGCAGCGCCCGCCTTTACAGCAGCTGAAGCTTGGAGTGGTGAAATTGCTAGGAAAAGTACCGTTAATACGGCAAGGGCTTTACGCATTCTGAAAATATACATGAACGGTTTAGATTGAAGCGCCTGACAGCACGGATGCACACTTTTGATTTAACATCCGTACTTATCGTGATTAGCGAAGCCCTGTAAGATCTCGTTATGGAGTGTCCACATCAACACCATCTTCCATCGGATGGTACGCCGCTAAGTCCATCACCCACTCTTGGACTTTGGCGTGAGAGCTCGGAAATCTCTCCACTTACCTATTCCGATGGACACAATGGATGGATTGCACTTCGCCGAGAAACTGCACAAAAAATCCTACTCGATAGTCGCTTTAGCCAATTTCCTCATCGATTTCCAGGTTTAACACCCACATTGCCAGCAGAAGGGTTCGTTGATGCCGCTGATGAAATGGCGATTAGAAGTGCCGACTTGCTTGCTCTCGATGGTGAACAACATAGAAAGTGTCGCAAAACCGTCACATCAAAGTTTTCCTTCAAAGCAGTTAACTCTTACACCGATGCAGTGTCTGCGTTAGTCTCTAAACAATTGGCTCATCTTCTTGACCAGCCTCAACCTGTGGACATCACCGAGCATTACAGTGAACCTATTTCGATTGCCAATCATGCTTTTATTCTTGGGATACCTGATTCAATGATTGACGGTTTTGAGAAAACTTTTGTTAAGACTTCTTCGAGAGAGGATCGAATACATTTTCTGCGAGATGTCTATCAATTTAAAAGAGGGAATCCTGGGGACGACGTAATCTCGCACTTAATTGCCTCAGAGTTAACACAGGCCGAAGTCGAAGGTTTAATTTATGTTTTCTTTACCTCTGGACGTGACTCTGTGGCTTATATGATCTCTACAGGCATGATGGCACTTTTGCAGAATCCTGACCAGCTGGCGTATTTACAGAATAACCTTCCACTCTCCCCAGAAGCTATCGAAGAATTGATGCGCTACTGCGCAATGTTTGTGACTCTCTTTCCCCGAACTGCATTGGAAAAAATTGAGATTGCAGGAAAGTGGATCGAGGCAGGTCAAAGCGTTTCCGTATCTCCAGTTGCAGTAAACCGCGACCCCCGTATTTGGGATGAACCTGACACCCTAAAGTTAGATCGAGAGATAAAAGCGCACCTCTCATTTGGCCATGGAATCCACGGGTGTATTGGTCAGCAACTAGCTCGATTAGTCATTCAAGAAGCGTTAAGCCAACTTCTTTCGGCTCTGCGTTCCATTGAACTTGTTTCAGCCGAGCAGCTAAGGCCCATGGAGTTTGCTCACCCAGTAGCAACGTACAAGGTTGGAAAAGTTTATCTCTCGTGGAGAAATTGATTTCTCAGTACATAAAGATTTTAAGTCTTATATTTTCCTGAATATGGAACTGTGGCTAAGCAGCTCAGCACTAAAAAGAGAAAAGGTAGCCACAATCCAGTGCTTGCCCCAGAATTATCAATTAATTGACCGGCTATAAAGCTTGATATTGCTCCCGTTAGAGGGATGCCTGCTGTTATTAAAGAAATTGCTTGAGTCATTTGTGATTCTGGGATCGAACCCGTAATCAATGACAATCCATTGGGAAGTAGTGGTGCAATGCACACTCCTTGGAGAAATAGTGCCACACCGAGTACGTAAACATTGCCAATAAATGGGAATGCAAAAGCGATCGCAGTCATTCCAAATAGGTAGCCAAGATATCGAGAACCGTGAGAAAGCTTCCAGCGTATAGCTCCATTAATGAAGGCAGAGAAGGCACCGCCTAGTGCCCAAAACCCGAGAAGTAAGCCCGCGACGGATTTCATTCCACGCTCGTCAGCAAATGCGACAACACAAATACTCACGGCCGAAAAAGAGCCACCAGCGATAGTGAGGGGAATTGCAACGGCCTGCAACTTCATATTTCGCATTACAGACTTGGCCTTTTCGTCTATTTCCTGTGGGTGAATGCCTGGATCTGATTTTTTATGAAATGCAATAAATGGTGCACCGGTGAGAAGAAAAATGATTCCCAGGATGATTCCAGCCATTGGTGCGATGGTAGTTGCTACTGCTGTGGTGATAACGGGGCCGATTATGAAGACAATCTCATCCAGAAAACTTTCAAATACGTATGATGTTGAAAGTAAATCTGAATCCTTCTTATCTATCATATGCATCCAACGCCGACGCGTCATGGAACCAATACTCAGGGATGCAGATTCAGCAGCCACTATCGCTAAAAACCAACTCCAAATTGGCGCTTCACTCTTTACTAAAATAATAAAGATTATGAATGCGCAGACTCGAATTGGGACTGCCGTAAGTAAAATTTTTCGCTGCCCAAAGTGGTCGGCTGCCTTAGCCCAGAGCGGAATAGAAATCACCGTCGTAAGTGCAGCCACCCCAGTCAAGGCCCCTGCAATCGAATAGCGCTTATCTACTGAGAGAACAAAAAGGATAATTGCAATGGTGTCCATTGCAATCGGCATTCGGGCAATAAACCCAGCTGATGCTATTCGCACAGCGCCTGGTGTGTTAAAAAGATTTCGATAGCTAGCCAACAAGGATCGAGGTTCCTTGTTCGAAGGCATTTTCAGCAAGCGTGATTATCCAGTCGCCGGAAACGTCGACCCATCTGTGATCAAATTCTTGAAACACAAGTGGTTCTAGAGCGACATCAACGATCACAGAATCTCCAGATTTCAGTTCTACCTTGGCAAAGCCCGCAAGACGACGTTCATACGTCTTTGATTTAGAGTGTGTTGCATAAATTTGAACAACGTATGCGCCAAGCCTTTCGCCTGTGTTAGTCACCCTAACTTTGGCTATGGCTTTATCTGCGCTGAGAAGTTCTGATGTGAATGATGTGTACGAGATTCCATGGCCGAACGGAATCATGGGAGTGCTACTGCACTTGCGCCAAGCGCGGTAGCCGATGTATTCGCCTTCTGAATATTGGAGCTCACCATTTATCGGCGTGGTATTCGAAACCGGCAAATCAATCATTTTTCGCGCCCAGGTCGTAGATGTGCGTGCAGCCGGGTTGACTTTCCCAAATAGAACATCAGCGAGGGCATTACCCATTTGTTGCCCGCCGAAAAATGTAAAAAGTACTGAATCTACTTCGTCAATCCAAGGCATCTCAACGGGTGATCCCGAATTGACAACAACAATTGTGCGCTTGGCTGACTTCGCCACTTTAAACACTAAGTCATCTTGACCATCTGGAAGCGAAATGTTCGTACGGTCGTGCCCTTCTGATTCGATTTCAGCAGTAGTGCCCACAAAAACAATCGCTACGTCAGCTTCAGTTGCAAGAGCCACAGCATCTGCGATCTCCTCAGCCTGAGAACGTGAAGGCTCACGGAAACCAATATAAAAAGATGCGATAGGAATAGGTAGGGAATCGCGAGGGTACTCCCATTCGATTAGAACTTGATCACCCGCTTTGAGTGTATGCCCAAATGATTTATACGGTGGGTTTAATACGAATTCACCTAGATCATCCGAGTGCATCGGGATGAACCCTTCATGAATCTTATCTTCAATTTTTATCTTGTAGTTCCCGACCATTCCAATACCGAATTGATATTCGCCGTCCATATCTGCTGTAAAAATTCCAGATACTCGAATGATGGAGTAGTTGAACATCCATGGCTGAGTGGCCCAATTAAAGAATCCACCGTAACGATTTTCACTCAGCAGAAGAGTTCCGTCTGGTGCAAAAATCTCTGCCAAACAGCCACCTTGGCCAGTTGCAGGGTTCTTTAGGTAGTTCTTATCCATTTGAATGAGCCCGGAGTCAGAGTTCACACCAAGCGCATACTTAATTGTTGATTTAGTAGGTGCGTTACTGATTAAACCATCCAGTGGCGCTACGAATTCTGTTGGGTATACGGTTGCAGATCCTCCACCCTGGCCGCGACCATATCGGGCATGTGCACCGATAACTGCGATGAATGTCTCTTTCTCAATTGGTAGAACAGAATTTTCATTCTTCGCTAACACAATTGATTGGGATCCAACAGACCTTGCAAAAGCTTGGAGGTCAAGATCGGAAAATTCTTTTGTTTTTTTGATACTGCCGCCCGCAAATTTACCGACTCTATAGGCAAGGCGAATCAGACGTTCAACTTTTGCATTAATTGCAGCGATAGATACTTCACCACTATTTACTGCCGACAGTAGCTTCTCTCCCCAAAAACCGAATGGGCCAGGCATCTCAAGATCATTACCTTCATTTCCTGTGTCGACAGTTGATTGAACACCAGTCCAATCTGAGACGACGACACCATCCCATCCCCATTCATCCTTCAATACCGAGTTAAGCAGTGGTGATGCAGCCATCTTGGGACCATTGACTCGATTGTAGGCAGACATAACTGTCCAAGGATTTGACTCTCTTACCGCTATCTCGAAGGGAAGTGCATAAACCTCGCGTAGAGTTTTTTCATCAAGAATATTATTGACAGTGTGGCGCTCTGTTTCAGCGTCATTTGCGACGAAGTGTTTTAAACATGCGCCGACTCCCTCTCCTTGGATACCTTTCACAAATGCTGCTGCTAACTCTCCTGAGAGAATCGAGTCCTCAGAATAAGCTTCGAAATGGCGTCCACCGAGCGGAGAGCGATGAAGGTTGATAGTCGGGCCTAGAACAACATCGACACCCTTGCGGCGTGCTTCGTAGGCCATCACAATGCCGACGTCCCTGAGCACATTGACATCCCATGTTGATGCTAATGCAGTGGCAGAAGGTAGCGACAGTGATGGACTTCGTTCATCCCAAATTTCGCCGCGGACACCACTTGGACCATCAGAAAGAACCATTTTCTGAAGTTCTATGTGTGGCATCGCATAAGTTGTCCAAAAGTCCTCGCCGGTGAGAAGTTGAATCTTCTCCTCAAGGCTTAATTTTTCAACGGTATTTTTAAAATCCATTGCATTCCGACGGATTTAACTTACAGCTCTAAATGTTGCAACTTCAGGAGCGCTCACTGTGACGTTGTAAGTGCCATATCCCACTTCAAATCCGTTCAAAACTATCTCGCCATTAACCCGAAGGACTGAATTGGATTTAAGTGGAAAATCAATCACTGCACAAGAACCAAAGGGAACTGTGACTTTTGCGTAAAGAACACTCTCTCCAACAAGTTCCCAAGAAATCGCAGCTTCGCCAAAAGGGGTACTGATTTCGGCTGATGCGTATGTAAATCCTTGACCTGGTCGTGGGGCAAATGTTATGTGTCGATATCCAGGACTTTTCGTTGTGGGAGCTATTCCCGCAACATTACGATAAACCCAATCAATCACCGCACCATAGGCATAGTGGTTAAATGAAATCATCGAAGCATCCGGCTGATCTTCAGATGCAGTTGCCATTTCTCCCTTGTGAATTGATCCATCTTCGCGAATCGCATCCCAGCGCTCCCAAATCGTTGTGGCTTTCTGGTCGACTTGGTAGAGCCATGACCGGACCTTGCGACGCATCAACATTGTGTATGCCGCCTCGAAATGTCCATTCTTAGAGAGAGCATGCAAGATAAGTGGAGTTCCAAGGAAGCCTGTAGTGATCTTTCCTTCGTCTGCAATCACCATGTCACTTAAAAGTTTTGCGACTTCAACTTTCTCAGAATCTGGAACGATTCCAAATTCAAGAGCGATAGAACATCCGGCAGTTGTCTCTTTCGCCTCTTGGCCAAAGTGCTCCCAAATGTCTTCCCTGAGTGTTGCTGCTAATTCGGTGAATTTCTTGTGATGGGCCGCATCGCCAACAAGTGCTTCAGCGTCGGCAGCAAGCTGGACAGTATTTGCAAAGAAAGCATTCGCTACAAATTGTGCCTTCACTTTTGAGAGCCAAGGTTGATCAACTGGTGCATCAGGGTCGCACCAATCTCCGAACTGAAATTCTTCTGGTAAGAATTTTTCGCCCTTGCGGCGATTTGATAGACCTTCGACATACGCCCGAATACTTTCGAGTTGCTGCTTTAGAGTCGCCGCACTCCCATAGGATTCATATGCAGCCATCGGAACTATCGTTGCTGCATCTGCCCATCCTGCACGATCTGTAATTACCCATCCACCATCTCCCGGCGAAGGTTGTTTCGACAAGATATCCGGAACAACGGCACCGACTCCGCCCACACGTTTCTGATCGACCCAAAGGTCAACGAGCCAGTTTCGCCAGAAACTATCAAGTTTGAAGAGCGTATTTGATGTCATCGCAATCGCTTGCGCATCACCTGTCCATCCAAGGCGCTCATCACGTTGCGGGCAATCAGTTGGAACAGAGACCATATTGTCTGCAATAGACCAAACGACGTTCTGATGAAGGCGATTAAGTCGCGCATCAGATGAAGTGAAAAATCCGCGGCGTTGATTTGCTGATGAAATAGCTACACCTACTGCTGACACGAACTTTGCAGGTCCTGTAACTTCAGCGAATTGGAATCCGTGGAAAGTGAATTTAGGCTCGAGAACGTGACGACCGTCTCGGTCAAGTGTGTAGTGATCTGTTGCCTTAGCTGTGCGTAGGGCAGCGGTATGTAGATTTGGTCCTGGTTCAAGAACTTCAGCATGTCGAATCGTGACCACATCCCCTTTCTTGCCATCAACAGTAAGTCGAACCCAACCTGAAATGTTCTGACTGAAATCTAGGAGTGTGCGACTTGTGTTCTTCGTATCAAGAATTCTCGAAGAAAATTCCTCCACTTTTACAACGCGAGTAGAGGTACGAGCAACGAGAGTTTCCTTGGCAAATGGGTAAAGAACGGGGACAGCCCATGAGGAGTCATTAAATCCAGCTAGCTGCCAGCCCTTCTGTTGCTTTGAGTAATCGATGGTCGTTCCGTCATATATGTCTGCGAATTGAATCTCACCGGAAGACACTTTCCACGAATTGTCAGTAACAACTACATCTTTCGATCCGTCCATGTAAGTGATCTCAAGTTGAGCAAGTAAGTGCAAATTCTTGCCGTAATTGTCATACATATTCATAAATCCAAGCTTGCCACGGGTCCAACCATCACCCAGTTCGGCGCTTAGGCAGTTGCCACCAACTTGTACTAAAGAGGTAACGTCATAAGTAACAAAAGTGCGACGATCATCGTATGCCGTCCAGCCTGGCGTAAAATATTCATCCGTCACAGGAACCGCGTTGAGGTAAAGCGCGTGGATTCCTTCAGAGGTTGCATATAAGCGCGCCTTAGCAATCTTTTTTGCGGCCTGAAATTCTTTGCGAAGTATTGGTGATGGCTCAGAGTGCGATGAAGAATCACCGATCGAATCTCCGATTAATTCTTTACCTGACGCTAAACCAGTCTCAAATTTTGTGTATGGACTAAAATCTGACCATCCATATTGAGTTGCTATTCGAACGCGCAGATAGCGAATTTCGCGAGCCTTGCTTATATGACCTGATGCAACGATTTCAATCTGATCCGAACCCGCAACTACTGGTGATGTCACTACTTCACCTGTCTCACCAACGGACGAAATTTCATAAGCTAGTTGAATGGCATCAGGGCGCTCACTGATGGTTTGCCATGTCAATTGCGGGTCCACAATCGGCAAGCCGATTAAGTCAGCAGAGAATTGTGTCTGTAATCCAATAACCCTCGTTGCTTCATCGCGCTGTGATGTGACTGGTATTGATGGCATTTCTGTCCCCTTTATAGTGTTTGAACTAGCCTTTTACTGAACCTGCAGTTAATCCCGAAACAATCTTCTTATTGAAGATAATAAAGACAATCAGTGGTGGAATTGTGATGAGTAAAATGTCCGTGAAGAGCAGGTTGTACTGAGTCAAGTATGCGCTCTGGAAATAAAAGAGAGTTAACTGGACCGTTGCGTTTTCATTTCCAGGCAAGAAGTAGAGCGGATTCGTAAAGTCGTTAAAGACAGCTACGGACGTGGTAACGATAATTGTTACGTTTACAGGCATCAATAATGGGAAAATGATGCGGCGATATAGTGAAAATCCAGTACATCCATCCATCGCAGCAGCTTCATCAATTTCTTTGGGGATAGAAGATATAAAACTTTTATAAATAAGAATTGCAAAAGCTGCGCTATAGGCCACTTCAATAAAGATCAATCCTTGCATCGTTTTGAATAGGTTTAACTTCTGAAGTACCCAGATTGTTGGAACAATTGCTGGTGGCACGATTAGTCCGGCAAGAATCATCACATTTGCAAATGTTGTCCACTTGCCTGGACGTCGAGAAAAGACAAAAGCAGCCATCGAGCTGACGATCACGATAAGCACTACAGATATAAAGGTGATAATTGTGGAGTTTATGAATGCTCGAATAACAATTCCATCATTCGTCGCTAGAACTGTTTTGATGTTCTGCCACAATAAGAATTCTTCGCCTAAACTAAAATCGAATTGAAAAGATTCTTCGGCATTCTTGGTGGAAGTTAGAAAAATTAGTACAAAAGGTGCAACGAATACGAAGAGCCCTATTGGCACGGCTACAAAGTCAATCCAATTCTTCCGGAGAAAATTTTTCAAGCCTCCTGCTCCTTCCGATTGAAATACCAATAAATCGGTCCAGTAATAGCAAGGACGAAGAAGAGAAGGATCACATTTCCAGCCGTGGCTAGACCATAGAAGCCTGCTTGATACTGCTTGTAGTTGATCGAGGCGATAACGTCAGAAAGGAATCCTGGACCACCGTTGGTCATGGCCCAAATCAGATCGAATGAACGCAGTCCACCAATAAAACTCAGGATAACCACAGCTGCAGTAGCCGGCTGCACTAGTGGGAGAGTTATATTTTTAAATTTATCCCAAGCGCCACCGCCATCTACTTCTAATGCTTCGTAATATTCTCTCGGAATCGTAGCAAGTCCAGCCATGAAAATGACTGTCGCCATTCCCACGCCTTTCCAAACGTCAACAAAGGCAACAGAAAAGAGGGGAAGTAGGTTTGGATCGACCAACCAGCCAGGTCCATATGTTTCCCAGCCAATTGACTTTCCCAATGAAACAATTGCCTTATTGATTACACCATAATTTGGATCCATGAGCACGCTGAAAGTAAAGCCAACGCCAATCGTGGAAACTAGCACTGGGAAATAGACGACTGATCGTAGAAACCCCTTCGCCCGTAGGCGGCCTGTCAATAACAATGCAAGAGCCAATCCAATGATTACCTTCAGCCCTGATGTTACAACTCCATAGATAAGCGTGTTTTTAAATCCAATAGCTAGTGATGCCTCTTTAAAGTATTGAATAAAGTTTTCGAAACCAATGAACTCCCAATCGAAAAGAGTCCAACGAGTCATAGAGAAAAAGAAGGAAACAATTGTTGGAATTATGAAGAAAACTAGAAAAATAATTCCTACGGGCGCAGCAAGACGATAAGAGTATGGACTCTTGATTTTCTTCTTGCTCTTACTCTTGGTCACTAATCACCATTCCATCGAATATAAGTAGAGCTGGCGGACCAATTGCGTGGCCCGCCAGCTCCTTTACCTACTTTTCCTTACTTACCAGCCCTTGAGACCAAGCTGCTTTGCCTGCTTTACAACATCGGCATCGTAATCAGCCGCTGCTTTCTTTGCAGTTTTGATACCAAGACCGACCTCGATCAGAATCTTCTCGAGGTTTGGACCCTTGATAGGTGATACGAACTCAAGCGCTGGAGCGGTTGCATTTCGATCAAAGTATTTAACTAGATCTTTAACGGCACCAGGAAGAGCATTCGGGATGCTTGCGTTCTTGATGTAGTAAGGACCACCTGCGAAGCCTTCAACGCTGTTCATAACATCGACAGCCTTTGCAGTTGTCATCCAGCCGACGAACTTCTTCGCAGCAGCAGCGTTCTTTGTATTGGCAGGGATATATGTACCTGAAGGCACCCAAACGGTTACACCGTTAACGCTTGCCTTTGAGCTTGGTTGAGCAAAGAAGCCGACGTTTTCAAGGCTTGCTGGTTGCTGTGAAGCAATCTGTGGGATTGCCCAAGTTGCCATTGGATAGTGTGCACCTTGTCCAAGTGCGACTTTATCCAGTGCTTGCGCATATGTTGTTGATGCGTAGTCGCGGTTGAAGTAGTTCAACTTCTTGAGTTCTTCGATGTACTCAAAGCCACGAAGTGCAGCAGGGTTCTTTGCGTACTTCTCTTTGTTGGCTGTGTAGTTCGCAGCAAAGTTTGGACTTGCGCTTTGAACATTGTAGTAATCAGCCAGAACGAATAATTGCGAAGTCCATGTGTCCTTATATGACTGAATAACAGGATCAATACCAGCAGCCTTGATCTTCTTATTGTTTGCCATGAACTCGGCCCAGGTTGTTGGAACCTTTAGCTTAAGTTTTGCGTAAACCTTCTTGTTGTAGAGGATTCCGCCTCCAACAGCTGTACCAAATGGTGTTCCATAAACTTTCTTACCAACAGAAACAACTGGGTTAAATGATGATAGAACATTCTTCATGAAAGGCTCATTTGTGATCTCAAGAAGGTTCTTTGATGGAGCCAATGCCTGGAAAAGCGAACCTGAGTTGTATGTAAACACATCCTCCATCACGCCTGTTGCAAGCTTTGTCTTAACAAGGTTATCTCCGTCTGCACCACCTGGACGAAGAACTACTGTGACTTTATATCCGGGATTAGCCTTCTCGTATGCAGCTACGAGGGCTTTTGCTACATCTTGATTGCTCTGGCTGTTATCAATAAGCCATGTAATTTCTGTATCTGCGGCCTGCGATGGAGCGGCTGCGGCCGCTCCAAAGACAAGTGCGAGAGGTAGCGTGAGGGCAAACCCACGCTTCATCATTGTCTTCATTTAATCTCCTCGAGTACCTTCTGGTTGAATCGTTTCAACCATGTGACGGAATTTAGTGGGGGTTTCCCGACTCGTCAATGAATTTTTCTCTACAGTTCATAACAGTTTTATTACGTTTTTTCAGTTACGCAAGCTCTGATTTTGAACAGTTCAATATTTGCCCACGAACGACTCGCTTTGGGTATTTGATTCGAGGGCAATCAATGCTTTCCTGTAGATGCTCTTTCCACTAATTGAGGCTGAAAACGAATTTGTTGATGCTCGTGAGTGTCTCTCTCTTCACACTCATTGAGTAACAAATCCGCTGCCGTAACGCCCATTTGATAGGCGGGCTGAGAGATCGAGGAGAGTGGTACCGCTGCCGAAGCTGCAAACTCAATGTCGTCATAGCCCAGAATAGAAACTTGTTCTGGAATTCGAATTTTACTCTCTCGCAAAGTGCGCATAACGCCTAGTGCCAATAAGTCATTTGCGCAAAAAATTGCGCTGGGCATTGTCTTGAAGGATAAAATCTTTCTCGCTGCATCTTCGCCTTGAGGGGTATTCATAAGGGAAACACGAATTGTTTCAACCTTAGCACCGGCAATCTTTGCAGCTTTTGCCACACCCGCACCACGATCTGCAACTTGCGGGATGCTATCCGGGCCACATACCCATGCGATATCACTGTGCCCGAGACCTGTTAAATACTCAATGCCCAGTTGTCCTCCATGGACGTCGTCAACAGATACCGAACATTGATGTCGCCCCTTGAGTTCGCGGTCGACAAGTGTCACGGCGATTCCTCGCTCGCGCATTGCATCAAGGCGGTCGGACTTTACATCGGTCGGGGTAATTAGCACCCCTCGAACCTGTTGTTGAATCAAAACATTGATATAACGATCCTCTTTAGTGGCAGACTCGTCAGAGTTGCATAGAAAAACGGCGTAGTCACGCTTACTCGCAGCGTCTTCAACTCCACGTGCGACTTCGGTAAAAAAAGGGTTAGCAACATCAGGAACGATTAAACCTAAGGTTCGGCTATTGCCAGAGCGGAGCTGACGAGCAAAGCCATTGGGTACAAAACCCAGGTCATCTATGATGCGTTGAACACGAGCCAACGTCTCTGGGGCTACAACTTCTGGTCGGTTAAGAACATTTGAAACGGTACCGACCGAGACCTTTGCGGCCTTTGCTACCTCTCGTAGGCTGACGCTCATGGAACGAGAGTCTTCCCGTGCGATTGAACTGTGTCAATAAATGTGATCTCTGGTCACGAATTTTTCACCCCACAGGGTTGACTCACGCTCAAATTCACCTTAACGTCTGCCTATTGTTTATGAATCGTTTCAATTGAGGGTGCCGTGGAGAGAGTCGGATTCAAACTCAAGCTTCGAAGAGAGAAGCTTGATGAGTACGTCATGCACCATCAAAACGTTTGGCCAGAAATGCTTGAAGCGCTCTCAGAAACTGGGTGGAATAACTACTCGCTTTTCCTTGATCGCAGTGATGCAACATTGTTTGGATATTTTGAAACACCGAGCCTTCAAAATGCTCTCGACAGCATGGCTGAAAAGGATGTCAATGAACGCTGGCAAGCGATTATGGCTGAATACTTTGAAGCTCTCGATGGTCGCAGACCAGATGAAGGTTTCCTGAAGCTCGAAAATATTTTCTACTTAAAATAAGTAAGAAGGAATGGAATACGACAATGGCAAGCACAAATGAAGTGAAAGCAGTTCTTAACCGTTTAGGTGTTGAGACTCCTTCATGGGCGTATGGAAACTCTGGGACCCGCTTTAAAGTCTTTGGGCAACCGGGTGTGCCGCGTGATCCATATGAGAAAGTTGCTGATGCTGCCCAGGTGCACAAATACACGGGAGCTGCACCAACAGTTGCCCTCCATATTCCCTGGGACAGGGTTGCAGACTACAAGAACTTTGCAGCACATGCTCAAAGCCTAGGTGTAAAACTTGGCACTATAAATTCCAATACATTCCAAGATGATCAATACATTCTTGGATCTGTCTGTGCACCCGATCCTAAAGTACGCGCGAATGCCGTTGCGCATTTGCTTGATTGCATCGACATCATGGATCAAGTTAATGTTCAGGATCTCAAACTTTGGTTTGCGGATGGAACTAACTACCCGGGTCAGGACAACATCGCTGACCGCCAAAACCGCTTAGCTGAATCACTTGAGAAGGTTTATGCCCGCCTTGGGGCTAACCAGCGCATGTTGCTCGAATACAAGTTTTTTGAGCCAGCTTTTTATCACACAGATGTTCCGGACTGGGGTACTTCACTACTTCATTGCATGGCGCTGGGTCCGAAGGCGATGGTTGTTGTTGACACGGGACACCACGCACCGGGAACAAATATCGAATTCATCGTGGCTGGCTTGCTTCGCGCAAAGCGTCTAGGAGCCTTTGATTTTAACTCCCGTTTCTATGCTGATGATGATCTCATCGTAGGCGCGGCCGACCCATTTCAACTATTTCGCATCATGCACGAAGTGAATATCAACGGCGGTTTCGACGTTGGAACACCTGTCTCATACGTTCTTGATCAATGCCACAATATTGAAGCAAAAATTCCTGGTCAGATTCGTTCAATTATGAACGTACAGGAAGCGGTCGCCAAGGCAGTTCTTGTTGATCAAGAAGCGCTTAAGGCGGCGCAGCTTTCGGGAGAGGTTCTGGCAGCACATGAAGTGTTGATGGATGCCTACAACACTGATGTACGTGGACTTCTTCGCGAGTGGCGTAGTGATAAGGGAATTGATCCTGAACCGATGAAAGCATATGCGGCGAGTGGTTATGCAAAGAAGATTGCAGCAGATCGCGTTGGTGGTAATCAAGCCGGTTGGGGTGCATAAATAGATGTCAAACAAGACTATTGAAGAGTTATTGGGGCGCAGTAATCGTCTGGGGAGTAATCCAAAATTTACCAACTACGCGGGTGGAAACACTTCGGCGAAGGGTACTGCAAATGATCCATCAACAGGAAAAGATGTTGAAGTCCTTTATGTAAAGGGCTCTGGTGGCGATTTAGGAACCTTGAAGGAATCCGGACTTGCTGGTCTCTACCTTGATCGCATGCGCGCTTTGGTTAATGTTTATCGCGGTGTCGAGCATGAAGATGAGATGGTTGCACTTTTTGATTACTGCACCTTTGGCCGTGGTGGTGCAGCGCCAAGCATTGATACAGCGATGCATGGACTGGTAGGTATCGCACATGTCGATCACTTGCACCCAGATTCAATAATCGCTCTTGCTACCGCTGAGGACGGACCCGCACTCACTCAAGAATGTTTCGGAGATGAAATTCTCTGGGTTGACTGGCGCCGCCCTGGCTTTCAATTGGGGCTTGATATTGCAAAGATGGCTCAAGAAAATCCATCTGCAAAAGGCGTGATTCTAGGTGGGCATGGATTAACCACTTGGGCAGAGACATCAGCTGAGTGTGAGAAGCGCTCAATCGATGCTATCGAGAAGGCTGAAAAGTTTCTTGCTGCAAAGGGTAAGAAGGATCCATTCGGAACCCCTGTTAAGGAGTGGGCACCACTTGCTCCGGATGCACGCAAGGCAAAGGCAGCGCTTCTGGCACCAGCACTTCGCGGAATCGCCTCGATGGATGCACCGATGCTCGGTAGCTTTAGCGATGCCGATGTCGTTCTTGATTTCATTTCACATTCCGAACTGCCACGTCTTGCAGCTCTTGGCACTTCATGTCCGGATCACTTCTTGCGCACAAAGATTTCACCGATGGTCCTTGATACTGCCGCAGATGCATCGGTTGAAGATGTTATAGCTCGGGCTCATGAACTTCATGAAAAGTATCGACAAACCTATGCTGCCTACTATAAGAAGTACGCAAAGCCTGAAAGCCCTGCAATGCGCGGCGCTGACCCATTGATTATTTTGGTGCCCGGCGTTGGAATGTTTAGTTACGGAAAGGACAAGCAGACTTCACGCGTTGCCGGTGAGTTCTACATCAATGCAATCAATGTCATGCGCGGCGCTGAATCTGTTTCAACTTATAAGCCAATAGCCGAGTCTGAAAAGTTTAATATTGAATACTGGGATCTAGAAGAAGCAAAACTTCGTCGTTTACCAAAGGCAAAACCATTGGCTGGCCGCATCGCAATCGTTACTGGTGGAGGTTCAGGTATTGGTAGAGCCACATCACTTCGCCTTGCGGCAGAAGGTGCGTGTGTTGTAGTTGCAGATCGCGATTTAGATGCAGCAACAGCTGTTGCTGCTGAGATCGGTGGTGCCGATAAAGCAATCGCAGTTAAGGTCGATGTAACAGATGAAGAGGCAATAATTGCAACAGTGCATGCGTCTTCTCTTGCTTTTGGAGGGGTCGATCTTGTTGTGAACAACGCTGGTCTTTCACTCAGCAAGGCACTTGTTGATACAACTGTCGCTGACTGGGATTTGCAGCACGATGTTATGGCTCGCGGATCTTTCTTGATGTCACGTGAAGCAGCTAAAGCAATGATTGCTCAGAAAATGGGCGGTGACATCGTCTACATATCATCAAAAAATTCAATCTTTGCTGGCCCAAATAACATTGCCTACGGGGCAACAAAAGCCGATCAAGCACACCAAGTTCGTCTATTGGCTGCTGAACTAGGCGCACATCAGATTCGAGTTAACGGAATTAACCCTGATGGTGTTGTTCGTGGGTCAGGAATTTTCTCATCAGGGTGGGGCGCAAATCGTGCCGCTGTATACGGTGTAGAAGAAGAGAAGTTGGGCGAGTACTACGCGCAGCGTTCCATCTTGAAGCGTGAGGTTTTGCCCGATCACATCGCGGCGGCCGTCTTCGTTCTATGTTCATCTGATCTAGCACTTACAACTGGTCTTCATATCCCCGTCGACAGTGGAGTCGCTGCCGCATTTATGCGATAGATCTCCATGTTTGAATTTCTTGCAGTAGATCTCGGTGCCACTAGTGGTCGCGTCGCTATAGGTCGAGTTGGTAACGATTCAATCTCACTGGATGTGGTGCACCGTTTTCAACATGAAGTTATTCCACAAGATGATGGATCCCTGTTGTGGAATTGGGATTTGATTCTTTCCGAGGTTTTCACAGGACTTAAAGAGGCAATAAAGACTTCTGATCCCATAAGCCTGGCGGTTGATTCATGGGCGGTTGATTACGGATTTATTGGTACCGCAGGTCAATTCCTTCCCCCGGTTCATGCATATCGCGATCCTCGCAATGAGGTTGCTTATCAAGAGCTCGTAAAAATAATTGGTAAGGAAAGAATTTATTCAACGACCGGAATTCAATTCCTTCCGTTTAACACCATCTATCAGCTCTATGCAGCGCGCATTCTTCCAGAATACAAAGAAGCTTCGAAATTCCTCATGCTCCCCGATCTTGTTAATTATCTTCTAACACGCAAAATTTCAACAGAGGTGACCAACGCATCGAGTACTCAAGCACTCAATACTCTCACCAGAGAGTGGGATCGCGAGCTCATTAATCTTGCAGGAATTCGTGAAGATCTCTTCACTGAGCTACACGAGCCAGGAACTCTTATTGGAGTCGTCAAGGGTTTTGATGAATTGGACGGAATTAATGTTGTCGCGACTGCATCCCATGACACAGCCGCTGCAATTGCTGGAGTGCCTTTTTCTAATCGTTTGGCTGAGGCGTACATCTCAAGCGGTACTTGGTCGCTAGTTGGAGTCGAACTCGATGCCCCAGTTCTTACACCTGAAGCTTTCGCTGCAAATATAACTAATGAACTTGGTGCTGATGGAACTGTTCGCGCACTCAAGAATGTAACGGGAATGTGGATACTTGAAGAATGTCGTCGTGCTTGGCACATGGAGGGTCGTGACTATGAAATGTCAGATCTCCTAGCACTCGCATCGGATGCTAAAGGTTTTTCCACTTTGATTGATCCCAACGATCCGCTCTTTGCTCCCCCCGGTGGAATGCCCCAACGAATTCACAGTTACTGTGTCGATCGTGGTCTCACACCGCCGCAAAGTGATGGCGAATATGCAATGTGTATTCTCAATAGCTTGGCCCATGCTTATAAAAAGACAATTGATGAGATCTCACTCGTTACTGGCCGGAAGATAAACCTCATTCATATCCTGGGTGGAGGATCCCAAAACGATCTATTAAATCAACTCACTGCAAATATCTGTGGGGTGACCGTTAAAACAGGTCCGGTTGAGGCAACTCTCTTTGGGAACATCGCTGTGCAGGCTATCTCCGCCGGAGTTTTGGAAAACCTGACACAGGCTCGAGCTCTCATCGCAAATTCATTTACCTCAAAAGTATTTCAGAGCGGAGACGAGGAGATTTGAACTCCTGAAGGGTTTAACCCCTTACCTCGTTAGCAGTGAGGCGCACTCGACCGGGCTATGCGACGTCTCCAAGTGTGAGGCTAAGTCTACCGCCTCTTTTATGGATTGTTAATCGCAGGTTTTCTGCCGACTATGGCTTGATATGTATCTTTGGTCCATCACCGATTGCCCCAGGACGCTGCCCAGCAAGGACATCAGCGCTCTCTTCCAATGCGACAACACTTGCAATTAGTGGACGTGGATCGATGACGCCCGAACTCAGCAATTGAATGGCGCCAGCGATACCGGGTGATGCACTCAAAATACCTACAGCGGTGAGATCTTTTAATACCAACGTGCGACTATCGATAATACTTGGAACACCAGCAATGCCTATGTAAACAACGGTGCGACCTGGTTCCAAAAGTTCGAGAGCAAGCGATGGAATATCTTTATTGAATGTCGCATCGATAATTGCATGCACTGGTACAGCTGGGATTGCATCTACGTGATGTACGCCGGCAAATCCAAATTGTTCTGCAAATGCAAGTGATCTCTCCTCAACACCAACGAGATGTACTTCGATACCGCGACTGTGGGCGATTAGTGCACATAACAATCCGATGGTGCCGGGTCCAAAAATAAACAACCGTTCGCCTGATTTAAGTTTTGTGGCGTCAACTGATCTCAGAGCATTGCCAGTGGGTTCGACCATTGCTCCGAGTGCTGGATCTAAATCGTGAGGTAATTCGTGTGCTGCAAATTCAGGGATGACAAGGCGCTCAGCCAGTGCACCTGGATAACCGTTACGAATACCGACTTCATCGCGATCGTGACAGAGGTATTGGAATCCACTGGTGCAGCGTTCGCATTGCTGACAGCCAAGCATGGTGTCACCGGTGACAAGTTTTCCGAGCCAGTGTGGTGAGACTTTGCTACCAACTTCTATAACTAGCCCGCACCATTCGTGACCTAGCTGCAGCGGATACTTCGCATGGCCGCTGGCCAGATACGCCATATCACCATTGAAGAACTCGACATCAGTTCCACAGATTCCTACGCGTTCTATCTTGACTAATAGATCGTGCTCACCCAGTACAGGCTCAACAACATCCATAACTGAGCCAACTTGTGGACTAGTAATCACGAAGGCTCTCATAACTATAAGTTTACTCGCGCTACTCTTTAACAATGCAAGGGTCGCTTGAAGTATTTGATGATCGAAGATGTGCCCTTGGCGAAGGGCCGGTATCACTTGGTACTAACCACACTGAAATCACTTGGGTCGATGTTTGGGGCAAATCTCTACTTACAAAGAATATGGACTCTGGAGCAAGCTCACTCTTTACGATCGATGAAGATCTCAGTTTTGCGATTCCGACTGAGGGTGGAAACCAACTTTTAGGTAGTGCTCGTGGCCCACTTCTGATGCAGGGCAAACAACTCTCACAATTTGTAACACGAGATGAAGTAGATGCAACACCTATGCGATGGAATGATGCAAAGGTTTCACCACATGGAGATCTCTGGCTTGGGACGCTCTCGTACAACGAAGAGCCTGGATTTGCCGGGCTTTATCAATTGCGGGCGAGTGATCATGAGCTAGTTAAGGTCATCTCCGACGTTGGCATGAGTAATGGGATGGCATGGTCTGCGGATACTTCAAAGTTTTATTGGATCGATACTCTCTCTTTTGGCCTTGATGCATTTGATTATGACCAGTCCGGAATTCACAATCGTCGCCAAGTCATCGCATTCGATACCGCCTTTGGGTATCCAGATGGAATGACGATTGATAATGAAGATGGTCTCTGGATTGCCTTCTATGCAGGTGGTGCAGTCCGTAGGTTTGATACACGCAATGGTTTTAAGCAGACACATGAGATTAAAGTGCCCGCTTCGCGCACGACTTCTTGCACATTTGCTGGGCCAGCATTGAACAAATTAATTATTACCACCGCGCATAAGAATGAAGCGGGTACGTCCGCTGAAGATGGGCGTACTTATATCTGTGAGCCTGGATTCACCGGAACTCCTACGCGTTACTTTGCAGGCGCTTGAATTAATGAGACTCGCGTGGAGTTGCAGATCCACTGGCACCATGTAAGAAATCTAAATCTGCACCTAAATGTGCTTGCTGCACGTGATCGATATACATTCGCTCCCACCCACGGCGTGGTTGCGCAAGT
>JACCDY010951741.1_pt1 | contig 23429 bp, 36 predicted proteins | sample 7446391 | NCBI WGS metagenome assembly JACCDY01 (sample SAMN15323451, study PRJNA562643) | freshwater metagenome | isolation source: river surface water | place: USA:Blue River Watershed | collected 2017-08-18 | reverse complement strand
TACTAAAACAGTAGAGGAAACGTAATACTAAAACATTTAGATACTAAAAATGGGTATCCGAATATAAATATCAGATACCCACTTTTAAGTTATTTTTTTATGTTAAATCTTAGAGATTTCTTAATTTATAAAGAGTGGAATATATTAATTTTTCAACATTATCAACTTCATTCTGAATCCAACTAGCTGATAATTCTTCTTTTTGTCTTTCGGTTTTTACAAATTTAATAAGGTCTTCAAAATAAGCGATAATGTTTTCAACCGATGCATCGTTATCAATTCCCTTTACCGGTTTGAATTCAATTATACCAGTCATTCCCTGATATGGTTCTACTATTCCATCCACTAATCCAACGATTGACTCGTAATACTCTTGCAATCCCATATGTGGTGCTAATGCTTTTGGAGTCACTCTTAGGTGAAATACATGTGCCTGTGTACGGCTGTGTAATAACATTGAAGCAAAATCTGTCATAATAATCCTATTTAACCATTATAAATATTCTTCTTCCCAAAAATCGTTATTTGGGGACTTAATCATACCATAATCTAAATAGTCATTTAGCATTTTTACTTGATGTTTTTTCATCTCATTTACCACTTTTGTGATATAATGAGTCTTACAATCTGTCATCTCTCTAATAAGAAGGTACAAATGTTTTTTATTAAAATTTTCTATAAATCTACTTCGGCGGAACAATTCTAAAACTGCATCTGCAATTTGAATATCTCTTTTCTTTGTAAATACTCTTGTCAGATTTTGGTCCCAATATTTAAGCATTAATTCTTTAAATTCTACAAACTCATCACCTCTCTGTTCTTCTTCAAAATTATCAGGGGGATTCCAGCTCTCAGGCATTTCGGAAAGTAATGCTGTTTTTTTAAAACGTTTATAGTTTCCGTTGTTTTTAAGGATTAAATGATTCTTTGCAACTATACTGAAATAAGAGAAAGCCTTACCCTTACCTTCCTGAAACATATGTATCTTTTCTATAAGTGTAGATACTACTTCCATTTGTACATCTTCTTTACTTACATCAAAATAAGAAAATTTGAAAGTATTAAGAATATTTTCAGCAAGTTTTTCAAATGGATACTTTATTCTTTCTTCGTATATTTTATTTTTAATCTTTTGGTCAGTTGTTTTATTATATTCTATAATGGCTTTTTCAGTATCTAATCCAAAATAAATTTTATCTTTCTTTTTTCTAGGCATATTTAGATTTCATTTTTGTAGGTTTCGATTGTTTCCTTTAATTCGGTAAACACAGCACCAACTTCATCATCAGATTCAAAAGAACCTCTTATATCAATCTCTCTCATTTGTTGGAGCATTGATTCTAATTTATCTTGCGTTCTTATCTGCCTGTCATCATAACCTTCGATAGCATCTATCAGTTGTTCATTTTGTTTGACAAGATTAATCCCTCTAATCAATAGAAGGATATTAAATATAATTGAAGCCGGTAATAATATTATTAGTAAAAACCAAATTAAATAATCCATAAATTTTAATTAATATACAAATATACAACATTTTTTTGAGAATTCCAAATTTAGGCTTCCCCAACAGGTCCGCCATAATTGAAGATATGTGAAATGTCTTCTTTTTCTCTCAACTTATCAGCGATAGCTTGAAGTTTTTTAAGTTTCTTTTTTATTCTTTTATCAAGTTTATCAGTATCTAAAAATCCTGCTGCATCTAATTCTTCAATTAAACAATCCATATGAACCGAAAGAGAAAGAATTGCGTTTTGCTGATTTTGTAGTAATTCAGCTAATGATTGTACTTCCATATTATGCCATTGAACTAGAATACATAGCTCTTAAATCTTGTGTAAGTGAGTAATCGGCTTCTTTTTTGTATTCGTGTCCAAAAGCCTTTTTAATTGATAGAGATGCATACCCCATAGCTCCTGCCATTCTTATACACACTCTTTTATATTCCCAAATATCTAAATCGTTTGGTACAGTAAATTCTATTTTTGAAGCCTCTCTATTATCTTCTTCATCTACAATAAATATAAATTTAGCCATTTGTTAAAATTAAATTAAGTTCCATCCTTTTTGTAAGTAAGAATCTACTTTTTTAGATTTTACAAACTCCATTTCACCATTAGGTCCTTGTAACATAACTCTTTCATTACGGCCAGGTTCTTTATCTTTTACAATAGTTTCCGAATATGCTCTGGATGGGTGTGTTATATCTACCCCATCAAGTGCATCTAATGCTCTTTGAACTAATACACATTCAAGCAACCCAGCATCACCAAAAAATTCATCGGCATCTTTCCATTCAGATTTTTCTGATTTGAATTCAACCTTTCCCAAATTATCTGTTTCTAATACAAACCAAGGATAACGAATTGTTTTTCTAACTTTGTTTGTTTTATATGTATCTTTTTCAAAGTAAACTAACGGTCTATCTGATTTAGAAATAGGTTTTGGATTCACTAATGTCAATTCATTTTCTACCTCACCTAAACGAATTGTTATAATTCTTTTATCCATATTTACATCTGCTGCGGTAAATACAAAACCGTCTAGCTTAGATATTTTTTCTTTATACAACAAAACATCATCTGATGTAATAGGTCCTTCATTAATTTTTTGTACTTTCATTTTGTTTATTTTTATATTCTTCAATTTTTTCTTCTATAAAATCTATTGAGTTTGGGTCTTCACTATTGAATCCCTCATATCCCATATAGTATCTTATATTTTCTGGATATTGTTCCAATTCTTTTTTTATTTCATCTACACTTCGTAGGTATTTTATAATTTTTGTCATTCTAAATCGCTTGGTTGATTTCTATAAATTCGATAACTATCATCATCAAAATGTTCTGTACTTACTTCGAATATCGTTGCTTCATCAGTAAGTGCTGTTAATTGATGTGGTAATCCTTTTTTAATTTCAATTACATCACCTTTTTGTATTTGTGTATATAATCTTTCTCCATTTTCAGTGTCAATCCAATCAAACTGAAATGCTCCTTCTTGCACATACCAAGTTTCATCTTTAATCATATGGTAATGCATTGAGAACTTATCACCACTTTTATTGAATACTAATAGTTTTCCACAATAATCAGTATCATTGTGAATCCACAATTCATATCCCCATTTCTTTTCAACTCTTTTTGGAGATTTTATTTTTACATCAAAAATCATAATTCTAAATAATTTAAAGCTTTAATGTGTCCTAATTCACCTTTAACAAAAGAATTGAAAGCCAAACTTATTCTTGGTGTTTCGGTTTTTTTAACAGTAACTCTATGTTGTAAGCTAGATGGGAACAATAATAACTCACCTGTTCCTACTTTGAAATCAACCTCATCAGTATTATAATCGTTATATTCTTTTGGAAACATATCAATCATTTTATAATTACTTCTTCCAAAAGTTATATTATCATGTTCCTTTTCAGCAGTGATATATAAAACTCCACTTATCAAACTATTTGGATGTGAGTGTGTGTGGTGATATTCATTGTTATAAGTCCAATTTAACCAACTTTGCGTTATATAAATTTCTACATTTGAAATTGGATTATAAATTTTATTAAAGAATGTTTGTAATGCATTATTACAAAATACATTAATATTATTTAATTCAGAATTGTTTAGTACATAACTATCATTACTCGATTTGTTTCCAAAGTTTCTATGAGAATTTGTTTCGCATTTATTTACAAATTCCATTTCATCTTTTGAAAAGTTTCTACCTATATTAAATTTAATAATAGGTGTAGGAAATATATCGTATATCTTATGTTCCATTAATTACTTAAAGGTGCTTTAATAGTTGGGTGATATTGATAACCTTCTAATACAAAATCATCAGGAGTTGCACAACAAATACCATCAATCTTTACATCGGTTTTAAGTGTTGGTAATTCATATGGTGTTCTACTTATTTGTTCTTTTGCTTGCTCAATATGATTAAGGTATAAATGTGTATCACCTAAATTACCAATCAATTCATCAGGTACCATTCCACACTCGTTTGCTAATATGTGTAACAACAATCCGTAGCTGGAAATATTAAATGGTAATCCTAAAAATGTATCCACACTTCTTTGATTCCACATTAAAGAAAGATATCTTTTTCCGTCTTGCTCTCTTGTCCAACATTGAAAAGAATAATGACATGGTGGTAATACCATCTGGTCCAACTCACCCACATTCCAAGCACTTACCATCAATCTTCTACTATCAGGATTTTCTTTTAGATTTTTTACTAAGTCATCTATTTGGTCAATTGGTTCTCTCTCATATTTCATTCCACTATAATCAACAACTTCTCTCTCCCATCTTCTCCATTGCTTTCCGTAAATAGGTCCTAACTCACCATCAGTTCTTCCACTCTTTTTATAATCACCATCCCATATATGGTTATTGTATTTGTGAAGAAAAGCAATGTTAGTTTGACCTGTTAAAAACCAAAGTAACTCAGATACCACTTGTTTCCATGCTACTTTCTTTGTAGTTAGAATTGGAAATCCATCACTCATTTTATGTCTTATTTGATGTCCAAATTCTGAGATTGTGCCAGTTCCAGTTCTATCTTTTTTTTCTACTCCAAACTCTATAATATCGCTTAATAATTGTTGATATTTTTTATCTAATGTATTCATATTAATTTATTAAATCATCTAATTTGATATTATGTTCTTCCAATATCTCATATATCTTTTCATACACCATATCTAACGCATCGTATTTATCAATTTCTTTACCATCCATTTTCCACTCCAATCCTTTTTTAGTATTGTGTGTAATTTCCCAAAGAGCTAATGCCATATCTAATGCCTTAACCGCTCTTTTATGTGCCATCATATCGTCTGGTTCATTTAGGTCGAACTCTAGTATTCCTTTTGCCATTTTCTTTTGATTTAAAAAATGAAAATAATTTAGATTCTAAATTTTCCATTTGTGTCATTGCTATCCACTTCCCTAATACGCTACCACCAATATAGAAAGGTAGTACCCACATATCACCTTTCAATAAACTATCTAATGAAAAATAAACTGAAGCAAGTGATACTAAGTTAATCCATACTGAATTAAGCATCAATCTTGTCAATTGATTCTCATAAGTAAATTTAATTTCCAATACCTTAAAGATATTGAACATTATTTGAAAAGTTAATATGGCTATATAATTCATCATTTAATAAAAGGTAGTATTGCTAATTCTTTAGATTTTGCCTCAACCATTACATCAATATCCAAACCATAAGTGTTTGGTAATTCTTTGATAAGGTCAGCATGTGCTTGTGGTTTGTTTCCTTCTCTTGCTTCAGAGTAATGAACCTCTTGTCTAATTCCATCGGGCCAAGTTGTTGCTGCTAATTTAAGTGCTTCTTCTTCCGTTAAACCACCTGTACAAAATTTATGATGATGATAATCAAATACAATTGGAATACCTGTTTGTTGATGAATGTACATAAGGTCTAATACCGAATACATTGTTGCTTTATCATCGTTCTCAACAGTCAAGCGGCTACGAACTGATTTAGATAATCGTTTGAAGTTCTTACAAAATCTATCCATAGCAGATTGCTTATCACCATAAACCCCATTACAATGAATGTTGATATTGTTGAATGGAGTTTTAGATAATCCCATCAAATCAAATATCTTAGCATGAAGTTCTAAATCTTTAATAGCACCTTCAACTACAGATTCTTTTGGAGAAGTTAATACAACAAAAGGACCAGGATGTGAATTGATACGCATGTTATGAAACTTAGCGAAATCACCAGCTTTCTTTAATTCATTTTTAATTTGTTTGTAATCCTTTAGTTGTGTAATATCAATGTGGTCACCCCAAGGTATAATTGCTGAAGATAATCGGAATAATTTAATTCCGTTTAATCTATTCCACTCTAAGATTTTGATAACATCTTTGGCATTTGCTAATGCTAACTCAGATACATAATCCAACCCTTTTGTTTCAAAAGTACGTTTAACCATAGCTCGGTTAGTACTTACTTTTTTACCCATACTCATATTGATACAAGCGTATCCTAAATTCATCATTTTGGTATAATTTGTTGAAATACAAATATACGAAAATAATTTGGATTTACCAAACTTTAATATGATTTACTTGAAAAATCGGTTGGATATTGTGAAGGTTTGATATGTTTTATCCAATAGTTTACTGCATTTTGGTCATTTATCCAATTTCTACGGTCGTTCCAATCGAATCCAGGTCTAGCGTAATATGGTAGTATATCCTTAACTAATGGTGCTCTATTTGGATGGGCGGTAACAATGTTAATCATACCATCCCCATCAGTATCCACACCATCTATTGAACCATCGCCATCTAAATCTATCGGTCTATTTGAATAGTCAGTTTGTAAATTTGCCAACTCATCATCTAATTGTGTTTCAGAGTTTTTTTTTACGTTTTCTTTATATTCTTCTGCAGCTTGTTTTAATTTTTCGTTTGGTTCTGATGGGGTTTTTATTTCATTAAAGAATACTTCTGCATCGTTTTTCGATTGAAATATTGGGTCATCATATAGTCCTAATTCCTCATCTCCTTTCATCATTTCAACTAAAGCTTCTCTTTGCTTTTCTTTATCACCATACACTTCGTATTCTTTTTCTTTTTTAATAATATCGGAAATACCACCATCATCTATAATAGCATCAATACCTTCTTCTTTACGTTTCATTAATAATCCGTTGAAAGCAATAATCAATGCTACCGCTAATGGGTCAAACACCAATACGATTACAAATATAAAAAACTTTACAACCTGATTAAGTGGTACACCAAATGCTTCGGCAACAAATCGGAATCCACCAACTTCTCTTTCTAATTCAATGTTGTTGTTTTTAATATTATTAATTGAATCTAATGCTACATTATTTTGTATGGTAAGTTCATCAATACGTTTAGAAATATTTGTAATCTCTTTATCCGCATTACGAACCATTTGTGAAAGACGTGATGTTGAACCATTTCTTTCAACAACTTTGGAAATATTTTGCTCTTGTGAGTTACGAATGTTTTGTTGATTGATTAATTGAGTGGTATATCTTTCAATCTCTTTATCGTTCTTATCAATTTGAGTTTGATAAACTGCAATATCCCTTTCCACTTTTTGTAGTGAAAGGTTTTGTTGTTGGAAAGCATTTGATAAGTATCCAAAGATACCAGCTGATGTGATAAGCATTAAAGTACCAACTGATATTGTTAAATACCATTTGTTAAATCCTTTAAGTGTATCCCATTCTTGCTTTAGATATGTTGCCGCAACTAACTTAGCTAACTCTAATGCACCAGCCATTACCATTACCGAAAGTGATGCTCCGGCAAATAGTACGCCCAATCCTGTTACGGAGAAGTAAGCTGCACATCCTGCAACAAGGATTGCGGATAATCCAACTAATACTTTTAACCAATTCATTTTATTACGATAAGTCTACTATATTTAGTGTCAACTCAACCAATCTTTCGATTTCTTTAGTTACTCTTTTTGCTTCATCTTCATTAACTGGTCTTTGACCATTCAACATTTCAGAAATAACTTTAGCTCTCTTAGAAATTGCTTCTAAGTTCTCTTGAGCTCTCATTTTGTATTCAGGTTTCATAAAAACTATTTGTTTATTTGTTATAATAAATATTCAATAAAAAGAAAAAGGGTGGATTTTGATACCCACCCTTTTGTATTGTTATAGGATTAACCTATCGAAATTGTTCTTTTCTTAGGTTGTTCCTTTTCTCTTTTTGGTACTGTAAGTTCCAATACCCCATCTTCAAACTTAGCTTTCAACTTATCCAAATTGAAAATTTTGTTATCAGCTGTGAAAGTTCTTTGGAATGAAGAACGTTTTACTTCTCTACGAAGATAAGTACCACCTTCTTTTTCTTCTACCTTTGTATTCTTCTCACCTTTCAATGTGATGATGTTATCCTCTACATCAATGGTGATTTGGTCTTTACTTAGACCAGGAATTTCGGCGATGATTTCAATTCTATCCGCAAAATCTACAATATCACATTTTGGATATGCATTTTGTGCGAAGGGTTGAATACCGATTTCTTTTGAAAACTCTGGGAAACTTTCTGCAAATACTCTATCTAAAAGAGTATCGAATGGAGCGAAAAACTCATCCCTATTAAATACTGCGGGTGCCATAGGGAAAGCACGTTGAATTTGATTTTTCATTTTTTTACCTTTTTTAAGCGTTAAATCTAAATCCTCTTTTGAGCGATTTAGGGTTGATATACCGGCCGGGTACTATCGGTTTATAAATATAGCGTAATTAAAATTTCACACCATTTTTATATTCATTACTTTCTAATCGGCAACTCATATGGTCTGCCCAATGTATAAGATATGGTAATTCAGTTTTTAATGCAAAATCTTCCGTATATGAAATAAAATACTTTTCGTTAGCTTTATTGTACAAACCATCTGCTAACATAATACCCAACATTTCTTTTTGAGTAAATTCGATTCCATATTTTTGTAACAACCAAATAGCTCTATGTGTTACATCCATATAATGCAATTCTCCGTTTTGTGTAAACAAAGAACCTTGATTTTTACGATGCCAATCTGATTGTTCAGGAACATAATATGGTTTAGTGCCATCACCCAACTTACCTAAGTCGTGATGTAGGGCTGAAAATAGTAATTCCTCTACTTCAAAATCAATAACTCCACCACCCTCTTTGAATTGCTTCATCATTCCAATGGCGTTCTTACATACATTCATCACATGGTCCATATATCCACCAACGTAAGCTGAGTGGAAATGTGCTCTACCACTTGCAGGTGCTACAAGTAGTTCCATTCCTAATTCTTCTTCGGAATACATATGCAAAAGCTTCTCTAAACGTTCTGGCTGTTTAGCGAATGCTTTCTTTACGAAGGCTATAAACTTATCGTAGTTTTCCTTCAATTGTTGTTCTGTATAATTTCTCATAACACAAATATACGAATTTATTTTTGATTTTCCAAATTTTCTTCAATATCTTCGCCACAAAGGGCTGAATACAATATATCCAATTCTTCTTCACTACTACAAAATCCCAAACCATCCATATCCATAATTTCAACAAAAAATTGACCTGGCTTTAATCCAATTTCTTTTAATAGTAATTGCTCATCGGTTGATGATGATATTAACATTGGTGCAAATTCATCATCCCTATATTTTGGAATTGATAATGCCCAATAGTAGTGACCATCTTCATCATTTCCATGCTCATCCATACCATCCCCAGCTTCTATTTTTTTCCAACCTTGTCTTACGAAGGTTGCTTCAGTTATTGGTGTCATTGGTAGTTTAACTTCTTTCTTTCTCATTATTCTAAAATTATTTTAGTAAATACAGTTTTGTTTGAAATACTATGCTTACCCTTTACTATCATAGTATCTCCTATCATTTCTGAAATTGGAGATATGATTGTGTTAATTTCGCCTTTTGTACCGCTATAAGAAACTTTGTTTATAGTTGGAACTAATTCATCTTTACTAGCAATCATAGGTGGTAAATTAACGATAGTAAATTGACCTGTAAAATAATTGATATAAGCCTTTGTAATTGTTGCTGTGGTATCACCCTTTCGAAGCCACCAAAACATATTATTTTCCCAATCAATTTTTTCAACAGGATATGGTTCTTTACCATTTAATAAAATTCTACCTGTTATTCGGTGTGGTTGCTGATTTGCGTTTCTTATCAAACGAAGATGATAATATCCGTTAGCATCCAAAGGTAAAGAGCGAACTCCATCTTTAGTCAGAACTGAATCAATTGTGAATGTGTATTCTTTAATTGGTTCAGGTATTTCCGTTTTAGTACAAGCAACAAATAATAAACAAACGATAGGGGTTAAAAGTTTTTTCATTATAAAAGTTTTTTAAGTATAGAATCCCAAGTTGGGTATTCGTTCCAAGTTTCAGTTTCATAAGCCCATCCGAATCGAAGAAGTTCACCTTTGAATTCACCAGCTCCATTTGCTGTTCTATCATCAATAAGATAATCACCAATCAACATTCCTTTAAGGTGAGTGATACACATCTTTTTGTGAAACAATCTACCAAAGTGTTCTTCAATCCAAAATCTTTTATCCATAGCACTCATTGGGTTACCCCAAGGTGCTGCGGTTGCGATATACAATTCATACTTTCCACTTTCTGCTAATTTCTTAACTGCTTCAACAGCTCCTTCAATTGGTGGTGGGTTTCTGAAAATACCTGGTATGTGGTCATACCTACCTTTGTACGCTTCTCTAAGAAACGTATTGTTTGATATAGTTTGTTTAACGTGTCCATTGAAATCAACTAAAACACCATCCATATCAATCCATATAACTTTTTTCTTTTCCATTTATTTTGTATTAAGGGTTGGTTTATATTTTTTAACTAATTCCATTTCTCTAATATGAGCCTGTTGTTTACCTCTGACTACATCCAATACACTAACTTCATAAACTAATTCTAAATCATCAATGTAATTGAACATATCAACATAAAGTTTCCAATTCCAATTTTCCTTTCGTGCTCTACTGAAGTGTTTTTGTAAACGTACTTTAGCTGAACGAAGGAAAGCTCTACCTTTGGAGGCAGTGATACCAATGTACTGATTTCCGGTCATACAATTGGTAATAAGGTAAATAATGTGATTACGGTCAGACCTCTTTTTTCTACTAACTTTGATAGGCATATTCTTAACTTTTCTTACATAGTAAAGATACGAAAAATACCTGAAATTACCAAATAAAAAAGGGGAAATAACGTGTTGAAAATCAACCAGTTACGCCCCCTTTTATAAGTTATTGAAAATCAATCAGTTATAACTACCTCATTTTCAACGATTCCCTGTTCTTCTTCATCAGGAAATGGTTTAAAATTGAAGTCTAATTCATAAGCGTTATTTTCACCTAATATAATTTGCTCCTCTAATTCGTATCTTTCAAGCACTCTCTTTACAATACCAGAACGAATACAATCTTCTCTTGTAAATTCTATTTGATAAACTCCTTTTAATTTACCCAACCTTTTCCACACATCAAAGAATCCACTTTTTGTGTAAGCAGGTGAACCATTAGTTCGATACTTATCACATTGAGAAAGGTCACCTTCGATGATTAATTTAGCGTCATCTGAAATACGAGTGATTAACGTTTTTAATTGTTGTGGTGATGCGTTTTGCGCTTCATCCAAAATAATATAACTCTTTTCAAAATTTATACCTCTAAGAAAGTTTAATACTCTGAACTCAATCTTACCTTGGTCAATTAACTTTTTAGTTTCAACCGGTCCGATTATTTTGTGCATTATGAATAAAGATGATTCGTTGTGTACGGCAATCTTCTCCATCAAATCACCAGGTAAATGACCTAGCTTATCTTCACTACCAACATCAACAGTTGGATTTATTATAATTAATTTTTCAATATGTGATAAACGATGTAATAATAACTCTAAACCTTTTTGTATTGATATGTACGTTTTACCAGCTCCAGCTAAGGCATGTCCCATTATGATATTATGATTGGGATGTTCTATTGCTTTATAAAATCTTTTTTGATTATACGTTTTAAATTTAATTTTCTTTATAACTTTTGGATAAGATAACTTATATTCTTTAACTACAACTTTTTCTACTTCTTCTTCACTAACTTTTTTCCTAGCCATACTGATACATTTTACAGGTTAATAGCCGTAACTCTTGCTTTAGGTGGTTTACCTCTAGCCTTTTTTAATTTTATAATCTTTAAGTAAGAATGAATTTCACTACACAATTCATATTTTTCTATTCGTATGCAAACATTTAATAATGCTTTCAATGCGATAATATAATCCTTTTGATATATTTTTGAAATTATATCGGATTCTTTAAAACGAAATAAAATGATGTGAGATTTTTTTGTTTTGATAGCGTTTGCTAATCGCTGGAATGTTTGTTGAAGAAGTGAATCTCCATATTCGTTTAAGTACCTATTAATAGAAGGGTTGGAACTATTAAGGTACTTTTGCCACTTCACATTCGGACTAACCATCGGCAACCTTTTTTATTACTTATAAATATAATTAAATAATATTAAACCCTTTCCACAGTATCACCTTTTCCTTGATAAGCATATCCGGTTGGAGCTGAATCATTCGTACCTTGTAGTGCCCATATAACAAATCCATTATCCAATGTTTTGTATTTATATCCAGTAAAAGTTTGACCTTCTTTTATAATACCTGTACGTTTATCAGCCTTATTCTTTGTACCTGAATTGAAGTTTTTTACATTTGGAGTAGGATAAATACCCATTCCATTTCTATCTAAATTTCTTTTTCTTACTAATCTCCAGTTTTCAATCGTAGATTTACTTACAGGTGGTGGTTGTGTATTTTCTTTTGCTTTAGCATCTTTATCTTTATTAAATGACCATTTCATCATAATCGGGTCATAATCACCAACCTCCCATTCTGCTAATTTGTCAGCAGGTATTACACCATCAGTATCTATTTCATCTAATGATGGTTTTGATAAAACCCAATCCAAATATCTCATTAATTTTTCGTAATTAACTGAACTGTCTTGTCTTATAAAATTATTTATTTTAACATCTATACCCTGCTTATTTTCAATTTCTTTTAGTTTTTCAAATGTTGAAATAAATTTTTCTAAGTTTACTAAGACAATAAATTCAACCTTATTTGATTGCAAATAAAAATATGGATTACCTTCAATATTGGAAGCTTCCATATCAGAATAAAATTGCTGAGATGTAAAATATTGAATATTTTTATCCTCTACGTTTTTTCTAAATCCGAATATCAATCTTAAACTTAAATCATCAACAGGCTTTATATGCTCAATTGATGGCATTTTAAATTCAAGCTTATTCGTTTCTTTATATAGACCGAATAAGTTTACCAATTTTTCGTTTTGTCTAACGTAACTTGGTAGGTTCGGGTATTGGTTTGTAATATCTACGAGTCTAATATAATCCATACGGATAAATATCACTATTCGTAATATTCTACCTCTACACCAGCTTCCTTAAACATTTGTAAACTACGAATTGAATGTTCATCCCAATGAGGTGATTTTGCTCCCACTTTGCCCGACTCTAAATAAACTTTGCGGATACCTGCATTGATAATACCCCTAGCGCAATCACAGCAAGGAGTTCCACAGGTTAGATATATTGTACAACCTTTTGTAATAGCACCTATTCGTGCAGCGTTGTAAATTGCATTTCTTTCAGCATGTTCAAACCAATAATACTTCTCAGGTCTTTCCTGTCTTTCGATAACAGAATCATCAATACCTCTGGGGAATGAATTATAACCGGTTGAAACAATTTCATTATCAGCACCAACTATTACGGCACCGATTTGTGTTTTCTCATCTTTTGATTTGAGTTTGACCTGATGGGCTATATTTCTAAAATACTCTTTCCAATCCATTACTTAGCCCACTTTCCTCTTTGTACTAATTGTGCAATAATTCCATAAACGGAAAGGTCTTGATATGTGTCTTGTACCGATTCACCAACTTCATCCGGCTGACCTAATACTACTAATTGCTTTAATCTCTGAACTTTATCATTGATTCTAAACCAAAGACCTGTAAGGGATAATTTAACATCCTCTTTTGTTTGAAGGGAAGTACCTACGGATATATTACCAGGTCCATAGTTCCTTTGTTTCTTACAAAAGGTTTCATACATTTCAGATTGAATAGCTTTAAATTCAGCCATCATTTCTGGAAATTCTCTCTCACAAAATTCGATTGCGGATTCTTCTTTCATAACATTATACTTTTTGGTGAAACACAAATATAAGGAATTTTTTTGACGTAGCAAAGAGAAATAAACTTTATTTTATTTTTTTAAAAATTTTTCCACATTTCTTTACGTTTGGTATTTTTACGCAATATGTATTATGGACTACTTGACTACTTGACAAAAAAACTGGGAGCAAGGAACTTGGAAACTGGGACAACAGTTCTAGATGTCTGAAAAACTTCCATCTTCATTTTTGATAGAAACTTTGTAAATACGGCCCGATGGGTCTGAATTCAATAATTCATCTCTTTTAGCTTCAGCTTCAGATAAACTCCCAAATTCATCAATTGTATCATTAGGATTTAATTTTAAAACCCAAACTTGTCTTTTTGCCCAATTAGGGTCACTTATGTTTTTATCAACTGGAATAAGTTGTTTGTGAATAACGTACATTTTATTTTATTAATTTTTTAAATAATATTTTTTTAGCCCACACACTTCGTAATCCTATCCATTGGTAATATCTATATCTCAATTGTTGTGAAAGAAACGAAAAGAAAATAAAACCAAACACCAATAACAAAAGATTAACACACTTTGATATGGTGGTTGATATTATCATTATCTTTTTTTCAACAATGATTTAATATCACAATAACAGGCATTAGCTCCATGCGCTACAGCCATTAATATCCACATCCAACTCATTTCACCTAAACCTAAAAGGGTTTTTGGTTCACGTAACCATAATTGATTTGGTGAACAATGTGTAATTGAAGTTTGTGGCTCGTAAAAATAAAATGCTAACACTAAAAATAAAGCGGATATCCAATATCTTAGTATGTAGTATTTTATCTTACTCATACTAATAAATATAAAACTGATTAGATTCCTATTTCTTTAAGACGAACTAATTCTTGCTTAATGTGCATATTGAAAGGATTCCATTTGATATTATCCAACATCCATTTACGATACCAAATAGGAATTTTACGGATTTCCACATCTTTGTACTTTCCGAATGTCATTTTAACCACAGGCCCTTGTGCAGCTATATCGTGCGGATTTGGTTGATTTTGTTTATGTAAACCAACTTCGTGAAGTGGTATTCCTGTTAATAATTTTTTTTCTTCACCATATAATTTCCATAGTGGAGCTTCATATTCAAAGGTTAATTCTTCTACTTTACCAAACTTAGGTACACTCCCCACAAAATCAATTACAAGCCCATCTAGCTTCTCAGGATGGATACGAGTTACTCTACCTACAAACTGATACCACCAGCTCAATGAAGCGGTTGGGCGGCCCGTTATAATACAATCTAACTGCGGGTGGTCAAATCCTACTGAAAGAATTGTAACCTGTACAATAATTCTTAGTTTACCACTTTTGAAGTCCGATATAATTTGGTCTCTATCAGAATCCGCCATTCCACTAAAGATAGCTTCACAACTTGGTAATCGGGTTGATAGTTCCTTTGCTTCTTCAATAGATGGAACGGCTATAAGGATTGATTTTCGTTCAGGTAATTCGGAAATCCTCTTAATTATCTTACCACCAATATCTTGCTGTTTGTAAGCCCTACGAATACTATCATCGGTGAATTCGGCATTAGTTGAATTGTAAACCAATTCACCAGTATCAAAGTCATACGATTCATATTTCAATGGTGACCAGAATTTCATGTCCACCATTTCTTTAATTTGGGCAACGTGAATAATTTCTTTGAAAAAATTACCCTTTTTACTTTTTGAAGTGAGCATAACCAGCTTTGAAAATGGTTTACCCCACTCATCTATATTGGTTTGTAATTTTAACGGAGTTGCTGTTAATCCTAACACATGTGTTATCTTAGCTGCATCCAAAAATCTCCTTAACATACCATCGGGTTCTCTTGGAAACCTATCACACTCATCTATAATCACTTTTCTGATACCTAATTCATAAAATTTCCAAGCTATGTTCACAATAGAACCAATTGTGGCATAAGTTACATCCCCAATTTCTTTTTCGTTCATTGATGCGGAATAAATTGATGCCTTTCCGCCTAAATTAATGAATTTATTGTAATTTTGCTCTAATAATTCTTTTGAAGGCTGAATAACTAAGATTTTCTCACCCAATTGATGAGCTATTTCAGCAATAACGATACTTTTACCAAATGCCGTAGGGGCAACAATAATGGAAGGGTGCGGCTTCTTACTTTTAAAGAATTCCACACCCTTTTTTACAGGTTCTATTTGATTCGGTCTTAATTCCATTCAATTATTTTATATACGATGGTCCATATACTCCGTATTGAGCAGTACCATCAATGATATTACCTCTAGCGTGCTTTGCCGGAGCTTTCCACGTTGCGGCTTTCAACAAGTCACCCTTTTTAATTGGTGCACCTTTCAAATCACCATCAACTCTACTGATAAATCCCCAACAACTACTACCATGCCAAATTCTGATGAATTTATTACCAACTTCAACAACAACTTCTTTGTATTGATTAGGCATTCCAGCTTTTTCGTAGTACTCTTTACGTTCTTTATCCAAATTTTCAATAAATTTAGCAACAATTGGGTTACTTTTCAAATAATCTAAGGCTTTTTGCTCAGTTTTTCTCATAATAAGGGGTTTTTATTTAAAATTTTTAAAATCAAAGGTGAAATTCTTACGAGCCCACTCTTTTTTTTCTTTTTTCTTCTTATCTACAACAATTTTTTCACGAAAACGTCCATCATAAGCTCCACTTTTTACAAGTGCCTCTCTCTTTAACGTTAATTCATAATTTTTCATACAATAATTTTTTTTACAAAGTAAAAATACGAAAAAAATAGCAATTTTCCAAATTTTTTTTCAAAAAAATTGCTTCATAAATCATTGAAAATCAACATTTTATGATATTTTTTGTACTTTTGATAAATATTTGATAATCAACTGATTATAAAACGTTGACAATCAATAATTTACACATATTTTTTTGGATATGTGAATTTTTTTTCGTATATTTGTGAAACTTTTGTGAAATATGGATATAGTTATGAGTGTAAAAAATGTTTCAAAGCCTATGGATGTAGAAAATACATATACAAATTTATATATAACGAATTTGACCTTAAAAGGTCATAAACTCTAAAAGGGTATGGAGCTAAAGCCTCTATACCTTTTTTATTTTTAATGGTTACAATTTAAACAAAAACAAAAACACATGAAAAAAATCGGAAAATTTCTCCTTATGGTGATTATGATGATATCATCCTATGGAGTAAGTGCACAGGAAACAACTTCTGAAATTCAGGGGTTAGTTTCAGATGGGAAAGCTGGTTTGCCGGGTGTTAATGTTGTAGCGATTCACCAACCAACGGGTACAAAGTATGGTACTTCTACTCGTTTGGATGGACGATACAACTTACCAAACCTTAAAATCGGTGGTCCTTACACAATTACTGTTTCGTTTGTTGGTTTCAAAACTGAAACTGAAAATGATGTTACACTATTGTTAGGACAGACTCACAAATCAAACTTTGTTTTGAAAGAAGCAACAACAACTTTACAAGAAGTAGTTGTTACAGCAGGTCAAAACAACGTATTTAACTCTAGCCGAACTGGAGCTCAAGAGATTATCAATAGAAGATTAATCGAAGGAATTCCAAACGTTAATAGAAGCTGGAAAGATTTGGTTAAATTAGTGCCTTCACAAAACAACTTATCTTTTGGTGGTTTATCTTCTCAATTGAATAACGTTACATTGGATGGTGCTAACTTCAACAACTCATTTGGATTGGGCGATGGTACATTAGGAGGACAGACTGGTGCTCAACCAATTTCGTTGGATGCGATTGAACAAATTCAAGTAAACGTAACTCCATTCGATGTAAAGTATGGTGGTTTCGCTGGGGGTTCAATCAACACAGTAACTCGTAGTGGTAAGAACAAATCATTTGGGTCTGTTTACCAATTCTTTAAAAATAAAGATTTACAAGGTTACAAAGTTGGTGATATTACACAACCTAAGCAAGATTTCACTTATGATTTAAAAGGTTTCACCGCAGGTGGAGCAATTGTTAAAAACAAATTGTTCTTTTTCGTAAATGGTGAACAAGAAAGTAGAATGGAGCCTGGTACACAATGGATAGCATCTGATGCTAATAACACACCAAATGGTATCAACGTATCTCAAGCTAAAGCAGCTGATTTGGATGCATTGAGAAAGTTCTTAATTGAGAAATATAATTACGATCCAGGTGCGTATCAAGGATACCAATATGGTTCTCAATCAAAACGTTTAACAACTAAATTAGATTGGAACATCAATGATAAGAATTCATTCTCATTGAAATATACATTGTTACGTTCTGGAGCAGATATTCCACCATCCAACTCACAATCAGTAAACGCATCAAATGGTAGAAGACCAGGTATTACAGCAATGCCTTTCTATGGTGCTGGTTACACAATCAACAATAACGCTGATATTTTCATTGGTGAATTAACTACTCGTTTCTCAAATAACGCATCCAATAAATTACAAATTGGATACACTAAATTGAGAGATTTTAGAGGAACATTAACTGATGGTGTATTCCCACAAGTGGACATTTTAGATGGAAATGGCCAACCATATACAACTTTTGGATATGAAAGATTTACTTATGGTAACGAACTAAACACAGACGTTATTCAATTAAATAACATATTCAACTTATATAAAGGTAAGCATGAATTTACATTTGGTACACAAAATTCATTTAAGAAATATTCAAATGGATTCTCACCAAACTACGCAGGTGCATATCGTTTCAATAGCTTAGCAGATTTCTACGCATCGGCTAATGGAACTAAACCAGCAGCTGTGTATGATTTGTCTTGGTCATTAACTGATGGATTCCCATTGGTTGGTCCAAAGAATACTGAATTAAGTTTATTTGCTCAAGATAAATTCAGAGTAAAGGATAATTTAACAATTACATATGGTGTAAGAGCAGATTATGTAGCTTTCGCTGATAACTTCTTTTTTAATCCAGTAGTTGATACCCTTACTAAATTCTATGGTGGTGTAAGATTGAATACAGGTCAAGCTCCAAAAGCAGCATTGCAAATCTCACCAAGAGTTGGATTTAACTATGATGTGTTTGATGACCAAACATTACAAATTCGTGGTGGTACAGGATTATTCCAAGGACCTCCACCATTCGTATGGATTTCAAATCAGGCATCTAATAGTGGTATGGCATTATTCGGAAGTATTACAAACGCAACTGGATATATGTTCTCACCCGACATTAACGCATATAGACCAACCCCAACGCCAGGTTTATCAAAAGCATATTCTCTTAACGTAACTGACCCTAACTACAAATTCCCACAAGTATGGAAATCAACTTTAGCAGTTGATAAGAAAATCTTAGGTTGGACTGTAACGGCGGAAGGTACATATATTAAAAACATCAATGCTACGGTATTCCAAAACGTTGCACTTCCTGAAACAGGAAACATTACATTGAGTGATGGTAGAACTCGTTTCATCAAACGTTCAGTTTATGATGCAACTGGTGCAGCTCAAACAGCAGCTAATCCAAACATCGGTAACGCAATTTATATGACTAATGCAAACATTGGTTATGTATTGTTTGGTACATTACAGGTTCAAAGACAATTTAAGAACTTAGCAGTGAACGCATCTTACACTCGTCAAACAGCTAAAGATGGTACAATCAATGGTTCTACCGCTTTCACAATGTGGGGAGCTAGACCAACTTCTACAAATCCTAACAACTTTGAAGAAGGATTTTCAAACAACTATTTACCGCATAGAGTAGTTGCCTCATTTGTATATGGTAAGGAATTCTTTAAGAATACAAAAACTTCATTTGGTTTATTGTATGAAGGTTCTCCTAACAATGTACAATCTTCTCTATCTTACACATACGCAGGTGATTTGAATAACGATGGTTTCAATGGTAACGATTTAATCTTCGTTCCTAAAGATGCATCTCAAATCAAATTAACTAACGCATCTGCAGTAGGTGGTGTGGCTGATACAAGAACACAAGCTGAATTGTGGAATCAATTAGATGCTTTCATTTCAAATAACAAATACCTTAACTCTCGTAGAGGTCAGTTCGCAGAAAGACAAGCAGTTGTTTTACCTTGGGTTCATAGAGCAGATTTGAATATTACACAAGATGTTTATATCAAATATAAAGATACAAAACACACATTGAGATTTACAATGGACTTGTTTAACTTCACAAATTTTGTAAACAAAGATTGGGGAGTGAACAAAGTACCAACAACAATTACTCCACTTAACTTTGTAAGAATGGATACTGATGGAAAGACTCCTATCTTCTCATTCCCTTATTTGGATGGAAGAAACAAAGTACCTTTCACAGATTCATTTAGAGATAACGTAGGATTCAGTTCTCGTTGGCAAATGCAATTGGGTGTTAGATACATCTTTAACTAATAATAAAAAGGGGAGAATAAAACTCCCCTTTTATTTTGCCTTTTAATAAAATTTTAGTATCTTTACATAATGAGTAAAATTATAAATTTATTTGGTGGGCCATCAATTGGTAAGTCCACACAAGCAGCTGGGTTATATTATGAAATGAAAAAGGCTGGTTATAATGTAGAGATGCCTTATGAGTTTCCAAAGTTGCAAGCATGGGAAAGAAACGTATATGCAGTTAAAGACCAATTTTATATTACAGCTAATCAACATCGTAACATTTCTCGTCTTTATGGACAGGTTGATTATATTATTGTTGACTCGCCAATTCTATTTGGATTGATTTACAAAGATAGATACAATGATGAACCAGAATATCCTTCAATGTTCTATGGATATAAGTTTGATGAATTCATTGTTGATTTGCATTCAAGATATGATTCACTAAATATTGTTTTGGAAAGAGACCCATCAATGTATCAGCACGATGGTAGATTCCAAAATTTAGAAGAAAGTATTGAGATTGATAAAGAGATTGCGGCAATGTTAAACAAATATTCAGTAGAATATTTTAAAGTTCCAATAAATAATGATACTGCCAATATCGTAATATCTTTATTGTAGAATAATGTAAATGATAATGTATCATAATAACTTTGAGGTAACAAATTGTGACTTCAAATAACTTCATAACATTTTATAAAGATATTTATTTAAACAAATCGGCGCTTGTTTTATTATTAAGTTATTAAGATTTAAATTAAACTGATAGAAACATGCAAACAATTGTAGATTTCGTATTCAATCTTCACTTCGTTGTAGGTGCGGTAGTTGGATACTTAGTAGTTCCTTACTTAGTAAATTTCGCTAAGAAGTTCATTAAGAAGTAACTTAGAATTAAGCCCAAAGTTTAAATTAGCTAATTAAACAAAACCCTCTAAGAAATTAGGGGGTTTTTTATTTTACTTAATATATATTATTGAAACCTTGTGGTTAATCCTTTAGTGTTCTTAGAAACATTCGAGTTGAAAATAAAACCCTCAACGAATAAAGGCTTAAATAAACAAATAAAAACAAGACAATTATGTACACAAACATTACGAGCACATGGTATGCTCCTACAAAAAGACCAGAGGCCTTTATCACTAAGGCTAAAAAAAGAATCAAACAATTTGATGGAAAGGTTTATCTCAACGATGGAGATGAATACGAAATTGAACTTTTCAACCCTACATTAGAAGTAGTTCTAGCAAAAATCAAACTCGATGGGGATTATATTGCCGGCGGCGGTATAGTTCTTAGAAGGGGAGAAAGAGTGTTCTTAGAACGATTCTTAGATAGTCCTGAGAGGTTTAAATTCTCAACCTATGAAGTTAATGGAAAGAACGTAGAGGTTCAGAATGCGATTGCAAATAACGGATATGTGGAGATTGAGTTTTATTCAGAACACAAACCATTCGTATCAAATGGAATATTATATGGGAATAGCACATCAACAAATTTAAATTTAGTTAATGGTAATCCTATTACGTTTACTACAACATCATCGGGTGGAGCTACTTTCCTATCATCAACTCTTACAAGCGGTACAACTACTAACACATTTTACAACGCAAGTTTAAATGCTAAAAGTTTGGTAGCTGATACATTTGATAAATTAGAACAACAAAAGATTTCTCATTTATCGGATAGAAAGATGGAAACCGGCACAACTGAAAGAGGTAGTGATTCCAATCAAACATTTCAGCATACAAACAAAACATTCAATTCGTTTTCGTTTTGGAATGTAGCTTGGCAAATATTACCAAACTCACAAAAACAATATACCGTAGAAGAACTAAATGTAAACTATTGTGGAAATTGTGGAGCTAAGAGAAAGAAATCATCTTTTAAGTTCTGTCCACACTGCGGAAATAAATTCTAATAAGTTATAATAAATCACAAGGTATTCAAAAGAAATAGGGAGTTATTACACTCCCTTTCTTTTTTATCCATTGTATGCTAAAATTCTGTCAATCTTACCATCACTATTCCAATCAATGATATCTACAACTTTGTATGTCACATCCGATATGTGTAATGTGAATTGAGTAATAGTAGTTTTATCTGCTTGTTTTATATCATCAATTTCCATTTTGAAATCATTAACAAAAAGATTTTCATTCATTTCTAAAACAGCTTGCTTACCTTTCCATTCACCATTCCAATCTCTCAGGTGAACATCTTCCGAATACATTTCGTTTTCCAATCCTTTAACGTTCTTAGTTGAGAATAGCTCAAAATAACGTTTTGTTTTTTCTATTAAATTCATATTATTATTTTTTAATAACCAAGATGATGATTGTATTTTATCGCCCAATCCATCAATAAGTTCAATACCTAATCTTTCACAAACTTCTCTTTCTGGTATAGTATCGTTGTTTTGGTCTCCACCATTTGCGAAAGCAAGATGATATCTATCCGAAAACATATCGTGAAATTGTTGAAGTGTATAACATTGAGTTCTATCTCTATCGGAAGATATCAATGCATAATCAACATACTTAATAGCCTTAACTATTTCTAATCTTTCAGTATCACTCATAAATTCGGAAGAACCTTTCAATTCCCTTTGAAAATCAGAATTTACAATAACCCATAACTTATCAGCTTGGGATTTTGCTTTTTTAAATAACTCTAAGTGTCCTTTGTGAAGTGGATTAAAATATCCACTAACTATAATTGCTTTTTCCATTTTTATAACGTATTTAAATAATGTACTAATGATTCTCCAAATAATTCCATATCTTCCAAAACTGCTTTATAAATAATATCTTCGATGGCATCGTTTACACTTTTCGAATCATCCATCATTGCTATTCTATAAGCGGTTTCAAAGTATTCACCTTCAATTCTATCCTCTCTAAATATAACTATTGTAACACTTCGTTTTCCTTCTTTGTGGAAAGCCTGTAAAGCATAATGAGTTTTTTCCTCAATTATCTTACCAATCTGCCAATCGCCAAACCAACGATTCTTTATCTTCTTATAGTTCTCTATTATCAACATAATTAAAAAGGTAGTATTGGGTGGTATTCATCTACAACCGATTCTATCATATTCCAAAATGTTTTATAATTTATACTTTTTGCATCTAACCATATTGTTTTATCCCACTCACCCGCATCATCGTGAATGTAACATTGGTAAAAGGTTTCCGATGATGGATAACTTG
>JACCDY010583937.1_pt1 | contig 23444 bp, 27 predicted proteins | sample 7446391 | NCBI WGS metagenome assembly JACCDY01 (sample SAMN15323451, study PRJNA562643) | freshwater metagenome | isolation source: river surface water | place: USA:Blue River Watershed | collected 2017-08-18 | reverse complement strand
ATTATTAGTTAATTGATTTAACTGATTTAACTGATTTAACTGATTTAACTGATTTAACTGATTTAACTGATTTAACTGATTTAACTGATTTAACTGATTTAATTGATTTAACTGATTTAACTGATTTAACTGATTTAATTGATTTAACTGATATACTTGATTTAGTTGATTAACATAATTAAATTTAGTTATCTGAATCATATTATTATTTAAAATATCTTGGTTTTGTTGTAAGTTTTTTTCATTTTGTAATATTCTAATTGGTACATAATCTGTATAATTAATTATATTTGGATTATTAACTCTGAGTCCATTGTTAATATTATTTATATTTTGTGTAAAATCCTGATAATTAAAACCTATATGTTTTTGCAAATAACCCAATTCAATTAATAAATCTTTAAAGTCTTTGGTCAATAAATTAATATTTTGAATAATATAATTTTTATCATGAGGACATTTTTTTTGCCTTAACCACATAATTAAATCTTTGTCCATATTTAAAATTGCATGTTCAAAAACAGTACGTGTTAATTTGACTCCTTTCAAATATAAATTTTTAACTCCAATCAAATCTTGTTTATATGCACAAATTTCTAATTCAATTTCATCCCATTCTGTACATATTTGTTTCTTATTTAATTTTTTACTTTTAACCAAAAATATAGATTCGGAATAAATATTAAAAGTATCAATTATTTGTAAACTTATTTTATTATCTATAATATCATCACTAGATGATGTAATTTCTCCATTTGATAAATTATTATCCTTTCTATGTAAATCTGGTGAAAATATAATTCTTTTATTTGTTGCAAATGGTTTTTTATTATTGATATAATAACCTAAAGATAAAGGAGATAATATTTTAACTCTATCAAGTTTAATAAATCTATCACTACAATCTTTTTTTCCGCATATAGTAGAACCATAATAAACTCTTCTTTTACATTTAATACATAACGGTATTTTTAGTTGAGACATTGTTCAATCTGGTACTTATAATAATTATTACTAATTATTACATATAATAAAACTATTTCAAATTTTTTAATTTAATAACCAATCAATAAATGCATTAATATTTGGTTTTCTACCAAGAAAATCTTCTAACATGGTATATCCTGATTTAGTACCACCAATAGCTAAAATCTTATTTCTTAAATCAAATCCTAATTCTTTATCAAGTTCTTGACCTTTAAATTTACTAAACAAATCGATTGCATAAACTTTAGACCATAAATATCCATAATACCCAGAATCATAGCCACCAATTATATGTCCAAATGATCCTAATATATTTGTTTCTTCAGGTAATTCTAGGCCAATCAAGTCCTTGTATAAATTTGAATAAAATTCTTTGGGATTTGATGGTACGCAACTTGAATGTAATTCCATGTCTAATAAACCAAATGATAATTGTCTTGCATAAAATATACCTTGTAATGTTTTATTTTGGATATTAATCTTTTTAACTAATTCATCATTTATCGTTGGGATATATTCTGATTTAACGAGTAGTTTTAACGGTTCAATCGAATATACCCATTCTTCAAACATTTGACTCGGTGTTTCCACAAAATCACGTTCTACTTGTGTACCTGCTAAACTTCCAATCGTATTTGTTGAACACATATTATGCATTAGATGTCCAAATTCATGAAAATATGTAACCACATTATCAAATTGAACATCTAGTTTTGGGTCAAAATTACAAACAATTGCTGCTACCGGATAATTATATTTACATTTTCTTATTAGGGGAAATACTGCTGCATGTGAATATTTACCTTCACGTGGAAATAAATCTAAATAAAAATAACCCATAGGTTTTTCTGTTTGTTCATCCAATACCATATACATTTTAACTTCTGGGTGATACAATTTTGATTTATTAGTTTCGGTTATGTCTACAAATCTTAAACTCAATAAATGTGAATATATATGTAGAATACCACTGGTCACCGATTCTATCGAAAACATTTTATCTAAATCCTTCATATTTAAACTTGAAATTTTCTCTGTGTATAATCTTGAATAATATGCAGTATCCCACACATCTAATTTATCAATTGAATCTGATTTAGCTATCTCCAATAATTTTGTTATATCAGATTGTGATACCAAAGTAATTTTTTCTTTAACATTTATTAAAAAATTCATTACTGTTTCATAATTTTTTGCCATTTGATTTTGTAATTTAAAATTTGCATGAGAATCAAATCCAAATAAATCACTTTTAGTCTTACGCATTTCGATTATATCCATACAAATTTTTACATTAGGGTCAATACATCTGGAATTCATAAACACATACATTTTTTTTCTAGTTTCACGTACTTGACAATATTCCATTATTGGTACGTAATCAGGATATTGTGCTTTAATCACATATTTACCAGAATCTTTATCTAATCTATTAGCTAACCAATCTGAATCTAAACCTAGTAATTCATTTGGTTCAAATTCAAGTTTTTCATTAAAATTTGAAAGATTTTGTTGATAATCTGTCGCTAGAATTGACATTCTGGTAGAAATTTCTTTAACTTTTACTGATGTTTCTTCATCCAAATATAAACCCTTCATTTTAAATCCAATCATAGTTTTTTCCACTAATTTATTTTGTTCTTCAGTTAATTTATCTTGTTCTGATTTATAATTTGTTTCATAATATGTTTTATAAACTTCAAATACATCTTTTCTCATAGACTGTTCAATAGAAAATGCAGAAAATTTTTTACTTATTTCTGTACATTTATCTCTAATTTCTTTATTGGGATGCAATTGATCCATATCTAATAATACCATGCATCTTGAATATTTTGCATCTTCTTCCATTGAACTTTCATATAAATCATACCATGATATTTTTTCTGGTAAATCTTTGTATGTAGCCACTAAATCATTTGATTTACTTACCCAGTCTACATAATCATTATATAATTGATCTAATAATTCTGTGGTAATAACACTCCAATCTATTATTTGACTAGTCAAATCCATAATTATTTTATATAATAATTATCAATTAACATAAATTTATATTAAATTTATTACATTCTTGATTTTATTTTTTTATCTAACAAATTAATTTCTCTGGTTGTACCAATTTTTTCTTTAGCTTCTTTTCCTGATACAGCAATTTTTTTACCTGTATTAATGAATTCGTATAAACCAATAATTACAAGCCCAATCAATAATATTTTAATAAAGTTGCTATCATTTGAACCTTCAAATCTTTTAACATGTTCTACCAAATGTTTATAAATCAAATGTAAAACAAATAAATATACTAATACATCTAAAATCGGATATTTTTTCAAGTCCATATAATATATACTTTTCAAAATATTTTTTTCTTTTAATTTATTAGATATAATAGATTAAAAATTATATTATAATCTAATAAAAATTAATATTACCATAGAAAAAAATTATGTCGTATTAGTTTTTAGCCCTCTTTATATTATTTTTATTTTTTAAACCATATAAATTTTACAATAAAGTTTATGGAATTACTGTCCTTAGTTTATACTAAGTACTTTGTACTCGTAGTTATTAACTTTTAACAAAAAGTTAATAAACCGAGGACCATAATTTCAGAAACTAAATGTAATATTTAATTTTATTAGTAATAAATAATTTAAGTCTATTATATCTACAAACTCAATTTATTAAACCTAGGAATAAATTGTATTTGTCAACCAAAACCCCCCTTTATTATTATTCGGATTGAATTTTTATTTAATCTTTTGTCAAGATGGATTTCTTGCCAAAATTTATTGATTTACTGATGTATTAGATTCATTAGATTCATTTGATTCATTTGATTAAATATGTATAATACATGAAGTTGTTTAATTTTATCATTTGCTATTTGTTTTTGTATTTTTTGTCTTTGATAGTCTTCGTTATGTTCTATATGAACTTTTTTAAATTCTTCTTCATACATTTTAGTTTGATTTTCAATAGATATTATAATGTTTTTTTCTCCGGTCAAAGTTTGTAAACAATTTATCCTATCATATGATGTATAATAGTGATTTGATGTACAATATCTAGTCATTTCTGGTTTTAGACTAATTATATGAGTTTTACCTTTTTTATTAACCTTATAACTAATTACTGTTATAAAAATGATACTTATCATATATAAAAATAATTTACATGCAGTTAAAAATCTCATTTATTATTAAATTATAGTAAATTTTTTTTATATTCAATTCATACATCAAATATTTTGTCATAATCTAAATCTAATGGCTTATCTTTTTTTATATCTGATTTATAAATTGTTCTATCAAATATACCTGAAATTTCACAATAATCTTGAATATTTTTTAGCCATTTTTCTTCTTCTTCTTTTGAATTAAATTCTGGACGAGAACTTAATAATATATTTAATAATTTTAATGCTTTTTGGTTAACCATTTTTTTTATAATAAATTCATTATATATTTGTAATATTTCAATTTTTATTTTATCTAATATAAATAATTTTTTATTTTAAAATATTAAATGGAAGATATAAATATTCATAATTTCACTAATAATTTTAATGAACAAAACAAAAATTCGGATAACAATACATGTTTAATATGTTATATTCCTGTGGACAAAATAATTATTTTATGTAAAGACTGTAAATTTTTATATTGTGATACATGTGCACAACAAATAAAATATTGTTGTGCAATTTGTAATAGAAGAAAAGAAATTATTTTAAATAATTATCATAACCCAAATAGAATGCCATTATATTTAACATTTGTATTTTCAATATTCTGTTTTTTACTAATGATATTGGTATATGTAATTATTTTTACAACCTTTTCTTATTATTTTTTTATAAATTATGATCATGCTTATAAATTTATTTTATATGCTAAACAAAATAATCTAATGGATAAAATTATAAATCATAATACAAATAAATATATACTTAATAATCCAGAAAATTTTTTTAATTTATCAAGAAATTTAATAGAATATTTAGATATACATGACATGTGTTTTCCTTAATAAATAAATTTAATCGTATTTTTTTACTTTTATGATTGTATTTTGATAATAATCATACTTTATCGACAAATTATATATTGTTCTATCTAATTCATGAGTATTAATATTACTTGGTCTATATTTTTTACTATTAATATTAGTCACGTGAATATGTAAGTGATATATTGATGGTTTGTAATGAAAATACATATTTAGATAATCTAAAGGTATTCCAAAATATTTATTTATAAATGTTGAACCAACTTCTTTCATGTATGTAAGTAAAGGAATATGTGTAGAATTTAATGATCGAATTGTTCTTAGTTTTTTATCCAGAGGAATAAGTAGCAAATGTGCATTTTCTAAATTAGATAATTCATAGTCTTGTTTTAGCCATTTTTTATCTACCACAATACAAAATACTTTATCTTTATAAAGTACCAAATTGTCTGTTGGTTTTTCATCTATCACATCATAAATCCATTTTTCTTTCAAATAATAGTATATATCAGAATCTCGTGAAATCAAACTATCTAAATAATCTTCGTATGTTTCATCTACAATTTTGTATTTTTTATTGAATTTTTTTGAATTATTTATTTTTTTATTTAATAACTTGGAATCATAATAATCTTCATTAAATTCATTAAATTCATTAAATTCATTAAATCCAATATCATCAACAATTGTAAAATAATTATCAGAATTAATTTGCGTATAGTTATGGTATAAATCAAATCCACAAACATCATCATCACAAATATTTGTGTTTTCTTCTAATTTGGCCGAGTACATTGATTCATATTCATCTTGTAAAATGTTTCCGATATTAACCCGCGAATTTATAAACTCTTCTTCTAATCTATCATTCTCGAATAGACGTGAAAACTTTTTCTTTTCTCTACACAAATTAATTTTTTTAATAGCGTTTGTAATTTTTTGTGCACTCATGTTATAATCTATTTGCCCGATATGTAATTTGTATAATATCATATCTATTATACAAATCTAAATTCAATTTTTAACTATATTCTCTTTGGTAATACTACCAATTTATAATAATCTGAATTTATTGATAAATTAGATATTACATTTGATAAATGATGTGAACTTTCAACAGAATTTCTTACGTCCTTATTATTTACATTTGTAAAATGTATATGTAATTGATATGTTGAAGGTGCATAGTGTATATACATATTTATTTGATTTTTTTCTATTAGGTAGTTTGTACAAATAATTTCTGGAACTACGTCTCTTATCTTTTCTAACATCCATAAATAATCGCCTGTTAAGTCTCTCAAACATCTTAAATTTTTATCTTTGACTATTGTTAAAATATGCAATTTATCAATTGTTAGATTATCCCATGTGTAAGATGGTATTACTAAAAAATCATCGTCCTGATAAATTATACTTTCGGTTTCTGATATACCGTCTATTATGTTATAAATCCATTGTTCCTTTGAAAAGTTATGAGATTCTATCATGTTGATATAATCTAAATAAGATTCATTTATTATTATATTTTGATTTTTCTCAAGTTTTGATTTGTCTGTACAACATATTAATTCACCAGATATATTTGTTATAACTTTAAATTTTTCAAAAACATCATTTGATAATAACTTGGATATTTTTACAGTATTTTTTATATTTATTTTATCAGGAATAAATATGTATTCATTATTATCAATTGGTTTTTCTTCTTGAATAATAGATTTATTATAATTAATTATAATACCATCTGGTAATATATTAATTTCATAATCTGAATTTTCTGGTGAACAATTATTTATTAACTCCATTTTGGATAATTTTATTATATATTATTAGATTTAAAATTATTTTTTTATTTCAACATTTTAAAGTATTTATGTATAAAACTTTAAGTATTATACATATCTAATGCAAATACAAAAATATTTATTCTATATTACTAACTTTTTCTCAAAATTTAATTATCAAATTCCTATAACTTTTGGATTATATTCAGTCTATAAAGATTATGAAAAGATTTATGGTAAAAAGAAAACTATTATCTAATAATAAGTAAAATTTTTATTTATATATCCTAATCTATATTTTTTATTGACCAAAGTTTTTTTATAATTGGAATATTCATAAAATTTATCTTTAAAGTCATCAATTTCAATATCTGAATCATCTATCAGGTAGTGTCCAAACTCTTTTAAATATTTGGATCTAAACATTTTATATTTTTTTTTTACTATTTCAAATAATTTTAATTTTTCTTCATGGGTATATTCACATTTTGAATACAAATATATAATTAATTTAGTAAATAATTTATCATCTTCATCTGTAAGTGTATTATTAGAAAATCTATTTGACGCTGGATTAATAGTTATGTTTAATAATATATCATAATTTTCTTTACTAACTGAAATAATTGATTCAAGATGTTGTATTATAGATAGTTCATATTTTAGTTTTGTTGTAAATAATTTAAATAATTCATTTGAAGATAAATTATCTTTTAATATGTCGTATAACCAAATATAAATATCATATGATATATTAATTGTAAGAAAATATTCTTTTAATTTAGATTTTAAATCAGGTACATTTTTTTGTACCATCATTTCATATAATATTTCACAAAATATTAAATTTCCATTTGAACAACTAAATTGAAATATACTTAAAAGTATTGAATGTTTACAATCAATTAAAGACAAAATTTTTAATAGCATTACAGTATTTTTAGTTTTGACAAGAATATCACAATCAATATCATTTTCATTTAATAAATTAATTTCTGATTGAGTAAATAACCAATTAAAATATTTTGGTTTATTTGTTCTAATTGATGATCTGAAAAGTAATTTTATATATGTGGATAATTTAACATTAGCTGACTCTAAAATATATTGGGTACATATAATTGAATCATTTTTAACACAATATGATAATAAAGTATTAATATGACAACTCGTATATGATTTTGGAATTAGCTTTAGATAATCAATATATTCATCACAACACAATTCTCCGATATAGTTATCAAGTAAATGTGAATTATTAGGTTTAGAAAATAACTCATATGGTAGAATGTAATCAGGTACATCACCGTAATTTATTTTTGACATTATGTTTTTACAGATAATAATATATATATTGTAATCTTTGCTATATAAAAATCAATTTTTTATAAAAAATTGATTTTTCTGTTAATAGATTAATTATATTATATACAATTTAAAAAATGGAAAGGATTAAAGAATTACATAATACACTGTTATCAGAGGATAAGGTTAGATTAGAAACTTATGCTGATAATACTAATTCAATAATTGTTTATTATCTAAATGCTCAGATTAATTATGAAATTCAAGGACCTAATATAATTATTAAACCTAAAAATTTTGAAGGATTTCATCTATTAAGAATAATTAAAAATAAATTAAACTTAAATTACGATATTTTTGCAGACAAAATAATTATCGAGCCTAATATGTTTACAAATAGTTTTTTATCAGATTTTATGGTTGACTATTTACTAACAATTGGGGAAATTATTCAAAACAATATTTATGATTACTGTACATGTTGTAATTCCAATGTAAAAATTTTGGGTTTAAATAAAATTGCAACTTGTGAAACTGAATCATGTGTCAAAATGTTTAATCATTTACCAACAAATAATGTCGTAATTGATTCATATAATCAAGATAAAATTTTATCAATTCATCTGATTAAATTTTTGTTAAGTTGTTGTATGGACCATCCTAAGAGAGATTTGGCATTTAACCCTATACCTAAAATTAATGGGGTTGAAAATATTAATGATTTTATTCAAATTATTCCTCAAATTTTTAATGATAAGAATTTTACTGGATTAATTAATACGATAGAAAATTCTGAACATGACATTGATTTCTTTTTTAAAACTAATAATATTGTATACAGTATAATTAAAAATTCCTTATCATCAAATTATTTTAATATGGTTTCTAAAGAAGATGTTATACAAGATAACTCTATTAAATATATCAATATTAAATATCCGGCTAGTGTTGAAAAAGAATTTGAAAATAATCCATATTTCTTATTTCATGGAGCAGGACTATTCTCATGGTATCCAATTATTAAAAATGGTCTTAAAGTACTAAGTGGTACTCAACTACAAGCTAATGGAGCTGTTCATGGGGTTGGAATTTATTTGTCAGATTCTGTTCAGTTTGCTTTAGGATATTCTAGAGGTGAATTTCCTGTTATCGGAGTATTTCAATTAAAACAACCTGCTAAAAATTTTTTAAAGACCAAAAGTATTTATGTGATACCTGATGATAAATTATTGATTTTACGCAGCTTAATTATTTTTAATTCTAACCGAGTCGATAATAAAATATCTAAAAGTATTGATGACTATTATATAAGGGAAAGTGAAATCAGTCACAATACTATAATAGCTTCTAAAAATATTGTTAAAAATAAAAGACTTGTAAATGAATTAAAATTACTTAATGAAACAAATTTTCAAGTTAATATTGTAAATGAAATGACTGAATGGGATATTTATTTTAATGACTATAAATTTAAAATTAATTTTTCTGGATATCCAACTAACCCTCCTAGCATTACATTAGTAGATGGCAATATTCCCACATGCATTCTTGGAACAAATAATATTATAAATATCCCAATAGTTGATCCTAGAAACTGGACAATTCAAAATAAACTGTGCGAAGTGTTTACACAATTAAAAAATATTATTGATTCCAATAAAAATCTATAAATTAATTTTTTATATAAACAATTTATATATTTGAATAACTAATGATTAATATTCAAGATTATGAAGATAATTTTTTTGATAGTCCATATTTAATTTATTATTTGATTATTATTATTGTACTAATTGTTGTAATTTATTTTTTAAGCAATTACACATGTAGTGTTATTAATAATGAAAAAAAAGAAAAATTTACTAATGGAGATGATGATAAAGAAGATGAAGAACAAGAAGAAGAGAATAATGATGATAAAGTTCAAGTTACTTTTACACCTATTGATAAATCAGATTCTGGAATCGAAGAAAATGAAGAACCTATCGAAGAATCAGTTGAAGTAGAAGAATCTGTTGAAACTAAAGATACTATAATTAACGTAGAACAAGAAAATATTGTCTCTGATAACAAAACTCAAGAAACTAATGAAGATATTTACGAACCTGAAGATACAGAAGAAGACAAAAATAAACCTCAAATAATTAAACCAACATCTGTATATATCACTAAAGACACTGTAAGTATTGAAGATGAAGAAAAAAAAGTTGTCATTGCTGAAGATGTTCCTCCTGTTGCTAAAAGTAGTATATTTATTATAATTGTGGTTTCAGTTGTTGTTATTTTAATTATTGTTTTCTTAGCCTATATATTTTTTACATTACAAAGTAGTCCAGAAATACCAAATATTGTATATATGGGTACACCACAAATACAAACGGGTGCACCACAAATGCAAATAGGTACACCACAAATGCAAATAGGTACACCACAAATGCAAATAGGTACACCACAAATGCAAATAGGTACACCACAAATATACAAACCAATGCCACCATTACAAGTTAATTAAAATAGATATAAACTAATATTTTTTATATAAAATTTAAAAATATTTTTATAAAATCAATATATATATATAAATGAAATACGTTATTACAAACGATAAAGACAGCAGCGATTTATGTTCAATGGATACTATGACACTATACTTATTTATCATAGTGTTAGTTTTTGGATGTGTATACATATGCCATAAATTCTTTGGCTCAAATGCAAGATTTTCCACAATGATAATTATTGCTATATTAGCATTTTATCTTTTGTCTGATTGCGACTAATTATTTTAATTAATTTTTTTTATTCCATTATAGATATTTGTTTATAATAGTCATAAAATTTATTACCTTTTGGTGGTACAACACCTAAATTTATAACTTCATAAATTAATTCATCAATTAAATAATCATATTCATAAGTAGACACAGCATGTTTAAGTTCCCATTTAAATGATTCACTTATTTCAAAATTATAATTTAGCATCTTACCCCATGACAATATAGTTCTTATTTTATTAACTGTATTGGTTCTAGATGTTAGTCCATAATTTATTAAATTCACTGTCATATAATTAAAATTTTCTTTATTAAAAAATTTGGTATTAGACATATTCAAACTTGTAAGATACCAAATAACAAATTCATTATCACCAGCTCTAAATACACTCAATACTCTAGTTTTAGCATCATCTTGATATTTTACATCAAAATAATCTTTTTCAGTAACTTCAAATTTATGTAAAATATTTTTAAATGCACTTATAGTTAGTTCAGTTGCTTCATGATAACGATATTTTTGTTCGATATTTTGATGAGCAAATACTATTCTTTCTTTGATTGATGGTTTTTTCCCAGTGATTTTGCATACCCAAAAATATACATCAATATTACTATAAGCATAACTCTTTTTATTTTTAAGTTCAATTGGAAATGGATTATCGCACTTACCAAATCTATATTTTGAATAAACATATTCATTGGTTGATAAAGAACCACAATGAGTAACAAATCCTATATAAAATGGATTGTCTAAAAATTTATTACTTAAATCAGTTATTTTTTCAATAAATTTTATACCAGATAATGATATTGATTTATTACTTGAGTATGAAAATTTTAATAGGTTAGTTAATACATAATTTGCATCAATAGGTAATCTTGAATTTATATAATCATAAAATTTTTCACTTAGTTCCATAGTAATTATTTTGGAATAAATTGAATCTTTTATCTTTTTTAATTGTGCTTCTGGAATTGTATCCAGATAATCAATATATTCATCATCCAAAAAATCTGTTATGTTATTATTAGTCATTTTATGTTTATAAAATTATTATTAAATATATAATTAAATAATTATATATTTAAGTAATCAACTTTTTTGCCTTATTTTCTATTATTTTTATCTATAATTTTTTCAGAATTTGCTAATCCTGAAAATTTAGGAGGTATCCAATCGCTTTTATAAAGTGATTCATCAACCGGAAAGCCTAACATTTTTGCCAAATCTGGATCCATGTTTTTACAGATCATTTCATTATCACTAGAATTATCTGAATCACCAAATTTATATTCCTCAGAACCATAATATTCAGAATCGTTTTCTGAGTTATTATCGCTTTGATAATTATTTGATAACTCATCATTATTCGTATTAGAATAATCATTTAACAGTTCTTTTTCTACATTTTCTATAAATTGATTGAATTTGATATTCAGATTATCAATTTTATTTTTTAAATTTGTAAAATCAGATTTTAATTCTTCTAACTCATTAAACAAGTTATCATATTTTTGAATTTGTTTATTTTCTGGTATTACTTTATTTTTTTTATTATTCATACTATATTAAACACATATAATTATTTATTATATTGGATTATATTATTATGACTAAATCATCAAATATAGGTGAATTAACTATTAGTTTGGTTGCTGGTACAATTAGTTTAGCAGTTATTGTAGGTACATCTATTTATAATTTATCCAAAAATAAAAAACAACAATCAATAGAACCAGAATATTATAATAAATTTTATCAAATATTATACAAAGAATCAGGACTTGATAAGGATCCACATTCTCGAGATCTAAGTTCATCAACAGTAAAAATTTTTTGTAAAATTGCAAAGAGTCATGGTATTAAATTGGAAGACCCTATTAATTCTAAAACATTTGACAAGTTATATGGAGAATTAGTTGAATACCAAATCAACAAAGCTAAAATAAATAAAATAATTAGTTGAATAATTATTAAACTAATATAAAAATTATAGCTCATCGTTAACAACTTTATCTAATGTGATATTATGCAAATTCAAAGCTCTATATACATCGCGTTCTGCATTTTTAATATGATAATTTTCCCAAAATATCAGATCTTTAGTTTCTTCATTTCCCAATAACCATTTAAAATTATTAGTTGGTATTATATGGTCTATCATTTGTTTAGCCCTTTGATGGTGAAATTTTGATGTCACAATATAAACTTCGTCATAATTAAATTTAGAACCAAGTGTATCGTTTGTTAAATATTTATACAGAAAAATAAAATTTTCTGCAGTATTTGTTGAATTTGTATCGATGATAAAATTATTTGATGGAAAATTATGTTTTTTTATTTCATCCATCATTATTTCGGCTTCAGGTTTTGTATTTTTACTTAAATTAAAATCACTTTTAATACCACCTGTTAAAAACCAATCAACTTTATGTTTAGATTTTTTTTTTAAAAATCCAAATAATCCAGATTGGGAATTTGAAAAATAATTTTGTGCAACAAATTCAGTTGCTGTATTTACTCTATCATATAAAATAGATAATATATTACAACCTAATAATACTATTAATGTTGTTTTCATAATAAACTGTTATATATATACCGATTAATATATATAAATTTATTCAATTTTTTATATTAACTTATTAGCTTATTAGGATTAATTAGTTCTACAAATTCTTCATCATTTAACTCTTTCTTAATAGAATATTTTTCCTCAAATAATAATTCAACAATTTCATTAATTAGTTCATATTTACAATTTAATTTTAACATTTCACCTGATTTAATATTTAACAAAATAAAATCTCTTGGACCCAATGTTAATTCTAATGAATTATGAAATGTCCATGCGTATATTATTAATTGAAGTTTATGATCTATTGATAAATTATCCACACACTTAAATTCCCATACTGTTTTGTTATCCAACCCATCTAATCTAGATGTCAGATGTATTGGACCAAATGAATTATGTTCATAAACAAATGAATTATCAAGTTCATCATTAATTATAGGAACTTCAAATTTTATATTTAAATCAGATATCATAGTCATGTTGGTATGACATTTTAATATCATATTTAAATCTAACCAATCGTATTTTGTTATTTGAGTAATTTTGGCTAATAATTTGCTTTGTAATGCTAAATATAAATTACCCACACGCAAAAAATTCTTTGGATCATTAGATGGAATTTTTGTTTTTCCAATATATTTTTTTAAATCTGATATTAATGGGTTATTTAATTTTATTTGTTCAATAACATAATCTTCAATTGTTGAATTTTTTTTTAATAATAATTTTTCATATATTGCGGGAATTACCAGTCCATTTAAATCTGATACATCCTCAAATGTTATAACTTCTTTACCTGATATTGTATTGGTATTTTTTATTTTATTTGGAATATCTACAAAATTATTTGGTTTTTTTAATTGAATAAATAAATCTGATTCAGAATATGCTGTTCCCAATAATTTTAATATCTTATCTATTGTTCCAGATGATATAAATTTAATCAAATCAGTTGAACTTATTTTCTTGATTTCTCTGGGTCTGTTTAATAATTTGATGCAATCTAAATTTTGTTCATCAACAGTAATTATATTTAAATATTCTGATTTTTTTAAATATTTTGTACTCAAAAAGTTTAATGGTTTATATTTATTATCTTGTATTACAATAAGTTTATATGATGCTCTTGTTGCTCCCACATATAATATATTTGGACAAGATGATATTGAATCAGTAGGTTTTAAAAAAAATTGTGTAAATGAATCATCGAAATTATATAATATAACTACTTTTCTTTCTCGCCCTTTTGCTTGATGAAATGTCGTAAAAACTATTTTATTTGATATTACTTTTTCATCTAATTTTGCATCATCAGATGAAGGTGTTGTACATTTATGACCTTTTTTAACCAAATAATTTTCTAATTTTTTAAATGGAGGTTCTAATGATTTGACACTTGGTGACAATATAAAAATATCCTGATCTTTTATCCCATCATTTTTCATTAACTTTCTTAACTCTTTACCTAATTTTTTGTATATTGTGTATGAATTACCAATATAATAATCAACAGGTGGACCAGATTTTATTGTATCTATTCTGTCATTTCCTAACATTACTTTATTTACAAACCATGCTATTTGATTAGTTAATCTATAACTTGTTGTCAATGACATTTTTTCAAATGTACAATTCCATAATTTATCAGCCAGAGTTAAAAATTTAGAATTTGCTCCTTTAAATTCATATATAGATTGATATCTATCACCCATAATAACAATTTGTGGATTTGATTTTGTATCTGAAATAAATTTTCTTACCAAATTATAATAATCTTGAGCCATGTCTTGAGTCTCATCTATTAATAAAATATCAATAGGTTTAATATTTGATTTTAACGGTGTATTAGCTAATAATATTTTTTTTATTTCTTCATCTGTATATGCTGATTCTCTATAATATTTAACGGCTAAACTATGATAAGTATGGATTGTCATATTTTTAATAGCTAAACGATCTACTTTTTTTCTTACTTCTCTTTTTAACATATTATTGTATGTTATTTGTATAATATTTGAATCTGGATATCTTAAGGCCAAATGTAAAATTGTTGTTGTTTTTCCTGAACCAGCTACCGCATCCACAACAATATTAGTTTTGGTTGTTGTGATTAATTCTTGTTCCAAAGATAATTTAACATCAATAACTGCTTTATTTGATTCTAGTAATTCTAATTCTTTCTCAATATCAACATCAGTTTCTTCAATAAATCCCAAATCTTTAAAATTTTTTAATACTTTATTATCTTTATTAAAATTCATTTATATGCTAGTAAATTTTCTTTACATAAAAAAAATTTAATTTGTACATTTATCAATTTATTCTATAGCCGTCTCATCATAAAATCCTTTTGCCATGTGATAAATTAAAAAACCAATAAAAAATAATATAATTGGGATTGACAGTAAAATATAATATTTTTTTGTACCTTTTTCATTGGTTATTATTTTTTTTATAAGCATAATTCCAGCCTCAATATCATATTCATTTTCATCTGATTTTTTATTAGTTTTATTTAATTTATACATATTTTTTAAACTTTGTGCTACACTTGAAAAATTTGGAAAAGTTGTTGAACGTCTTGAACGCAATACTGATTCGCTTGTATTTTCTTCTTCAATTAAGTTATTTGAATATTCAGCCTTATTTGGATTTTCCACATCAGTTTCTTCATTTGCTAATTTTAAATCATCAGATTGAATTATTATTTTTGGACTAGAGCCCGTAGGTATATTAAGCATTTGCATTTAGGGGTAGAATTATTATATTATAATGATATCATTATAAATAAATATCAATTATTTTTATATTAACATATATATAAAAATATTTGTAAAAATAATATTTTCTTTAATATTTATAAATGAAATATATATACATTCTAATTTTTATAATAATTTTACTATTAATACATGATTATTATAAAAAATATCAAGAAGAAATGATCAAGGAAAATGATTTAAATTACTTTAAAAAATTTATTAACAAAGAAAATTTGTACAACCTTCTAAATAATAATAAACTTTCAATACCAACAACTAATAAATATGATATACTATTTTTTACTTATGATAACAGACCAAAAGTAAAATATATGGATATTCATGATATTAATATAAAAAAATATTGTGATAAATATGGTTATGAATATAAATTTTTAGATAAATGTTCACATAATCCTTATTGGTGTAAAATTTATTTAGTTTTAGATGCATTAAAATCTGGCAAATATGATTATGTAGTTTGGTTAGATTCTGATACTGTAATAAAAGATTTTTCTATTGATATTGGTAAAATACTCAATGGATATTCTAGCGATATATTGATTGGAAGTGACAATAACAAAAATTATGGACTTGTTAATTCCGGGGTTTTTATTATTAAAAATTCTGTTATTGGTAAAAAATTTTTACAAGACTGTATTGATTATGCACCAAGCTATTGTATAGGATGGGATGGTAGTGTTAAAGGTTTATGGGCTGCAAGTTGTTATGAACAAGGTGTTATGAATTTAATGATTGCAGACAAGTATTCCGATAATACTACTGTGTTACCAAATGATATTATTTATAATTTTAATGTATGTTCTGATAATGTATTTATTATGCATAATTATGCATCTAATAATAAAAACAGAGTAAAATGTTTGACATCTGGCATCAAAAAATAATTTATTTTATATATAATTAATATTTTTCTCTAATATAAATTATATTAAAAATGAGAAAACTTCCCACAGATTTTGAAAATCCTTTTGATAATTATTTATTAGATATAACAGATATGACCGTTCCTTATTTTCATAAAATTGGTTTTATACCAAATACATTAACAACATTTTCAAGTATTGCAACTATTCTTGTGATAATATTATTACTCAATGCTAAATATAATTGGGCTGCATTTTTTGTTTTAGTTGCTTATTTTTTTGATTGTGCTGATGGACATATGGCTAGAACTTATAACATGACCACAATATTTGGTGATTATTATGATCATGTATCTGATGTTCTTAAAACTACTTTTATCCTAATTACATTATATTATATCGATTCAAACAAATTTAATAAAATATTACCATTATTTATTATTATGACTATTGCTTTAATGATACATATGGGTTGTCAAGAATTATATTATGATTCTAATGAATCTCCTACTCTAGCTGTTAATAAATTATTATGTCCAATCGAGCAAGATAATAAACCTATGTTAGAAAAAGTTATTAAGTCTACTAGATTATTTGGTTGTGGTACATATCAATTTTTATTAGCAACCATTATTGTTTATTATGGATTTTAATTTGATAAAAATTGAATTTTATTTATTATATTGATTATATTATCAAAATAATATGAGTATGAATCATTGTAACGAATTTATTAGTTTATTACAACATTCTATTACTAACTTAAATAATCTAACTTATTATAATAAGAAATTACTTGAACTAGGTAATTGTGATAATTACAATGATTTAGTCTCCAATCTAGAAAAACTCCATATTAAAATTAAAACCAACCCTGTCCTTCCTAAAACAGAAATCGGAATAAATTTTAATCCCGAAACCAAAATGCTTTTAATATTTCCTACTAACAATTTTCGCGTTTCAGAAAAATAGTTAAATTTAATTTTGAATAAGTATATTTATTTTTTATAATTTTGTTAAAACTAAGGACGAAAAGTATATTAGGTATATTAAATTATAAATATTTGCATTTGTTATTGTATATTATTTATTTACTGTACTACTTTTTACACTTGGTCAAAACCATAAATAAAAAGTCTAAATTGATTTATTGATAGTAGTGTACTTTTAAATTTTTATGCTAAAATTTTAGCATAAAAAAATAAAAATATTTTTTTGGACTAGAAAAATTTAAAAAGTAAAATACCCTTTTATTTAACCTCAAACACACAAGGTATATTTTTTTCAGAATTGAAGAAGTTAAAAGCAAACGAATTTGATATAGAAAAATAGGTCAAAAAGTATAATAGCAAAAATATTGTATTTATTTTATTTTTATAACGAATTTTAACGATTTTTAACGAAAAAATAAAAATATATAAAATTAAAAATATTAGATTATTATAATAAGTATATAATATGACAAACTATAGTTGTGAACGTTGTTTAAAAGAATTTAAACAAAAGGGTCATTTAAAAGATCATTTAAATAAAAAAAATACCTGTCAACCATTTAAACCTAAATTAATAGTTGAAGAAATTAAATCTACCCAGCAAAACCCAATTCAACCCGAAAAAATAGAAAAATTAGGTAAACATGAGTGTTCATATTGTAAATTTGAGTTTTCGACTAATAGTCACCTAAATAGACATATAAAACAAAACAGATGTAAAGTTAGATTTGAAATCGAAAAAGAAAAAGAAAAGATGTTTAAACTTTTGTTAGAACAAAAAGAGGAAGAAATCAAAGAAAAGAATCAAGAACATGAAAAAGAGATAAAAGAAAAAGATGAACAACTTAAAAAATTAGAATTTATGATAAAAGAGCAAAATGATAAAATTACAGAATTAATTAAGAAAATAAAACCGTCTAGTATAACAAATAACAACACATTAAACAATATAGTAATAAAACCGGTAATAAATAAATTTGGAAATGAAAATTTAGAAAAGTTGTTAAATAAAAAAAACTTTGAAGATAAGGTATTACTTTTAACAGGTTCTAATGCATTTGAGGCTTGTGCTAAAATGATATATAATAATCCAGCTCATCCTGAGAATCAAACAGTATTTTGTACTGATTTGAGTCGAGAAAAATTTATGGTTTTTACAGGTGAAGATTGGGAACTAAATACGCGTAATGAAGTATTTACTGAAGTACAAAATAAAATCCAAGAGTATATTGATATGCACGAAGAAGAACTAGAAGACAAATTAAAAAATGCAGATTTCAAGGAAAAATTTTATAACCGGATTGGTAAATTTTATACCAAATATTATGGTAATAAACATGAGAAAGACCCAGCATTTGAAAATAAAACAGACGAACAATTAATGAGATTTTTTTATAAGATAAAAGAACTGGTCAAAAATAATTATAATGTTTTGTATAATAAAGCGTTAGAATCTGAAAGTAAAAAAATGATTGAAAATAAATCAACAGAAGATAACAAAACAATACTAAAAATTCAAGATAAATTTGAAAATAAAGCTGAAACAGAAACTGTTAGAAAAAGAGGTAGACCTAAAAAAATATTTAATTAATCGTCTTCATTATCTTCGTTATCTGATAATGAACTTTCAGAAGTTAAATCTACATTATCTTTTTGAGAACCGCTATCAATATCTTCACTTATTTTAATATTACGTAATTTAGGTAATTTAGATGGTTTTAATTCCATATCGTCAATTTTTTTCATTTCTTCTTCTAATCTACCTATATTAGAATTAATTTCTATTTCAACTGTCTTGTTATTTGATTCTATAATATTATTCAAATCTGATTTACTAAATTTGACATTGTCTTTATTTGTTTTAGTTTTTTTTCTTGACTTTTGATGTAACTCATGTTTTTTAATATAAATATTTTTATTAAATTCATCAGATGAAGATTGTGCACGTTCTCTGCCTGAGTTTTTAACATTAGCCTTAAGATTATTTAAATTATCTTTATAAGAATTTATTACGTCTTCTGATTCTGAACTTGACCCAAAATTAAAAAAACTTAATATAGAGCCAAAAACACTTGGTTGACTTTTTGGTTCTATATTTCTCAATACAGAACTTGCACTTCTTCGTAAAGCACGTTTTGATTTTAGTTTTGCGAATCGCAGTTTCTTTTTTTGTGCTTCCAAGTCATCAATTTCTCCATCATAAGTACTATCTGCTTCTGTATACATTTCATCATCTTCACTTTCAGTTATTTTACTTGATTTATTTTTAGACTTTAAATTAGAATTAGAACCAGAACTAGAATCAAAAGTAAAAGTTGTGTTGTCAGATGAATTAATATCTAGATAATCACGCATTGTTTTATTTAAAACAGGAGCATCATTTAAATACATTTCATATCTCGAGAAAAATTTATTTGACATATCATATCCATTGTCATCACGTTCATTTTGAGGAGTGTTTAATACTAATGATATTTCATCATGTAATTTTTTAAATTCTAAGTATGCGTTATGCGTTTTATTTACATTCACATCAATTTGTTTAAAATTTTCTATTAATGAAATAACTGTTACCGCTAAATTTACAAAACCTACAAATAATGATATCCATTTGTTATAATCTGCTGGTACATAACCACTATTTGAAATAGATAAAAAACCACTAACAGATGACATTATTATTATTGGAATCCTATATATTCTTAATTTTTTTTTATAAATTAAATGTGCCTTTTGATATTCTTTATACAATTTACTTGCATTTAATTGTAGACATTTTAATATATTTTCGTGTCTGTCATTCCAATAATTATTTTTTATAACATGTGTTTTACTTTTAAATAAATTATCAGGATTTGGTAATATATTATCCAACTGATTACTTTGTAAACTATTATTTTTTGGACTTGTAGGACTATTAAATCTATTATTAACTAATCCATTTTGATTATCTGTAGCATTAAAATTATTAGACATATCCTATATAATTATTATAGAAAAATTAAACGCATTATATAAATAATTATTATACCAATTTTATAAATAAAAATTAAACATTAAACATTATACTTATACTTAATCACTAAAAATAAAATAATATTTGATTTTAATTACTGAAATCAAATCTATTTTTAGACATTGAATACCAAAAAGTAAAAGTTGACTCATTTTCTACTTTATAGTCTTCCAAAGTTCTAGAATAATCAAGAATTTTACCTCCGAAACTTAATCTAATATGACCTCTAACACTTTCATTGATATTTTTATGGTCTGCAATAATTTTAATAAATTCTTGGATTGTTATTTTTGAATCCAATTCACTATACACCTTGATTCCATCTGTAAACTTAATAAAAATATTCTTAATAATCATATTAAAGTAAATTTTTTATATATAATTATTAAAAAAGTATGTTTTTCAATTTTTTATAAAAAATTTAATTATCTGTCGTAATTCCATTGTTCTTATTGTACTCATGTAATCGAGCCCATGATACGCGCATATGAACTGTAGTATCTGATTTGATATCGTGGTCAACCAGTTTATCTGTTTCATCATGAATTACCTTGGAACCTAGTACTACATAACAATGAGCCAATACCACAGGTTCGATATTTGACACATCCTGCACAATATGCTTTAGAGTACTAAATGAGATTCTTGAATCAATTCCAGTAAAATTTAGAGTTTTACCATCTAGGTTCACAAATAAATTTGCAAGCGAATAGTCTTTCATTTTATATAATTCGTATTTAATTCTAATAATTATTAATAATATGAGCAGTTTAAAAATTCAATTTTTTTTAATATGTTGTTTTATTTCTTTAATATATTCATCTCCAAAAGTTATTTTTCCATCTTTTACACAATAGTATTTTTGGTGATACATGTTACCCAGACAATTAAAATTTTTTATATATGATTCTAAATAAGTATTATTTTTGTTTTGAATATATACTTGAGTTGTTAAATCAAAAGAATATATGTTTGTATTGTATTTATTTATATAATTATTCAAAATTAAAAAGAAATTGGTATTCTTTATTTGAATATTTTCTTCTAACACGATATTTCCAATCCAATTATTGTAATTTAATGCCTTATTAAATTCTATTGCGAATGCACCTTGAATCATTTTACTATGAGGTAATATCAATTTACTTATAGTTTCTTTGGTAATCCAATTTTGTATATTCATTGAATATTATTTAACATATAAAATTAAAATTTTCTTAATCAATTTTATATAAATAATTTTCTAATGGATAAAAATGTTTTAATTATAACATTAATAATTTTAATCGTGGTTATATATATTTATCAAATTAAATATGAAAGATTCGAAAATGAATCGAATACAAAAAAATTTAGATACACATTACTTGATGGAAATTTATATTTGAAATTTCAAGTTATTCCTGTAATTAATACAGTAGAATTTGGTTTTACAAAAGACAGTTCTGAACCTAGTACCAATTTTATTTTAGAAGGAAACTATATCAAAACTGTTAATAACAAATATATTAAAATTAATACTCTGGACAAAACAAAAATAAAATCATCTGATACCTTTGATTTAGAAAATGTTGAAGGAAATGAATATTGGTCTCCTTTATTGTTATTTATCAATAAAATATATTATGAAACGTGTCCTCGTGATGCAAATTGTTATTACAGATGTTTCTTGTACACACAATTTGATGACAAAGGTAATCCTACAATTGATTGGAATTGTCCTGTAGATCCAAAATTATTACCAGTAAAAAATGTTACTTTTTTTGATGTAGATTAAAAAATTTTATATCATATAAATTATATATATAATATGCAATTGAAATACAAATCTGATATATATTTTATACTTTTGTTGGTTATAATCCTAGGTATATTATTTTTTTGTCAAAATAGAATAAAGCCACGCCTAACTAAATAATTATTTAATTTTTTTTATAAAAACTCCGATAGAAACCAATGAATTGATATTAACAAAGTGTGTAATTTTTTTTAATGTTAAATATTTACTTAACATTTTTATTTTTTTATCAAATGGTTTACAAGTTATAATAATAATTTTTTTACAATTTAATTTACTTATGTACTTGATTATATTTTCATGTATATTTACCACATTAATAATAATATCATATTCATCTGAATCAAATGTTGGAAATGTTTTTTCTTTGTCGTAATCAACCAAAAAATTTGATACTTTTTTAAATCTGTCCAAAGAAAAATTATATTCGGAATCTGATATTATTGATTCATGATTACTAATTCCTATATATTTGCTGTAATCTAATAATTTAAAATAAATATAAAATTCACCACCTATTCCTAAAATATTATCTGATTT
>JACCDY011028825.1_pt1 | contig 23477 bp, 17 predicted proteins | sample 7446391 | NCBI WGS metagenome assembly JACCDY01 (sample SAMN15323451, study PRJNA562643) | freshwater metagenome | isolation source: river surface water | place: USA:Blue River Watershed | collected 2017-08-18 | reverse complement strand
GCGTTGGCAATCACAGTGAGGCCACCGCCCGTCACGGCACCTGCCACGATGGCCACCTTGAACTCGTCGCTCAAGCCTGGAACCAAAGAGGCCAAGTAGGTCAGAGCGGCGTTGTCGGTGATGGCGGTCAGTCCCACGGCGCCATAAAAAACGGCATCGGAACTCAGTCCCAGCAACAAAGGTTGAAGTCACCAGGATTGCTGTCCTCCCAAGACCACCAGGCCTGCGAGGAAAAAGGCCACCAACAAGGCTTCGCGAAGAATCAGCCGGTCCTGGTGCGCGGCATAGGCGTTTGCATAGCCCATGAAAAACAGCAGCAGCCCCATGAACACCACGGGGTGGTGGGCGCAAAGAACGACGCCAAGAAGAAAGGCCAGGTGAACCGCCACCACGATAGGCGGAACGGTCATGCGGGCGAGGGCGGGCTCGCCCAGGCCCATCAGTTCTCTGCGCATGAAAAGCGTCACAAGGACCGCATTGACCCAGACCGCGATGGCCGCCTTCCAGCCGAAGGTCTGGAGCATGAAGGGCAGGTCCCACTGCCAAGTGGCGGCCACCATCAGCACAGGCGGTGCGGCAAAGGGGGTCAGCGTTCCGCCGATGGAAACATTAACAAACAGCACGCCCAACGTGGCGTACTTCAGGCGCTCACTCACCTGCGCTGAGAAAACGGAATCTCGCAACATCAGCGCTGCCAGGGTCATGGCCGCAGGCTCAGTGATCAAGGAGCCGAGCAGTGGCACCACCGACAGCAGCAGGAAGTAGTTAACCAGGGTCGTGGGCAACGGTGCATGCCGTGCGATCTGCTGCACCAGCACACCGCAAGCTTGCAGGATGGGCCTTGTGCCCGCCACCACCATGATGGCAAAAACGAAAAGCGGCTCTGTGAAATTGCGAGATTCGAGGTACGCGAGGGTGGGGGCTTTGCCGACCAAGGCCAACATGACAATGGCCAGCACCATCGCCCACAAGCCAAACACCACTTCAACCTCGCCCAGAAGGTGCCAGATGCCAGCGTGTCGCGGGTGTGTGTGAGCCAAGTGCTCAAAGTACTTGGTGCAGAAGGTGTGCAGCACGGCTAGCGCAAAGATGCCGGCTGCCATCCAGGGCAACAAGGGGTGGTTCATTCGCAGGACTCCAACGGACATGTCCGTGCGGTGAGGCGGCCCGACCTTCACCTGTCCTGATGCACGAGCATTCATGCAGCACCCAACCAAATGCTATCACTTGCGAGAACTTTTGGTAGAAAAAATAATGATTCCAGCTGTAACGATTTTTTGAGTTTGCTATTTCAGTAAGTCTGGTTTCGTTGACTTTCTAAAAGCCGAGTCATTTTTGGCACCATGATAGGAAATACCAGCAGCACAACAAGGCAGGCGCAGGGATAGCCCAAGCCCAATCTTTTAATCCATTCCGACCACCCGCCTGATATTTCCCATCCAGATATGAGCATTGATCCTGAAACACCTGCCAAGGAGGTCAAGAAACACCCAGCAAATCCCACAAGAATAATGGTCTTGATGGAGGGGCCGTCAATTGAATTGGGCATGGTATAAAAATCAAAAAATTATTTGGGTAACATTTTGCCTTACCAACAAATGCGACCTAAGCTTCATTGGAGCTTTATAGCCTTGCATCAGCAAAATTCTTTCTTGCTTCGGTCCTTTGCTCAAGTAAAGAAATCCATTTATGACTGTATAGGTGCGGCGCGGAATGGCTGCTTTGGGGGGAGTTCCACATATACATAAGCTTGCTCTGAATGGTGCTCATCCTCCATAGGCAATGCTGTGGAAACTTCCTTTAGCAAATTCAGCTTGTGTGTGTGAGTAAATTTCAGTGACTGATTTACTGGTTCAAATCCGTGTATGTCCAGGAAACTTCTTTTGTGGATTATTCAAATAATTGGCGCGTTGTCACAGTGAGCATATACGTGTATTTTTGATACAGCGTGCCGTAGACAAGCAGCCGATTCCGGTTCAAATTTGTCATTTGTTACAACTCACATACCGTTATTTTTTATTTTTTCTTGCAGTAGATTCAGGGCTGCATATTGAAGTTCGGGGTAAGCCTCGCCCATACGTTTTGGTTTTGGGCCTTGGGTACGTGGACCCGTCAGCATTCCAAGAGCATGACCCACCGCTTCAAGAACCGCTAAGCGTGCGCTGCCTATGCTTCGCGCATTACGTATGGCTGTTGTCTCTTGGCCGTGAACCAAACGTGCCTGTGCACAACGCTGCCGACCTTGTGGAGTCTTTGGCCCCGTGCTGGCGCCGCCGTGCAGCCTACAAACCTTTTTGCCTTTGGTTGCGGGGCGGCGGCATTGTTGCCGGGTGGTTTTTGCGTTAGCCTGACACTGGACGCACAGAATACGCCCACCTGCTGTTCTTAAGATAAAGTTCTTTGACATCGGTTTGCACCTTAATAGGGGGGTCAAAGGGAGCCATGAATTTTTTTAAACCAAGGACCTCTAAGACCGATCACGGCATCTTGCCTGTAATCTGTGACAGTGTGACGGTTGTGACAGTGGTTATTACTTTCCTTCCAAAGAACCCATTTTTCTGCTTCTAGTAGAGAATCACAAACCACCGTCACATCTGTCACTCTGTCACATCACAGCCGGTTGTTGCCCACTGACAGCCATAATTTCAAAGCCTAGAAGGTCTGGTAGCACCCTTGGTTTGAGTCCGTATTGGGAGCCCGCCCGCGTTCGCCGTGACTTAAAGCCAAGCTGCACAAGGCGACGACCAAGCGCTTCTGCGGTATCCACTTGTGCCACTTCACCCTCACCAGCACAGTACTCCCGGTATGACTCCAGCAACTGCTTGGCGGTGAGCCCCTCCTCGGTTGGACAGGTCTCACATTCAGCCACCCAACGCCGAACCGTATCCTGAGATGCAATGTAGTTCTGGGTGAACGCTTTGACCTCACTGGGTGGTGTTAAACCCTCTTGAATGTAAAGAACTGCCCCTTGAATCAAGTACAGCAAAACCCCTTCAGCATCGGCTTTAAGTTTGGCAAACAGGTCCTTGTCAGCATCGGGCAGTGTTGGGTCGTACTCTGTGGTGCTGGGACGATTCCAACGCATGTCAAACGGGATGACCTGAATCCGCCCTTTGATGGCATCGTCCATGTGATCCACCCGTGGGGGATGGTTAGTCAGCAGAACCAACTTGTGTGTGATATCAAAGGTGATTGGTCGTTCATAAAGCCCTCGCGCGGTCATTTTGCTGTCCCCCGTATGGCGCTTGACCACAGCCACATCCAGCTTCGCCCCTTCCTTACTTTCACTGGTGATGGCGCAGCGCGCCCCTGCAAGTTTTCTGGTGCTTGGACTGGCCTGTTCTGCGCTGGCTGAACCTTTGGCAGCAAGTAAGATTTCTGGCTGTATGACCTCGCCATAGTCTCCCAGCACCTCTCTGAGCAAGTCCACAAACAGGCTTTTACCGTTGGCCCCCGTGCCGCACAGCATGAACAACACCTGTTCCTTTACCTCGCCGGTCAGGCAATAACCCCCCACCTTTTGCAGGTGTCGCGCCAGCGTTGGCCTTGCTTTAGGCTTGACCTTGCCATCTTCAAAGCCATCGGGGCAGCAGGTCACCTCCGTAATGAAGTGTGCAAAGTGGAAGGTAGATGCAGCCGGATTGAAGTCAATGGTAGAACGGCGCAAGATGTACTCTGATTTGCTGTCTGGACGCAACGAGCCTGTGCGCAGGCACACCACTCCATTGGCAACCCCCAGCAAATAAGGGTCTCGGTCGAGCTCACTTGCATAAATCACGAATCTTGGGTCCTTCTGCGCCAGTGCCACCATGGCGTCAAGGCGCTTACGGTCACGGCATTGGGCAATCCACTTTTGCATGCTTTTTAAGGCATCTTTAAGCCCCTTGCGCTGCTCGTCGCTGGTGGCTGGGTCATCAATCAGCGTTTGTATGCGCTTGGCTTTGAGCATGTAGCTCTTGGCCACGCCAAGAGATTGCTTGTAAAGCCTGGATCGACTTCTGTCGTATTCCCAACGACACCCTGTCCATGCAATCCACACATCTGACTCGTACACAAAACGCAGATCACCTTGGCTGATTTCATACAAACGGGCCACATTGCCGGCATCTGTCTGGTCTACATTTGTCAGCACATCGTCATCTGCTGTTTGCTCTTGTAGCGCTTCATGGCCTTCATAACGCCGAGCCCGATCCAAAACGGTGTTTTCGTCAAGCGGGTCCACATAGTGGGCTTGGTTGGCTTCAAGACACAAACGTTCAATGTTGGCCTGACTCAGGCCATTGGCGCGCAAATGGCCGGCGTAGCGCAGAATCATTTCCTCTCTGCCATCACCGTCATGCAGCTTGGTGCTGGGCCATCCTGTCCAGCCACTCGTTAAATGCCCAAGGGGGGCGTTATTACCAGCTTGAGACGCGGGTTGCTTGGGCGCTTGTTTTTGCATTCGCGCCTGCCACTCATTGACAATTGCGATAATTTCAACAGTCGCATCAGGAATGTCAGAGCCGCCAAGTTTGAAACCTGTAACGGTGACCCATTTTGGGCTTGCACAAAATAGTTCGTCTTTGCCGCCCAGAGGATTCGGTGAAGAGATTTGTTCCAGGCGGTTGGATGATTGCACAAACATTCTCAAACCTTTGCCACTGGGGGACTCCTCAATGTAAGGGTTATGTAGACGTTCATGCAGTGTACGGATTTCCTTCATGCGCGGACTGTTCTCGCTGGAGAGATCAACACAATCAAAATCAAGACCAACGACATGCTGACCTTCGGTTATTTCAGCAGGTAACACCAAACCAATGCCCGAATGCCCACGGCGTTGAGCCATTTGAATGGCTTCGCTAAACGTCATCCATTGTTGAGGTCGCTGCCATTCATCACCATGACCATCTCTGCCCTTTGGAAATTTCGTGAACTTTCCGTCTGGTTTGATCGGGCCTGCTTGCCAAGTTATCCAGTGCTCGAGATGCCTCAGTTCTTCGGGTATAACGGACTCTATGTCCGATGCCAAATATCGCAGCACTGAGTGGTGATTTGGGCCTTTCATGAGCGTCCCCGATTACCAAGGGTGGTGATTACCTCAGCCTTGTACTGAGCCGGATTTTGAAGCCAAGTCCTGACATCCTTCACACGCCAGGCCGTAACGGCTGATGAAACTTTTACTGGGGGTGGGAACTTGCCTTCACGAACCCTGCGCCAAAATGTAGATGCGCTAAATGGAACAATGCCCCAAAGTTGTAAGAAATAAAGCCTGATCAAGGCATCATCGGGCAAGCTGTCAAAATTTATGTGATCCACGTTGAACCTCCACGGCGTCGCATGCAATGCCGTGATGGTCCCAGAGCCAGCCCCCTTTCGTCACGGACCTGAGATCAGCTGATCTGGGGTCCTTGACATGATTTAAAGGGTTTGATAGGGGAGGTCTTTGTCAAAAAAAGTTCTTTTTGTAGAGCGCATATGCGCATATGCCGGGTCGGTCCAACAACGCTGAATGTAATCGGCATCGTAAATTTTGTCCTCGGCACCGGGGAAGGCTAATTTTGCTTTTGGGACTACAGTATCCATTGCGAGAACACAAGCTTCCGCTAAAGTCATAGCTTTTTGGTCACTGCTTGGGCTTGGCTGCATTGCACAAGCAACCCAGTGCAAGATCATGCTCATCCTCCGCCTATTGGTAATGTCTGCTGGTTTCTGACCACGCGAAGGCTTTACCCCCAGCACCACGTTTGCATTCTCACCGCTTGCGATTCTGTAGAAGACGATGGCGAGGTACCGCATTTGGCTTGCATCGAGTTCCTCTCCCGCATCAAGCTGGCGCGCAAGGTCCAGTAAAATTCGCTTTTGGTCCTCATGGCTCATGACTTCCTCCTTATGGGTGTCACTTTTGCTGTCATGCTGACAGATGGTTTGTCAATGAATTTTGCCCAGTCAATCATCAAGCGTCTGCGCTTCTCCAGCAAGTCTGTTCGCTGGTAAGCCGACTTGACCTGGTCGCCAACAGCGTGCATTGATGCCGCCTTGCGGATTTCATCAGGGTACGTCGTTTGTTCCGCCGCCCAATCCCTGAACGTGCTTCTGAATCCGTGAGGCACGGCATCAACGATGAGCTCCCCTCGCTCACGCATACCCCGCATCAATTGGCTTAGCGCCATATCCGACAACGCTTTTCCTGTTGGGCTTGGGAACACCAAATCAGTTCCAGCCATACGTGGCAAGGATTTGAGTAGCTTGATGGCTTGGGACTGAAGGGGAACCCTGTGTTCATCTTTGGTCTTGGTGTGCGCAGCTGGGATCGTCCAAAGACTTTCCTCCAGATCAATCTCATCCCAAGTGGCCATGCGAACTGACCCGGATCGAACGGCTGTAAGGATCAAGAACTCCAAGGCTTTTGCGCTGATACTGGCGTTATTGCGCAGGTTGACCATGAAGTCACCCACTTGCCGGTACGGCACAGCAGGCTGGTGTTTGACCTTCTTTAACCCACGGGGTGATGGCAGTTGGGTGTCAAGGTAGCCCTTCCATGTGGCTGGGTTAGTGCCTGAGCGGTATTCGTTGACCGCGGCAAAGTCCAAAACCGTACGAATACGATCCAACAGCCGTTTGGCGGTTTCGGCCTTGACATACCAGAGTTTGCCGCTGGTGCCGTTTCTGTGGACTGTTTCTTGAAGCAGCACATCCAAGACACGGCGCATGGTTATGTCGGCAACCAGCATATTGCCCATCACGGGGAAGGCGTAAGTCTCAAGGGTGGATGCCCACTGCTTGCGGTGCTTGTCGTTGGTGTAATCCGAAGCATGGGCCTCCATGTACGCTTTGGCGCACTCTTCAAAGGTTTTATTACGTGAGGCTGCTGCAATCAGGGCACTGCGCTGGGCACGTTTGCGGGCCAGAAGGTTGATGCCACCTTTGGCCTCAAGACTGAGCTTTTTGGCCTGTTCACGGGCTTGAGCTAAGGATACCTGTGGGTATGAGCCTAAACCGATGGGCTGGCGCTCACCGGCCACGCGCAGACGCAAAATCCAAGAGCGGGGCTGCGGTGCACCTTCACGGGTAGGCTCCCTGATCTGTAAAAGCAAGCCAGCCACGCCGCCAACGGCGTGCCAACCGGGGCGGATCAGGCGCTTAACCTCGATTGCTGAGAGCTCTTTGGCGATCTTTGGCATACCAATGTACATACCCAAATAATTGAAATTGGATGATATACCTTGACATGCCCTGACACAAGAGGTTACAGACCCTCATAGGGAAATATCAAAGAAATGGAGTGTAGTGACATGTTATGACGCAATGAAAAAACGGACACCGCTTCCGCCAAGAGCCCCTTTCAGGGGCGGTTTTGGTTTTGATTGCTGATGCTTTGATCGAAAAATTCACGCGCTTGGTTTGAGAAAACCACAGCTTGTGCGGCAAAAGCAGCCGCAATCCTAGAAGCCTCTGCCGCAGCAGCAGAGGCCGTACTGGAAATATCCTCTTCATGGTTGGCCACGGCCATAGCCGCTGTGGCTGCGGCAGTGGCTGCTGTGGCGGCACTCTCCAGGGCCGAGTGCGCCGCGTGCGTTGCTGCTTCTGAGGCGGCTTTGGCTGCTTCCACCACATTGGTTTGGGCTGCAGTTTGGGCTGCTTTAAGACATTTCTCAGAACACAGCACAGAGTGTTCTGCCGCCCTGGCCGCTTTTTGCGCAGTTTCAGACGCATGAACTGTCGTATCCCTCAAAACGCGCAACGAAGAGGAGTAGCTCCTCTTGGTTTCGAGGTGTTCCTTTTTCAAGTCCGCCACTTCGAGGGTCAAGGCACTGAACTGTTTCTGCAGTTGGTCAATCTTATTGTTTTGCATATAAATTTACGACAACAAAACACTGTATTGTGAGTTTTCCAGATGGGAGGTTGTGTGCGCCAGCGCACACAAGAAATGCTTTTCGTACGAACTCCACAGCCCATTAGACTTAAAGTGCTCAAATGATATAAAAATTATCAACGTATAAATGATGGGGGGCTGCCCAGCTACCAAACTGCCTCGTCAATGAACCGCGTTTAAAAACGCCAGCACCTGAGCCAAGCCCTCCTGCGGCCGCTCCTCTTGCAGCAGGTGCCCCTGCTTGGGCAACACAACCGTGGTGGCATTGGCCAAAACTTGCGCATAACGTTTGGCGTTATCCTGGGGAATCATCTGATCGTTCTCGCCCCATAAGAGCAAAGTGGGTGCGCTGATTCTTTTCAAGCGTGCCACAGGATCGGTGTTGACGGTTTGGTTTGCCCGGTCAATGATGGCCTGTCGAACCCCAGGCGCTCGGAGAAAATCGTGATACCGGGTCAGCAAGCCGGCATTCAAAGCCTGGGTGTCGAAAAACGCCGGCTCCAGCGATTTCTTGACAAAAAACTCAGGCAAAGCGTACTTCATGACATGCATGAAGGTCGGCATTTCGTAAGGTTTGGCCCCCATGTCTTCCGGATTGGCATAGCCGTCTGGCGCCATCAGAATCAGGCGCTTGACTTTGGCGGGGTATGTTGCCGCGACATGCCAAGCAATCTTTCCGCCCATGGAGTGACCGATCAAGCTGAACTCGTGAACGCCGATCGAATTGACAAAATTTTCAATAAAGAGAACATCGTCTTCTTCTGCGTAGGTATTGCGCGGGCTTGCGCCAGACAAGCCGAAGCCCGGCAAGTCAAGACGGACCACCCTGTAGTTCTTTTGAAGAGATTGCGCCCAGGTGTCCCAGGTTTGCAGGCTCGAGCCAAATCCGTGCAGCATCAAAAGCACGGGAGCGTCTTTGGGGCCTGAGTCTTGAAAATGAACGCGATGTCCATGGATGTCTGAAAAATGGGTGTCCGGTGTCTGGTACTTCTTTTCCAGATCGGCCCTGTCCCAATCAGGTGTCCAAAGTCCAACGAGGACAGCGGCAGCAACGATGGAAGCAAGGCCGAGTGAATACAACTTTTTTACCTTCAATTTCGTGACTGCAACAGACATAAACTGCATGATAAGAAACCAGTGACCGCCTGTCGAGTCAAGGTGATGCCATGGAGCGTGCGTCACCGCTGACCGGAAAAATCTGAGATCATCCAAAGTGTTTAGCAACCCCCAAGAACTGATGAGCAGCCATGGACATCATTGACAACCTCAAAACCTTTATTGCGGTGGTCGAGGCGGGCAATTTCACCAACGCTGCCCGACATCTCAAGGTGGCAGTGTCCTTGGTGAAAAAGCGCATTGACCATCTGGAGTCTCAGGTGGGTGTCGTGCTGTTCGAACGCAGCACCCGCCGCATGACCTTGACGGATGCTGGCCGGCGGCATTTGCTCAAGACACGCGCCGCAGTCAGCCAGGTGGATCTCTTGCTGGCGCAAATGGGCTCTCGGCCGCAACGTCTGGAAGGACGTTTGCGAGTGAAGGCGCCGACCTGCATGTTGGGTGCCTATTTGAGCGATGTGTTGAACCGTTTTCAAGAACGCCATCCGGGCATCAGCCTGGAGGTCTTGGCCATTGACCGGCCGGTGAACCCCATCGAGGAAGGCTTTGATGTTTCCATTGTGTTGCTGCCCATCACGTGGCCGGGCGTGGCCAATTTGGAACTTGCGACCATGAAGCGCCATGTGGTGGCGTCGCCCAGCTACCTGGCCAAGCGTGGCACACCGCGCGTTCCTGGTGATTTGGTGAACCACGACCTTTTGCACCTGCAAGTCCCCGGAATGGTCTGGATTTTCCAAAGCCAAACGGGACCCATAGAGATCAAGGTCAGCCCGCTGTTGATGAGCAACAACGCACATCACCTGATGAGTGCCGCTTGTATGGGAAATGGCCTGTGCTTGATCAGCGACTACACCAGCCTGCCGTTCATCCAAAGTGGTCAGCTTGTCACGGTACTGGACGACTATCCCGTGTCCGAAATGTGGGCTCGCATGCACATTCCCGAAGAGCGACTGGAACTCACCCATGTACAGGCGCTGCGAAATCACCTTCAAGAAAGCATCGGCTCCATTGATTTGCTGCAAGAGGGCTGATGCCTGGCAGAGCACCTCGGGCGCCGTGATTTCGAAAAGTCTCACCAGCTCAAAGCCTGTCACGCATGACTTCGCTTCGCGTGCCAATGAGTTGATTTGATTGGCATTTTGAGAGGGGATGTTGACGGCAGTTGGACTTCGGTTTAGGCCAAAGGCAGCGCAGCCAACGGCATGGGAGAAGATCCCAGTTGATTTATGAAAGCGCTTTCATTATGCTAAGCTGATGAAAAACCCCCACGTTCTGTCCCGCTCCTGGCATGCGCTGTGGACCCGATGCGCATTGGCTTGTCTTTTGGCGCTGTCTTACTCTTCTGCGATGGCGCAAGGAGAAAGCGTCACTTTGGGCAAGGGCAAATACTTCACCCAGCCCAAAGGCAGTGACAAAGCGCCCCCCAGCGCGCCCTACCGCTCGGGGGTGATGCTGGAGCGGGCGGTCCCGACCAACCAGTGGTACGCCAGCCTGGTCTTCAAGGAGGCGTCCGAGGCTTTGTTTGCCCACCCCTTGAGCGTCAAGCCTACCGCCAAGGGCGTGGAAGTGGCTTACCCGCAAAAGCAAATCGTGCCGACGCCGCGCTTGGATGTGGAAGTGCATTACCCCCATGCCAATCCTTTGGTCTTTCAGCCCACCCATTTCAAGACTGCTCGCTCCACGCTGGACAAAGCCTCGGATTGGGCCATCGATGTGGCCAGTGGCGAGGGTGCAAAGCAGCTGAAGGCAACGGTGGCGCACGGCTCGCCCTTTGTGTCGTTCAGGCTTTCAGAGGGTGACGTGGACCTGCATTTGCCGCAGGGGGCAAGCGCTAAAGTTGGTGCTGACTCACGTGTTCTTCGCGTCGACGCATCCGGACAGTTCTTTGCGGTCTTTGGTCCCACAGGGGGCGTTTGGACCATGCGGTCGCCGGGACATTGGCGCCTGCAGTTGCCAGAGGGCAAAAAATATTTTTCTGCCCTGGTGCTGCCGGACCCATCGGATGCCACTTTGGCGGAGCTGTCGCCCCATGCTTATGCGTTCATCAGCGACACACGGGTGGAATGGCACTACGATGAGAAAAACAGCAAGGTGACAACAACGTTCAAGGCCAGCACCGAAACCATGGAAGGCCCTGAAAGCCGTCCCGTGCTGGGTTTGTATCCGCACCATTGGTTCCGCAATGACGCTGTCCTGGCGCAAACCAGCAAAGCCTTGCCCTCCATTCGGGGCTTGATCCGACTGCTTCCTGCCGCAGAGTTTCGCACTGAAAAAACCTTCACCGGCTTGTTGCCCCACTGGCCCGCGGTGGATGCCGGCAACAAAAAAGCCTTGCTCGAAGAGGTCATGTCAGCAGACTTGCGCCAGGCGCGCAGCATGCTGTTGCCCATGGGGGAGGGGCCGTATTGGCAGGGCAAAGGCTTGCAACGGCTGACGCAAATGCTGGCCGTGTTCGAGCAGCAAGGCCACACCGCAGGACGTGATCGATTGCTGGAGTTGGTCAAGGGGCGCATGGCCCAATGGCTGGGCGGGGACAGCCGCAAAACCTATTTTCATTACGACCGCAACCTGGGCACGGTGGTCTCTTATCCGGAAGAGTATTTCAGCGTCCAGCAAATGAACGACCACCATTTCCACTATGGCTACTGGATTCGTGCCGCAGCCGAGGTGGCCATGCGTGACCCGCAGTGGGCGCAAGCCAGTGAATGGGGGGGCATGATCGACCTCCTCATCAAAGACATTGCCACCCCGGAGCGTGGGCGGCGTGATTTTCCTTTCCTGCGCAACTTCGATCCCTATGAAAGCCATTCTTGGGCTTCAGGCATCGGCTTGGGTCCTGACGGCAACAACCAAGAGTCTTCATCGGAGGCCATCAACGCCTGGGTGGGCCTGATCCTGTGGGGAGAGCTGAAAGGCGACCGCGCCCTGCGAGATTTGGGCGTGTGGCTTTACACCTCCGAAATCGAGGCCATTCAACACTACTGGTTTGACCTGTACAAGCTTGTGTTTCCCAAGGAATACAAGAATGTGGAAGTGAGCATGCTTTTTGGCGGCAAGTATGCGCACAACACTTGGTGGACGGATGAGCCACGGCAAATCCATGGCATCAATCTCTTGCCCATCACCACCGCCTCGATGTATCTTGGCCGTGACCCTGCTTTCATTCTCAGGAATCTGGAGGCCATGGACAAAGAATCTGAGATTTTCAAATCCAGGGGCAAGCGGGCCGACCCGCCTGACATTTGGGGCGATATCTTTTTGAAGTACCGCGCCCTGGCACAACCTCAGGAAGCGCTGGCGCAGTGGCAGCGCTGGGGCAGCGTGGAGTTTGGCGAGACCAGAACCCACACGCTGCACTGGTTGCTGACCCTCAGCGAGCGGGGCACCCCTGTGCTTGACGTGACGGCTGACACGCCCTTTTATGGCGTGTTCAGAAATGCGTCCGGCCAAACCACCTACTGGGCGTACAACTTTTCGAGCCAAGCCCGCAGGGTTCAGTTCAGTGACGGCCAACAGTTGATGGCCGAGCCGCGTCGATTGAGCGAGCTTAAAAAATAAGCGGCTTGAGGGTATTTCCTAGTGTTTTCGGTCTTGCGTGGGACAAGCGACAGATTTATTCTTGCTTTTATGAAAGCGCTTTCAGAAAACGCTTTCAAAAACCATCCAACCATCGACATTTTTAAAGGACGTCCAATGAAATCAGACATTGCCGATCTGCGCCTACAGAAGGTGCTGCACAACCGAGGGGTTGGCTTGGGACTCTCGGCGGCTCTTTTGAGCTTGTTGACCGCTTGCGGCGCAGGCGGCAGTGGCACTTTGACTGGCAACTTGATGGACGGCTACATCAAGGGCGCAAAGATTTGCATCGACTTGAATGGCAACGGCAGTTGTGACGCATCGGAGCCCACCGCGACCACGGGGACCAAAGGCAGCTTCACGGTCACAGCGCCCACCGGAACCGACTTGAGTGCCGTTCACTTGCTGGCAGAGGTGCCGGTTGGCGCCGTGGACGAGGACACGCCCAACACGCCGCTGACCAAAGCCTACAAAATGATGGCCCCGGCCAGCACCCCTTTGGTGGTTTCGCCCTTGACCACGGTGGTATCGACCCACATCAAGGACGGCAAAACATTGTCTCAAGCACAGGCGCAAGCGCGCACGGATCTGGGCTTGCCAGCAGACCACGACTTTTCCAAAGACTACATCGCCAAGTCAGACACTGCGGCGCACAACGTGGCCAAAATGATGGCCACTGTGTTGGCTGAAAAAGTAGGTTCGGCTACGCCGGATCTGACACAACTCAAAGCGGCCCTGACCGCTGCCAAGCCCTTTGCGGCTGAAGCTTATGCGGCATCGGATGTGTCGAATGTGATCAAGTTGGCCAAGGCATCCATGGCCGCGAACTACACGATCATGGACTTCAGCGAGTCAACCGCCACCATCACGCCCTTTGAAGGGGCCAGCGGTGAGGTGGTGTCCAACGCGCCAACGGGCGTCTCGGGCAAAGCGCTGAAATTGTCCAAGCCAAGTTCAGCTCAACCCTGGGGTGGTGCTACGGTTTCTTTGGGCTACTCGACCTCGGTGGGGGCTTTGCCTTTGTCGTCAACGGCAGCCATGGTCAGCATGAAGGTCTACTCCCCGCGGGTGGGCGCGGTGATCGGGCTCAAGATCGAAAATGCGTCCGACAACACACAGGCTGCCTACGAGGTGAAAGTCAACACCACAAAGGCCGATGCTTGGGAAACGATGTTGTTTGACTTCACAACCGCGACGGGCTTTTCCAGTGCGGGAACATTCAATAAAATTTCCATCTTCCCGGAATTCTTTGAGACTGGAACGGGCGGAAACTTCTACATCGATGAGCTGAAATTCCTTGGCGCCAGCGCGCAGAAGTCGGCTGCTTTGACAGCCCCAGTGGCGGCACCCTCGAATTACATCGTCCGCGTCAAGACCGATTCGGAGCCAGCCTATGACACTGCGACTGGCAAAGCCTTGCCTGGTTTGTACGCAACAGGACGTTATTCCGCGAGTTCAGGTGAGGCTTGGTGGTGGGGCGGCGATTTCGCAGATCAGATTCAATCTGGCTATGGATTCAGCAAGACCAACACGGCGCAGTGGGGCTTTGGTATCTTCATCAAGAACGGTGGCGATGGTTGGGCGATTTCTTCGGCCACCAATTACAAATTCAGCTTGGGTACCAATGGCGAATGCGCTGGCGTCTGTAAAGTGACCTTGGCGATCGTTTCTGCAGTGAATGCCGATTGCAAAGCGACCGCATCGGTGACGCTGACCAACGCTGCGCTGACTTCTTACACCAAGGCGCTGGATGACTTCACGGTTGTCGGCTGTACGACCAACACCATGGCCGCATTCAAGCAACTGAAAATTGCAGAATTGCACTACCAAATGTTGCGTGCGGACATGCAATTCACGACCTCTGGCGATCCGTCCTTGTATCCGAACGGATTGGGCGTGGGTGGTGGCATCATCTTCGAATGACGGATTGACAGTCCCTGGGTAGAGGGTTCGCCCAATACTCAGGGATTGGCATGACGAATAGAATGCTTCATCACTTTGAGCTCTGAAAATGTTGCGTTTGCGCTTGATAAAAGTTTTGGGGATGCACTGATGGGTCTTGCTCATGCGCATGAGGAGCGTCCCGCCACCCTTGACATGGTGGCCAAGCAAGCCCGCGTCTCGCCGAGCACCGTGTCGCGCATTCTCAACGGCACGGCCACCGTCAGTGAAGCGAAAAAGAAAGCCGTCGAAAGCGCCATCGCTGCGCTGAACTTTCGCCCCAACCCTGTGGCCCAGGGTTTGTCGCGCGGCAAGTCCCGCACCATTGGGGTCATCACACAAGCCATTGACAGTCCGTTTTATGGCGAGGGCCTGAAGGGGATTGAAAGCACCTTGGCCGATGCTGGCTACGCCCCGCTGTTTGTCAGCGGACATTGGCGTCCCAGTGATGAGCAGGCCTGCCTGGCGCAACTGATGGCCAGGCGCGTGGATGGCGTGATTGTGCTCACCGGCTCCATGCCTGACAAAGTCCTGGCAGTGCAGGCCAAAAGCTTGCCGCTGGTGGTGACAGGGCGCACGATGAATGCCGCTGGTTTGCACGCCATGGCCTTTGACAATTTCGAGGGCGCCCGTCTTGCGACGCGGCACCTGATCGAGCTTGGGCATCAAAAAATTGCCTGCATCACAGGCCCCTCGGACCACTCCGATGCGGTCGATCGCTTGCGCGGTTGTCAGGCAGAAATGAAGGCGGCTGGCTTGAGTTTGCCCAAGGAGCTCACCGTGGAAGGCGATTTCTTGGAATCGGGGGGTGTGCTGGCCGTTCAAAAATTGCTGGCCAATCGGGCCACCTTCACGGCCATTCTGGCCTTGAATGACCAGTCTGCGTATGGCGCCGCCTTGGCGTTGTACCGCAGCGGCTTGCGTGTGCCCGACGATATATCTCTGGTGGGGTTTGACGATTTGCGCAGCTCCAGCTTCACCATTCCGCCCTTGACAACGGTGCGCCACGCCATTTACGAAATTGGCCAGCAGGCGGCTTTGGCTGTGGTCGACCTGGTGGAAGGGCGCAAGCCGACGCAAAGGGTGCCAGCGCCCGAGTTGGTGGTGCGCGAGTCCACGCGCAGGTTGCGGCGTTGAAGCGGAATCACAAAAATGGACTTTCTTGCCCCATCCTCCAGGCGAACAACGTTGAAAGCGCTTTCAACGATGGTCGTGGGTGGCGGCGCCCCTGCATGGGCTGAACCTGCTGCCACGACGCTGTCGGTGGCAGCGTTTCCGGCCGTCGATCAAATCCTCAAAGCCGCGCTGCCTGAGTTTCAAAAGAAGTTTCCTCAGGTGCGCGTCGAGGTGGTGGGCCGTGAGTTTGCCGACCACCACACGGCCATGACCACCGCCATTGCCACGGGCAGCAAACTGCCCGACGTCATGGCCTTGGAGTCCGGATTTTTGGGGCGGTTTGCCATCAGTGGCGCGCTGGAGGATTTGTCCAAGCCGCCCTTTGACGCTTTGCAGTACGAAAAACTGTTCGTGCCCTTCACCTTCCAGCAAAACCGTGATGCCCAAGGCAAGGTGGTGGCCATGCCCACTGACATTGGCGTGGGGGCTCTGTTTTATCGGCAAGACTTGTTGGCCCAAGCGGGTGTGGCGCCGCAACTGCTGGGCCAATCGTGGGAGTCCTTTGTTGCGACGGGCCTTGACATCCAAAAGCGCACAGGCGCTTACTTGGTGACCCACGCCAGGGACTTGAAAGACATCATCATCCGATCGAATTTGCAGCCGGGCGAGGGCATTTACTTCAACGAGCGCAAAGAAGTCTTGGTCGAGTCCAAGCGGTTTGTGCGTGCCTTCGATCTGGCCAGGACCGTGCGTGAGCAGCGCCTGGATGCGCGCGTACAGGCCTGGTCGGCCGAATGGGCGGAGTCGTTCAAACGCGGTACGGTGGCCACCCACATGATGGGCTCCTGGTTCGCGGGCCACTTGGCGAACTGGCTTGCGCCCCAAACCCGTGGCTTGTGGCGCACCAGCGCCTTGCCCGATGCCGCGCATGCGCCATGGGGCGGGACCTTTTATGCCATCCCCCGCCGTGCCGCTCACAAACCGCTCGCCTGGGAGTTGGTGCGCCTCATGACGCTGAGCCCTACTCTCCAACTCTCGGCTTTCAAGGCGCATGACGCTTTTCCAGCCCTGTTGGAGACGCACCGAGACAGTTACCTTGAGCAGCCCGTCACCTTTTTGGGCGGACAAACGGCCCGGGCCTTGTGGCGTGACCTGGCGGTGAAGACGCCTGCCGTACCTTTGCACAAACTGGATGCCCTGGCAGATGAAATCGTCAACACAGAATTGGACAAAGTGCTGTCTGGCAAGAAGCCCACCCAACGCGCTTTGGCCGATGCGGCACGGATGCTGGGTCAGCGCATGAGGCACAGCGCATGAAGCCCTTGATCAAACTGCGCTGGGCGCCGTACTTCTTTCTGGCGCCGTTCATGCTGCTGTTCTTCGTGTTTGGCTTGTTTCCCCTGGGTTTTTCTCTGGTGTTGGCCTTTCAATCATGGGATCCGGTGCAAGGCCTTTCATCCATGACCTTTGTGGGCTTGAAAAACTTTGCCTTTCTGCTGGAAGACGACTGGTTCTGGAAATCCCTTTACAACACGCTCTGGCTGGCGGTGGTGTCGGGCTTGCCACAGCACCTGGTGGCCATTCCGCTGGCGTGCTTCATCCACAAGCGCTTGGGCCGTTGGCGCAATGCCGTGGTCGGCGTGTATTTCATGCCTTACATCACCTCCACGGTGGCCATGGCGATTTTGTTTTCAGCGCTGTTCTCCACAGACTACGGCGTCATCAACACCACGCTTCAATTTTTCTTTCCCATTCAAGCCATTGACTGGCTGGGCGACCCCGACAACATCAAGCCCGCGATTGCCTTGATGGTTTTTTGGCGCTACGTTGGCTTCAACACAGTGTTGTATCTGGCGGCCCTGCAAGCCATTCCGCGCGAGACCTACGAGGCTGCCACGCTGGATGGGGCCTCGCCACGACAACAGTTTTTATTCATCACCTTGCCTTTGCTCAAGCCGATGATGCTTTTCTCCGTCACCTTGTCGGTGATTGGCGGCTTGCAGTTGTTTGAAGAGCCCTTTGTCCTGACCGGTGGGCGCGGGGGCTCTGACCAAGCGGGCATGACCACCGCCATTTACATGTTCAGGACAGCGTTTGAATTCAGTGATTTTGGCACTGCCAGTGCCATTTCCTGGTCTCTCTTTCTGGTGGTGGCATTGCTCACCTGGGGAACGCACCGCCTGTTTCGCGGCAACAAGGAGGCCTCATGAATCCAAGGCCTGCAAGCGGCTTGCAACCCATGACGAGGGCCTCTGCTTGGGCGCTGGTCGCTGTGGGCGGCCTGATCATGCTGGCGCCTTTTTACATGATGTTTGTTTTTGCAAGCCATCCCAGGGCGGAAATTTTCCAGGTGCCGCCGCCCATGTTGCCGGGGTCGGATTTCATGAGCAACATGGCGATTTTGCTGCAACGGATTCCGTTCTGGACCAACTTGGGCTGGAGTTTCTATGTGGCGATTGCCTTTACCTTGTGCTCCTTGCTCTTTTGTTCCATGGGGGGCTACGCCTTTGCCATTTATGAGTTTCCATTGAAGAAGCCCTTGTTCACAGTGGTCATGGGGACGATGTTGATTCCGCCGTTTCTGGGCATGATCCCCAACTTCATGGTGATGGATTTTCTGGGCTGGATTGACCGCCCGATTGCGCTTTACCTGCCGGGTGCTGCAGGCGCGTTCGGCATCTTCATGGTTCGCCAGTATGTCTTGTCATCGGTTCCGCGCGAGTTGATCGAGGCCGCACGCATGGATGGCTGTGGCGAGTTCCGAATTTATTGGAGCATTGTGTTGCCCTTGCTTGGGCCGGCCCTGGGGACCTTGGCGCTGATTTCTTTCATCAGCTCTTGGAACAACTTTATTTCCCCGCTGGTGGTCATGCGCTCCTTGGAGATGTACACCTTGCCCTTGGCTTTGCGCAGCATGCAAAACCCGGTGAATACCGAATGGGGCGCCATCATGGCAGGCTCCGCCATCGCGGCACTGCCGCTTCTTGTCCTGTTTGCGCTGACATCACGCCGTCTGATCGATGGCCTGGTGTCTGGCGCAGTCAGGGGTTGATTTTTTTCAGATGTCTTCACTTTCCACAAGTTATGTTGAAAACGCTTATGAACCCATCGAATCCTGACCATGCCATGGGGCTGGATGATGCCGCTGAAGTGCAGCGCGCTTCTTTTCCCAGCACCTTCAAGTGGGGGGTTTCCACGGCTTCTTTTCAGATCGAGGGGGCTTCGCGCGAAGACGGCAGAGGCCCATCGGTATGGGACACCTTTTGCGCGACACCGGGCAACATTGCCGATGGCAGTGATGGCAGCGTTGCCTGTGACCACTACCACCGACTGGAAGAAGACCTGGAATTGTTGACGCAGTTGGGGGTGACTTCTTATCGTTTTTCCATGGCTTGGTCGCGCGTTCAGCCTAAGGGCGAGGGCGACTGGAACGAACCTGGATTCGCTTTTTACGATCGGTTGCTCACCGGACTGGCAGAGCGGGGCATTGACGCACACCTCACTTTGAATCATTGGGATTTGCCCCAAGCGCTGCAAGACAAAGGCGGTTGGCACAACCCTGACATCATCCGGCATTTTTGTGCTTACGCCTGTGAGGTGGGCAAGCGGTTTGGCCATCGCCTCGCTTCCCTGGCCACCCACAACGAGCCTTGGGTGGTTGCCATGCTCGGCCATGACGCGGGCATCTTTGCTCCCGGTTTGAAAGACCGTGCTGTGGCCATGCAAGTGGCCCACCATTTGTTGGTCAGCCATGGCGTAGCCGTGCAGGCATTGCGTGCGCAAGGTTTGACCACGCCCCTGGGCATTGTGCTGAACCTCTCGCCCTTTCACGCAGCCACAGAGTCGCCACAAGACCAGCAAAAAACGCACCTTGAAGACGGCATGCTGGTGCGTTGGTACCTGGACGCATTGTTGCTGGGGAAATACCCCGAAGACGTTTGGGCACACCTTGGCGCACAGGTGCCGGCAGTCAACCCGGGGGACATGGCATCGATTCAGCAACCCCTGGATTTTGTGGGCGTGAACTATTACACCCGCAGCGTTGTCAGCGCGGGCACGCCGTGGTCTGCCAAAGACTTGGGCCTGCCCATCACCGACATGGAGTGGGAAATTTACCCCCAGGGCTTGACCGAGTTGTTGGTGCGCTTGCACCGGGACTATCGCATGCCCCCCATCTTCATCACGGAAAACGGGGCCGCCTTCAAAGACAAAGTTGAAGGCGGGCAAGTCAACGATGTGGAACGTGTCGCTTACCTTCAGTCGCACATCAAGGCGGTGGCTGCCGCGCGACAAGCGGGTGTGAATGTGCAAGCCTATTTCGTCTGGAGCTTGCTGGACAACTTTGAATGGGCGAGTGGCTATGCCAAACGTTTTGGCATTGTGCACATTGACTACGACACACTCAAGCGTACGCCCAAGCAAAGTGCCATTTGGTATGGCCAGTTTTTGCGGGGCGGCTGAGCCATGGGGCAGCTTTCACTCAAGGGCGTGGTCAAGCGCTTTGGCAACCAAACTGTTTTACACGGGTTGGATCTGGACATTCGCGATGGCGAATTCCTGGTGTTTGTCGGGCCCTCGGGTTGTGGCAAGTCAACCTTGCTTCGGATCATTGCGGGACTGGAAGATTTGAGCGAAGGGCAGATTCTGTTGGACGGCCAGCCCATCCATGACCAACCGCCAGCGGAGCGCGGCACGGCCATGGTGTTCCAAAACTATGCGCTGTACCCCCACATGACGGTGGCCGACAACATGGGCTTTGCCTTGCGCATGGCAGGTGTGTCCAAGCCGCAAATTAGAGAGCAAGTTCTTCAAGCGGCCAAATCCTTGCAATTGGAAAACTTGCTGGAGCGCTTGCCCAAAGAGCTCTCTGGTGGGCAGCGTCAGCGCGTTGCCATCGGCCGTGCGATTGTCCGCAACCCCCAGCTCTTCTTGTTTGACGAGCCCCTGTCCAATCTGGACGCTGCGCTGAGGGTGCAAATGCGCATCGAAATCACCCGCATGCATCAGGCCTTGAACAACACCATGATTTACGTCACGCACGATCAGGTGGAGGCCATGACCATGGGGCAACGCATCGCCCTTTTCAATGGCGGAAAAATTGAGCAAGTGGGCGAACCCCTGACGTTGTACAACGAGCCGAAAAACGAATTTGTGGCCGGCTTCATGGGCACGCCGCGCATCAATTTCTTGCCGGTGAAGGTGGATGCAGTTGCCAAGGCTTTGCTCATTCAGGGGCAGCCCATGCATGGCCAACTTTCTGAGCCGTGGTCTTGGTCACTGGCTTCGGCCGCCGTGAAGATCGGCGTTCGGCCTGAGCATTGGGCGCTGGGTGCGCCTGGGCAAGGCCTGCCTGGCAAATTGGCCTTGGTCGAGCATCTGGGCGATGCCGTTTATTTGCATGTCCAACAGGCAGGCGCCAGCGACATGACTTGCGTGAAGTTGAGCGTCTCATCGCAGCACTTTGATCAGGGCGAGAACCTGTGGTTGTTGCCAGACCTACAGCGCGCCGTTTGGTTCGATGCTTCTCAAAATAGGTTACCGCTATGAGTCAAAAATTTCATCTGGCCAAAACGCTGCTTGCAGCGATCGTGCTCAGCGGGGCTTGGGTGTCAGCCCACGCCATTGACCTGGGCCCCTTTCAGCTGACCGGTTTTGCCAAAGCTGAAGTCGGCAAAGTCAACAACAAATGCGCCGACTGTCAGCTTTATCCTTCGGAAGGCAAGGAGCGAAGCTGGGCGGACACCCTGATCCCGGGCGCGGCCTACGGCCCGGCAGGCACCCATGTCACGCTGTTTCAACCCTTTTTGGGCTTCAAGCACGATTTGGGTCATGGCTTGCGGTTTTCAGCCCTGCTAAGCCAGCGCTGGCGCGATGGCAAGGAAGACATTCCCGGCTTCTGGTACGAGAAAAACATAGGGGTCAGTCACGAGGCTTACGGCAGCTTGCGCTACGGCGCGATGACCACGCGTGGCTGGAGCTTGGCGGACTACCCCTACGGCACCAACTTGAATGTGGCGGATGTCTGGGGCTCGAGCGGTGCGGGTTATGGCTTGCTGCAAAACGCCGTTCGCTACATCAGCCCCAAGTTTGACGTCTTGGACGGCGACTTGGTGCTGGAAGTCAGCCGAGATGAGGGCGACACCCAATTCAAAATTCACCGCGGCAAGTTCACAGAGTTTTACGCTCAGTATGTCAAGGGGGACTGGGTTCTGGATTTCGTGGCCCAGCGCACCCGCAACGGCCAACCCCAAAGCTGGTCGCACGGGCCGTTCATTGGCTTGACAACTTCTGCGGCGGACGACGACAAGCTGCAAGAGGCCAGCCAAGGCATCACCATGCTGATGGGCCGATACCAATATGACAACCAGTTGGAGCTCAGCGGCGGCATCCGATTCAATCGTTGGAGTGGCGCTCCGGCCATTGTGACGGCCTCGGTCAATGGACAAAACCTGTGGAACAGCATGTTCAACGTCAATTGGGGCGCCACGGTGGATGGCGTGACCAATCCTGGCTATGCCGCTCGCAGCAGGGACTTGCTCATCGGAGCCCGCTACAGAATAGATGAGTGGACGGCCTCGCTGGGCCTGGTTCATCTCGGCTCCGCCAGCACCGAGAACCCCGCAGAGCGCGGTCAGAGCAATGCCGCCTGGATCAGAGCCGCTGGCCTCAGCTATGCCATTCAGCCTGGCTTCTCGGTCTATTCCTATGTCGGAATGGTGGAATACAAAAAGCTTGGCCTGTCGCCAATGTCCATGCCTGGCAACTCGGCTTTTACCAATGTGGATTCACGTGTGACACGCACCGGTTTTTGGGGTGGTGTTGGCGTTGTGTACGTCTTTTGATTTCGCGAGGAGCACAAATGAAGATATCAATGATTTCTTGGCTGTCGGCGTGGCGAAAGTACGGGCTGCTGGGCCTGTTGCTAGTGTCTTTGAGCTTGGTTTCCGGTTGTGGCGGCGGCGTGGTGCCTGGCGCGATCGATGCCAGCAGTCTGCGTGCGCTCCCGATGGCGTTTTTAGAACGCCAGGCCATTGCTTACTCGCCTTACCGATCCAGCAATCGCGATACAGAAACCGTCAGCAAAGCCAATATTCAGCAAGACCTCCAACTGCTGATCGCTGCCGGCTACAAACTGATCCGGGTGTTCGGCAGTGCGGATGCTGACACGAAGAAAGTCCTCGAAGTGATCCAGGAACAAAACCTGGACATGAAAGTGATGTTAGGCCTGTGGATGTCACCCAAGACAAGCCCGGACACCGCCAACCAGCAGGAAATTGCCCGTGGCGTCACCTTGGCCAATGTTTATGCCAACATTGTGCTGGCTGTCAGCGTTGGCAACGAGACCATGGTGGACTGGAACACCTGGGCGCCCGTCGCCCCGGCAGACATGGTCTCGTACATCAAGACCGTACGCGCGCAGGTGCCGCAACCCGTCACCACCGACGACAACTGGGCATTCTTTGCCAACAGCACGGGCAGTTACAAGACACTGGACATTTTGAAGGTGATCGACTTCGTGTCCATGCACACGTACGCTTTGGCAGACTCCATCTTCCTCAACAACTGGGATTGGCAGCAGACATCGGTGGCCAGCGCCAGCCGAGCAACCGCAATGATGGATGCCGCCATCCAGTCTACCAAGCAAGACTTTGCGAAGGTGCGCACCTACATGTCCAACAACGGCTTTGCCGTCATGCCCATCATTGTGGGAGAGACGGGCTGGAAAGCGGAGGCGTCCAACGGCGAGAACTACCGAGCACACCCCGTGAACCAGAAGATGTTCCTGGACCGCCTGAAAACATGGAAGGCCGCCAGCACGCTGTCAACCGGGCCTTTGAACGTGGTTTACTTTGAGGCTTTTGACGAGCCTTGGAAG
>JACCDY010321565.1_pt1 | contig 23488 bp, 24 predicted proteins | sample 7446391 | NCBI WGS metagenome assembly JACCDY01 (sample SAMN15323451, study PRJNA562643) | freshwater metagenome | isolation source: river surface water | place: USA:Blue River Watershed | collected 2017-08-18 | reverse complement strand
CACTCTACCCCATAGAATGTTCCATGTCTAAACGACGTCGCGAGTGTAGCTCAATGGTAGAGCCTCAGTCTTCCAAACTGATTACGCGGGTTCGATTCCCGTCACTCGCTCCAATTACCTCTGGCAATTAGCGCAGTAATAGAGCTTTCGGGTTGCCATCAATTCAATCGAAACCGCACTCTGACAAGATCTGCAAGCCAATCCTTGACGCTTATAGACGTAGTAACGATCCTCGAGTTTTGGCTTTCCCTTGAGAAAACCATCCCGGGTAAGCATCACTCCGGTCTTCACACCCAGTGGCATTAAGGCCACCGCATCACGCCAGATACCTGTGATCTGCTCTTCGGAGAGTAGCTTGCCCGGTGTGTGCGGATTGATGCCAGCCCGAAACAGCAACTCCGCTCGATAGACATTGCCAACCCCAGCCAAAACCTCTTGATTCATAAGCAGAATGCCGATTGCGGTAGTTGACTTCATCACCCGCTGCACAAAACGCGACTCCTCTGCACCAGTTGGATCGGGTCGAAGAGGATCCGGTCCAAGACGCTTAGTTAGAGCGCTAAATTGCTCCTGACTTACCAATTCACAAGCCGTTGGCCCGCGAAGATCGGCCAGCATAGAGTCAGCTAAGAACCTTGCTCGAACGGCCCCCTTGGGTTCCGGAGCGACAGACTCAAAACCCTCAAACTTCCATTTGCCATAAATTCCAAGGTGGATTCTGAGGATGGCAGGTTCAAACTCAAGAAATAGCTGTTTACCCCAGGCCGACGCAGTTAGAAGTTTGCTTCCAGAAATCAGGCTGGAATCGGTGAATCTGCCCTGCGGGGAACTAACTTCGACTCGCTTTCCCTGGAACCTCTTTCGAAACTCCCCGGCAGTTCGATGGACGGTATGGCCCTCGGGCATTTAGTAGATGACCTCGCCAGTTTTTTCGAAGTGAGCAATCTTCGAGATGCGTCGAACATGTCTGTCATCGTTAGAGAAGTCTCGGCTGACAAAAATTTTCACCAGCTCCAGGACTTCTTCCTGGGTGTGTTGGCGAGCCCCCAGTGCACAAACATTTGCATCGTTGTGATCTCGGGCAAGCGCTGCAGTCTCTGGATTCCAGATCAAAGCAGCACGAACTCCATCAACCTTGTTTGCCGCAATCTGCTCGCCATTTCCGCTGCCACCCAAAACAATGCCCAAAGCCTGCACGCCGCTGGCCTGATCGGCCACCACGGCCTGAGCGGCGGCAATGCAAAATCCTGGATAGTCATCTAGCGCGTCGTAAACCTTCGGGCCGTGATCGACAACTTCATGACCAAGCTCACTCAGCTTGGTCACTAGAAATGCACTCAGCTCCATGCCGGCATGGTCGGTTGCTATATGGATTCTCATCGCTGCTCCAATTTGTTTTTTACTACAGATTGCAACACTTCGGGCTGGGTTGAAAAGACGACCACGCTTTCACCGCTTTTCAGGCGAAGCTCAAGCCCCCTACCGGGTTTTGGAATGAAGGCCAACTTTCCTTTGGAATAGCGAATACCCAATCCGCCATAGTCGCGCGCTCTGAGTTGAACAATCTCGGAATCAAGAATCTCCGAGTAATCGATGCTCAATAACGAAAGGCCAGAAACCTTGATCTGAAGCCGCTCCCCTATTTCAACACTTGGAGCCTGCAGCACCAACACCACCAGCAACATCGGAAGCGCAAGCAGGATCAAGAAGAGATTGAAGGGAAACCCCTGCTGAGAATCACTCAACTGAACCACAGTGGTGGTCCAGACGATTAGCTGCAGGAGAGCAAATACCCCTATGCCGGTGATGCCCAATAGACCAGACAGCAAACGCTTCTTGGTAAAGGCAGCGATCGAGATAAAGACCAGTGCAAATACTTGGATAAAACCAAGTTCAATTAGGTGCTGCTCGAAACTGACGAATCGATCGGGCTGAAGATTCGGACCCCAGTGCACCGGCAGTGGTTCACTCACTAATCCCGCTTGTCTGGCAATGACCAGAAAGATCACGTGAACTGCAACTAGTGCGAGTGCAATCACAAGGTTGCGTTTAGCGTTTTTCAAGTCGACTCCTGGAGTAGCGCAATACAACCGATGCAGAAAAAGCAGTGAGGATCACATAGGCCAGAGTAAGGGCTTGGAGCTCCAGGTCGAGAACAATCGGGGCGGCAAGCGCTGCAATCACCATCGAGAACTCTCCCCTGGCGATCAAAAACCCGGTCGCCCGCCAAGAGCTGAGCGGGTCGCTCAAGTCTCTGGTAACCCACCAGCCAACGAGGTACTTGCCGGCAATGCCGAGCACTGTTAGCAAAAGAGCAAGCGGCAAGACCGCGGGCAAATCGGCTGGATCCGTCGTGATACCAAAGAATAAAAAGAAGATGGCCGCAAATATGTCCCTGATCGGACTGAGTCTTGCACGTGCGGTCTCGGCAACCTCACCGGTTAGCAATAGGCCAATTAGGAATGCGGCAACCACACCTGAGAATCCGATCAAATCGGCCAGCCCTGCAGCCAGCAGCGCTGCCCCGAAGACGGTCAGCAACAGACCACCTGGCTCGTTTGGATCAAGAATCTTGCTCCACTTTGCCGAACCCCTGAAGCTAACGAGAATCACCAATCCGGTAATTGCAAGCGCTAGTGAAACCGAAATGATTCCGGAAACCGCCGATACTCCGAGAACTATTGATGTCAACAGCGGTAGGTATGGAGCTAGCGCCAAGTCCTCAAAAACCAGCACACCAATGGCTCGCTTTGAGACCTCAGATCTGCGCCAACCCATTTCTTTGATTAGCTGTGCCGCAATTCCAGATGAGGAAACATAGGTGATACCGGCCAGCGCCAGTGCTCCTCCAACTCCCCAGCCGAGCAACAGACCAAGCACAAAGCCAGGGGTCGCGTTAGCTACAAAATCAATCAGACCAGCACTCTTACGCTCTTTGAAGGCCTTAGCGAGGTCATAGGCCGAATACTCCAACCCCAAAAGTAAAAGCAGCATGATGGCGCCGATTTGTGCGCCGGTATTGAGAAACTCTTCACTCAGCGATAGGGGTACCAGGCCACCCTCGCCAATTGCCAGACCGATCAGTAAGTAGAGCGGCACTACGGAGAATTTCAAGCGGTTGGCAATAAGTGCCACTATCCCGAGGACCAGCAAAGCGGCACCAATCTCGGCAAGCAGGGCGGCATTTTCTGGGGCCTGGCCGCTAGCTTGCAAGATTCTGAACATACCTAATTATCTCGGGATAATCCGACACAAAAAACGCTCTAGGCTTTTGGTTACACAGAGTTAACGGAGACCTAAAGACAAATGCCTGGTGAAAACCTCACTCGCGTAGAAGCCGCAGAGCGTGCCGCAAATCTAAAAGTTCACAGCTACAAGGTTTTGCTTGACCTAACTGAGGGTGAAGAGACCTTTAGCTCTCACACCGAGGTGAGCTTTAGCGCAACCAGCGGATACTCATCTTTTATCGATGCAATCACGCACTCGGTTGAGAAGGTTGTACTGAATGGTGTTGAGCTTAACCCAGCTGAGGTCTCAGATGGAATCAGGATTGCACTTCCTCATCTGAAGGCCGAGAACCACTTGGCCATCTGGGCACACGGCAAGTATTCGAACTCAGGTGAGGGTCTTCACAGATTTGTGGACCCAGTGGATCAGGAGGTCTACCTATACACGCAGTTCGAGGTTCCAGACTCCAGGCGCATGTTCCCAGTGTTCGAGCAGCCTGATCTCAAGGCTGAATTCAGCTTCAGCGTCATCGCCCCAGATTATTGGGAGGTAACCTCCAATCAGGCCACGCCTTCATCGGTCAAGCTTGAGGACGGCAAGGCGAGGTGGGATTTTGCACCAACACCAAGGATCTCTAGCTACATCACAGCATTGATTGCGGGCCCCTATCAGAAGTGGACAGATTCTCTAGTCTCGACCTCTGGGCGAACCATCCCGCTTGGAGTCTTCTGCCGCAAGTCGCTTGGTCAATATATGGACCCCGACTACATCTTCGAGAAGACCAAGCAAGGTTTTGAGTTCTTTGAAAACCTCTTCGACGTTCCGTATCCATTCGAAAAGTACGACCAGCTCTGGGTTCCAGACTTCAATGCCGGTGCAATGGAAAACGCTGGTGCGGTTACCTTTACCGAGAACTATGTCTTCCGCTCGGCCGTGACCGATGCAACCCGAGAGCGACGCGTCGTGACCATCCTTCACGAGCTTGCTCACATGTGGTTTGGAGACTTAGTCACCATGCGTTGGTGGAATGACCTCTGGCTCAACGAGTCTTTCGCTGAGTATGCGTCAACACTGGCAACGGCTGAGGCCACCGAGTGGAAAGAGGCTTGGACAACCTTTGCCTCTCTCGAGAAAAACTGGGCGTATCGTCAGGACCAGCTGCCATCCACCCACCCGATCGTGGCTACCATCAACGACCTCGAGGACGTCCAGGTCAACTTCGATGGCATCACCTACGCAAAGGGAGCTTCGGTATTGAAGCAGCTGGTGGCCTGGGTTGGCCAGGAGCCCTTCGTGCGCGGAGTCTCCAGCTATTTCAAAAAGCACGCTTGGGGCAACACTGAGCTCAAAGATCTGCTTGTCGAGCTCGAGCGCGAGTCCGGGCGTGACCTCTCAACTTGGTCCAAGCTATGGCTCGAGACCGCAGGCGTAAACACGCTGAAGCCAGAGTTCACGCTTGATGGCGACGGCAAGTACTCCAGCTTCAAGATTCTTCAGACTGCAATTGTGGAGCAGCCCACAATCAGACCACACCGCTTGGGTGTTGGCCTTTTCAATCTTGAGAACGGCAAGCTCGTTCGAAGCGAGTACCTTGAGCTGGATATTGATGGCTCTGTAAGCGAGGTATCCGAGCTGGTTGGCAAGAAGCAGCCAGATTTGTTGCTACTCAACGATGGCGACCTCGACTATGCCAAGCTTCGACTGGATGACAGATCTGCCAGATCCGCACTGGGTAACCTCTCTGGCATCGAGGATTCACTCGCCCGAACCTTGGTTTGGACCGCAGCCTGGGATGCAACCAGAGACGGCGAATCACCTGCGAGCGACTTCATTGATCTCGTTCTCGGACACATTGGCCCGGAGACCGAATCCACGACGATACTCACTTTGCTTCGTCAACTAGTCACAACCGGCACGCTTTACACCGCCGAGTCAAAGCGCGCTGCGATGCTAGAGAAGATCGCGGACGGATTGATTGATTTGGCCACCAATGCCAAGCCCGGCTCTGACTCACAGCTGCAGTTTGTGAAGTTTGTCCCTCAGTTCGCCAGGACCGCGTCTCAAGCACAATGGATGGGTCAGCTACTAAGCGGAGAAATCACCCTGCCTGGTCTAGTGGTCGACCAAGACGTTCGCTGGGAGCTGGTGATTGGTCTAACAATCTGTGGCGTATTCGGCGAGCACGAGATTGCCACTGAGTTAGAGCGAGACAACACGGCAAATGGGCAGAAGTTTGCTGCAGCAGCAAGAGCTGCCATTCCTTCTGCCGAAACCAAGCGTGAGACCTGGAAGACACTGACTGAAACCGAGGACTACTCCAACACGTTGATTAACGCAGCATCCTTGGCGTTTGGAAGAGTGAACGAAGTCAGTCTGCTGGAGCCGTATGCAGATCTCTACCTCGCCAACGCCGAACGTATTTGGGACGAGCGCAGCTACCACATAGCCGCCTACCTCCTGAACAACCTCTACCCGATTCAATTGGCAAATGAAGAACTGGCAGCGAAAACCAGGACATTCATCGAAAAGGACTCGATCAAGGCAAAGCCAGCCTTGAGAAGAATCCTGATTGAGAATCTGGCCAGTTTGGAGCGCGGCCTCACTGCACAGGCCAAGGACGCCTAATGGCCTGGCTTGAGTCGTTAGGGGTATGGGAAACTCCAGCGCGGATTGGTTTGATTCTCATTCTGGCGATTGCCGCGAGAGTAGTACTAGCTTTCTCGATCAAAAACACGACTCGAGCCATCCTCGAGGGCGCTAGAACCGTAAACAAAAACGGCAAAGCGGCCAAGTCCAACGCAGAACGCATCAGTCAAAGAGGTAAAACAATCTCCAGCGTTCTGGACAACTTTGCGACCTGGACTTTGGCAATCACGGCCCTGGTCATGATTCTCAGTGAACTCGGGGTTGATGTTGGTGCGCTGATAGCTGTTTCAACGATCATTGGAGCAGCTGTCGGTTTCGGCGCACAAACCCTGGTCAAAGACGTCATATCGGGCATCTTCATGGTCTTCGAAGACCAGTTTGGTGTTGGTGACGAGGTTAACCTTGGCCAGGTAGTGGGCAAGGTTGAACGGGTTCGCCTGCGTGTTACCGAGGTGCGAGACAAAGACGGAATGCTGTGGTTTGTGAGAAACGGCGAAATCATCAATGTCGGCAACGGGTCACATGGAAAATCTCTATGACCGCATTGGTGAGGATGGCTTCACCAAACTAACCAAGGTCTTTTATGAGGGCGTGGCCAACGACCCCCTATTGAAGCCGATGTACCCAGAGGAAGACTTGGGGCCTGCCGAACGAAGACTGAGGATGTTCCTGGAGCAGTACTGGGGCGGGCCTGATACCTACCAGCAAGAGCGCGGGCATCCCAGGCTTCGAATGCGACACTTTGAGTTCAAGATTGGACCGAAGGCCCGAGATGCATGGCTTAGCCACATGAGAAAAGCGGTTGCCGCCCTGGATTTATCAGAGCTGGATGAAGCGATGCTCTGGGACTATCTAGAGCGCGCCGCCCACGCGATGCTGAACACCTTCGAAGACTAAGAAATATTCTCTTTGGCTAGCACGTGCCCATGCCTTGAGCTCAATCGAACCCAACCTCTTGCCCTGTAAACCTTCACCATTTCCCCCTGGGACATGAATCCAAGGCCCGAGATTGCAAAGGCGACTGCAGCGGGAAACTTCGCCTCGAACCCAACAGGCTTGCCCCACACCTGAGAGCGAACCTTCTGAGCTATCGAGGCTCCAATGCTCTCAGGCAAAGTCGTTGCCACTTCACTGATGCCGTCTTTGGCCCAAAGACTGAGCTGCTGTTGGGGAATCTCTCCTGCATTTTCCCAGCCCTCCCGCGGCGGAGTTATGCCGGTCCAGACCGCTCTCTGCTGAACTGGTGGCAGGCTCAATGACCTGTCCTCCCCCAGATGGGCAAGGCGCTCAAGAATGTGAGCAATCTCGAAGTTTGCGTCGAGCTGCGGAGCATTTTCTAACTTGATGGTGCGAAGCCCCAGCACCGTCGGGCCATCCGATAGCAAACCGCTAGAGAAAATTGGAGCGACATAGATTGCCAGGACATCCCCAAAGGTCTTGAACTTCACCAGGCCATCAGGATCAAGTTTCTTCGCTCGCTCGAGATAGCCGACAAGGTCTGAAACGTCTGAGTGATCACTGAACTGAATTGCTGGCATGAGAGTTCTAAACTATCGCTGAACAAGGGAAACTATGACAATCGCCATCCCAAATGACCCGGTAGCAGATCTGCTCCGAATCTTGAACCTGGAACAGCTCTCAGAAACCGAGTTTCTTGGTCAAACACAGTGGATGCCTCACGGCAGAGTATTCGGTGGCCAGGTTTTGGCCCAGGCGCTAACTGCGGCCCAGCGCACGACCGATGACTCCCGCCCCGTCCACTCGCTTCACTCGTATTTTCTTCGTCCTGGCGACATCGAACAGCCAATCAAGTTCTCTGTCGAAATTCTGCGAGACGGAAAAAGCTTCAGCGCTCGAAGAGTCCACGCAATCCAAAACGACGTGCCGATTTTTTCCATGATCGCCTCGTTCCAGGAACCAGCGAAGGGGCTAGAGCACACCTCAGACTTCCCGAAGGGCGTCCCGGGCCCAGAAGAGCTGCCCTCCGCTGCCGAACTCCTTGGAGAAATTGCCCATCCGACTGCCGAATACTGGTCTAAGGCTCGCCCATTCGACCTCCGTCACGTGTCAGAGCCGCTTTATCTCAAGCCACCTAAGGAGCGGGTTGCAAACCAAATGGTTTGGTTCAGGGCTTTGAGCGCGATGCCGGCAGATAGCACCACCAACAGCTCAGCGCTGGCATATGCATCCGACTACTCGATACTCGAGTCCATTCTGAAGCGTCACGGGATTACATGGGCTCACCCCGGTTTGAGTTCGGCAAGCCTGGATCACGCGATGTGGTTTCACAAGCCAACACGCGTTGATCAGTGGCATCTCTACGTTCAGGAGAGCCCCTCAGCCCAGGGCGGCAGGGGCTTGTCCATCGGCAAGATCTACAGTCAAAACGGAGAATTGATTGCAACCTGCGCCCAAGAGGGCATGGTTCGCATTCCCGAGGTTTCTTAGTCTCTGGTTAAGCGCCTGTATGTGGATCGGTGTGGCTTTGCCGCTTCCGGCCCGAGTCGCTCAATCTTGTTCGCCTCATAAGCCTCGAAGTTACCTTCAAACCAGTACCACTGATCTGGGTTCTCATCTGTGCCCTCGTAGGCCAGGATGTGGCTGGCAACGCGGTCTAGGAACCATCGGTCGTGAGTAATCACAACCGCGCAACCAGGAAACTCGAGCAGAGCATTCTCAAGCGATGACAGCGTCTCAACGTCCAAGTCGTTCGTAGGCTCATCCAAAAGCAATAGGTTTCCACCCTGCTTCAAAGTCAAAGCCAGATTCAACCTGTTTCGCTCTCCTCCCGAGAGAACTCCCGCCTTCTTCTGCTGGTCAGCACCCTTGAAGCCAAAAGCCGCGACATATGCTCGAGACGGCATCTCCACCTGTCCCACAGTCATGAAATCAAGACCACCGGACACGACCTCCCAAAGGGTCTTCTCGGGATCGATTCCACCTCGGTTCTGATCGACGTAGGAGATCTTGACTGTCTCACCGATCTTTAAATCCCCCGAATCCAGTTGGTGCAAACCGGTGATGCACTTAAACAAAGTTGATTTACCAACTCCGTTTGGACCGATGATTCCGACGATTCCATTGCGTGGGAGCGAGAAGGATAGGTTGCTAAACAGCGGCCTGCCATCGAATCCCTTGGCGATGTTTTTGGCCTCGATAACAACGTTTCCAAGCCTTGGTCCAGGTGGAATTTGAATCTCTTCGAAGTCAAGCTTTCTGGTCTTGTCGGCTTCCGCCGCCATCTCTTCATACCGAGCCAGACGAGCCTTTGACTTAGTCTGCTTAGCCTTTGGAGATGATCGAACCCACTCGAGCTCATCGGCTAGACGCTTAGCAAGCTTGGCGTCTTTCTTGCCCTGAACCTCAAGGCGCTCAGCCTTTTTTTCTAGGTATGTTGAGTAGTTTCCCTCGTATGGGTAGGCGCGACCGCGATCTAGCTCAAGAATCCACTCGGCAACGTTGTCCAGGAAGTATCTATCGTGGGTAACGGCAAGCACAGCTCCGGTGTACTTCGCCAGGTGCTGCTCCAGCCAAAGCACGCTCTCAGCGTCCAGGTGGTTTGTTGGCTCGTCGAGCAAAAGTAAATCTGGCTTTTGTAGCAACAACCTGCACAGCGCTACTCGGCGACGCTCTCCACCCGAGAGGTGAGTCACTGGCGTATCGGCTGGAGGGCATCGAAGCGCATCCATAGCCTGCTCGAGCTGGTTGTCGAGGTCCCAGCCATTCTGGGCATCAATCTCCTCCTGGAGCGACCCCATCTCAGCAAGCAAGGTGTCGTAGTCAGCATCTGGGTTTGCTAGCTCAGCAGAAATCTCATTGAAGCGGTCAATCTTGCCCTTGAGCTCCGCCACTGCCTCTTCCACGTTGCCAAGAACCGTTTTCTCCTCATTTAGCGGCGGCTCCTGCATCAGGATGCCAACCGTGTATCCAGGAGAAAGACGAGCCTCCCCGTTAGATGGGGTGTCCATTCCGGCCATGATCTTTAGAACCGATGACTTACCCGCTCCGTTAGGGCCGACAACGCCGATCTTCGCGCCGGGGTAAAAGGCTAGGGTCACATCATCAAGAATTACCTTGTCGCCGTGTGCCTTGCGAGCCTTGATCATCTGATAGATAAATTCAGCCAATTTGCATCCTTCTAAGTAGGCGAAAATCCCTCTTCACCAGTGCCTCGGAAAGCTTAGCTGACCCAGAGGTCTGCCTAGGTAAAGAGGGATTTCGCTATCGATCAATCTTGCTTGGGGGGATGATTGACCGAATTTTTACTATGCGGGCTGAAGCTCCTCTTCAAGCTCCTCCGACTCGCCTTCTTCTGGACGCAAAACCACCCGGTCATAGCTACTGATACCGAAATTGAGGTCTAGCCCGATGTGATCAGCATCGATCTCTACGCTCGTGCCGCTTCGCTCACCGTTATCCCAGTCGCGAATCTTTAGCTTCCCTTGAATGACAACCCGGTCACCCTTGCTCACCGACTCCAGCACATTCTTAGCTAACTGCCTAAAGGCAACAATCGTGAACCAGTTTGTAGAAGTAGTAGTCCAGGCATTCTTGGCTGCATCGAATCTTCTGGTGTTCGCAGCTAATCGAAAAGTTGCCATGGTGATGTTATCTGCGGTTTCGTGACGCTTAACATCGGTTGCCACCAGACCCGAAACCGTAATTTGCTCTGACATTTGCCCTCCTTGTTTGTTTGGGCAAGTGTTGCAATTTCAGTTCGGAGTTTGCGGAGTCACCTCAAAAGCTGTGGATAACTAAAGCGCCAGTAAGGCTGTTAGCGAAGCAGCTGCGTGAACTTAGCCCTAACCTTTGCCACCTTCGGAGCCACTACTGCAACGCAGTAACCCTGATTCGGGTTCTTCGCAAAGAAGTCCTGGTGGTAATCCTCAGCTGCGTAAAACTCGCCAAGTGGAACGATCTCTGTTACCACCGAATCACCCCAGATAGCTTTGCTTCGCTCCAGAGCTGCCTGGAAAATCTCCTGCTGGCCGTCGGTGTAGAACATTGAAGAGCGGTACTGGGTGCCGATGTCATTTCCTTGACGGTTGAGCTGGGTTGGGTCGTGCAGGGTGAAAAAGATATCAAGGATCTCGTCAGCACTGATTACGGACTCGTCAAATTCAATGCTGACCACCTCGGCATGACCGGTGTTGCCATCGCAAACCTGCTCATAGGTCGGATTCGCTTTGTGCCCTCCCGTATAGCCACAGGTCACATCTGAGATGCCCTTGAATTGTGAGTAAGCAGAATCGAGGCACCAGAAGCAGCCGCCGCCTAGAACAAATTTCGTCATGGGTAACTAAACTCACTTTCAGTCAACGCTAATTCCCGCATGATGTTGACCAAGGAAGCCTAATTGACCCAAAAGCACCCAACCCTCGGTGTAGTTTTCGCGCTTACCGCAGCCCTACTCTTCGGCTTGAACGCCTCCACCACCAAGGTGATCATTCAGTCAGGGTTGAGCGCCGAGCAGGTGGTCTTTGTTAGGTCGTTGTTCTCAGCCTCAATTGCACTGTTGTGGGCACTGTATTCAAACCGCTCTGCGCTGAAAATCAGCAAGCGCCAAATCCCTCAGCTAATTCTGCTGGGTGTCGTTGGCGTTGGTGCTCTGCAGTGGACCTACTCATTAGCGGTTGTGATGCTGCCGGTAGGTATTGCGTTGCTCATTGAGTACACCGCGGTGCTGTGGGTACCGATCATCATGATGATTTTTTTCAAAGAGGCCGTTAGAAAACAAATTTGGCTGGGGGCAGCACTTGTTTTAGGTGGACTTGCCGTTGTTGGTCAGGTATGGAACTCTCAGCTTGATCCGATTGGAATTTTCTGGGGCTTTGCAGCTGCGGCCTCGCTCACGTTCTACTTCATCTCGGGTGAGCGCGTGCAGCGAAATCTCCCTACCAACGTCACCATGTTCTACGGCATGACCACCGCTACCCTGCTGTTCCTGCCGTTTGCAAACTGGCAAAACTTCGATTTCGCAAAGCTTGGGATGCAACTCGATCTATCGGGCAATCTGGCAGGCAACTCAGTCCCGCTTTGGCTTGCATTGGTTTGGTTGGGAATTATGGGTTCATTTTTGCCGATGGCATTTAGCTACCTGGCCTTGCGACACCTGAGCGCCACAATTGTTGGGATCATCGCAACCAGCGAGACTATTCTGGCGTTCTTCTTCGCCCTGCTGTGGCTCGGGGAATTCATCACGCTCACTCAGGCACTGGGCGGCATCGTTGTAGTCTTAGGAATCTTGATAGCGCAGACCGCGCGGAAGCAAAAAGCAGTAGAGATAGTTGAGTAACAGATGGCAACCCTAGATCTGACCCTCGAAACCTTCGAGACCACCATCAAGCAGGATGGCATCACCCTGGTTGATTTCTGGGCAGAGTGGTGCGGCCCATGCCGAATGTTTGGACCCATCTTCGAGAAGTCGTCAGAGGCTCACCCTGAGATTAGATTTGCAAAGGTAGACACCGAAGCCCAGCAGGAGCTCGCCGGCATGGCAGGCATCACCTCAATCCCTACCTTGATGATTTTCCGTGATGGCATTCTGCTGTTCAACCAGGCCGGCGCACTTCCTGGACCTGCACTGGAAGATTTGATTGGCAAGGTCGAAGCCTTGAACATGGATGAGGTTCGCGCCGAAATTGCCAAAGAGCAGTAAGGCAAATGCGCAATAACTCACTGGCTATGCTCGCCACCATCACCGGTGTCGGGATCTTGGCTTGGTGGGTAGGTTTCTTTGACCCCGAAACCTGTAATCCCGAGGCTCAGCAGCCCGGCTGGACCAGCTGCGAAGCGATAGCGCAAGAGCGAACGATTGCACTCTGGGTGCTAATCCTGGTCACAATTGCCGCAGTCACCATCACCCTGGTAAGGCGAAAGCGCAAGCGCTAAAGCAGCGAAGTTGCTTCCTGGTAAGAAATCTCAGGGAAGGCCATGTGAACGGCTTGGTTAGCTAGCTTCCCGGCATGTGTGTTCAACCCAAGAGCGAGAGCTTGATCACTCTTGCAGGCTTCCATCCAGCCCAAATCAGCAAGCTTGATTAGGTAAGGCAAGGTCGCGTTAGTGAGCGCTTGCGTTGAGGTTTGCGGCACCGCACCCGGCATGTTTGCAACACAATAGTAAGTACTCTGGTGAACCTCATAGGTTGGGTTGTCGTGAGTGGTTGGACGAGAGTGCTCAAAGCAGCCACCCTGATCGATGGCGATGTCTACAAGAACTGAACCAGGCTTCATCGCTTTGACCATCTCGTCGGTTACCAACTTAGGCGCACGTTCGCCCGGAATAAGCACCGAGCCGATCACAAGATCGGCGTCCTTGAGCTCGGCGGCAATCTCGTATGAGGTCGAAACCTTGGTTTTTACCTGAGATGCGAATCTGGCATCAAGCTCGCGCAATCTAGGAATTGAGAGATCAATCACGGTTACATCGGCACCCATACCGTGTGCGACAGTTGCCGCCTCGGTTCCGGCCACACCGCCACCGATTACTACCACCTTTGCCTTGCGAGTCCCAGGCACTCCACCCATCAGAACTCCAACGCCCCCGTTGGTTTTCATAAGTTGGTAGGCACCGATCTGGGCAGAAAGCCTTCCTGCCACCTCACTCATTGGCTGCAGTAGCGGCAACTGACGGTTCGGAAGCTGAACCGTCTCATAGGCGATGGCGGTCACTTGATTTCTAATTAGTGCGTCTGTGCACTCCCTGGAGGCAGCGAGGTGAAGATATGTGAATAGGAGCTGACCTGGAACCATGAGGTCGTATTCCTGGGCGATGGGCTCTTTGACCTTTACTACCAATTCGGCAGACCATGCCTGTTTCGCGGTTTCAACAAGCTCGGCACCGGCAGCTCGGTAATCGGAATCTTGGAATCCAGATCCAACACCAGCGCTATTCTCGACCATTACTTTGTGGCCACGGCGAACCAACTCGTGCACACCAGCCGGCGTCATTGCCACTCGCGACTCGTTGTTCTTGACCTCTTTAGGTACACCAATAAGCACAGCTTCTCCTTGCTAAAAACTTGCTTGATTGTTGCAAATATTTCGCTAGAGATAAAAGAACGTAGAATAAATTCGATTTTTGTAGAGAAATTCGAAGTTTATTCAAGAATTGAGAGTACGAACATGTCTGCACCGAAGAATCTGCAGCCGGCAGAACTTGATTCAACCGATATCGAGATCCTGCGGGTGCTATCGGCCCAGGGTCGAATCTCGAACGCTGACCTAGCCAATGAGGTGGGTATTGCGCAATCAACCTGCTTATCTCGGGTAAGGGCCCTTGTTGAAAAGAAGGTAATCACCGGGTTTTATGCAGACATTGACCCTGCTGCGCTGGGGTTAGAGCTGCAGGCGTTGATTTCGGTCACTCTGCGAGCAGGCGCGAGGGCTAACCTCTCTGACTTCATGTCTCAAATTCGCTCACACCCGCAGGTTATCCAGGTGTTCTTTCTAGGAGGAACCGAGGACTTCATCGTTCATGTTGCGGTGAAGAACTCCGATGAGGTTAGAGAGTTCGTATTGGCCGAGTTGAGCAACAATCCAGCCGTCGCGAACACTAGAACGAATCTGGTGTTTGACCATTTCCACAAGGGTCCAATCGCCTAGCTAGAATCGGGTGGTCAAAGGAGATCGCTTGTACGACGCAATGCACCGCCCGGGGTCAATGCCGGAACTGCGTAAAGCGGTTTTTGAATACGCCTCAGAGCGAATGGATCTTGATCCTGCACCACTTGATGGACCAAAGTCCGAAGAAGAGCTCTTTGAGTTAGCTGGCCAGACCATCACCGAATCCGGTCTTGGTGGCCTTGCTGCGCTGAAACTCTTTGGAGAGGTTTTGGCTCCGGCGACCATCTCAATTGACCACCCAAACTACCTATCCTTCATTCCGGCTGCCCCAACCGAGGCTTCCTCGCTTTTTGACTTGGTTGTTTCAGCATCTTCGATCTATGGAGGTAGCTGGACCGAAGGTGCGGGAGCTGTCTTTGCTGAAAACCAGGTGCTTAGCTTTCTCGCAGCGGAATGCGGATTGCCCGAGGGTGCCGGAGGAGTATTTGTACAGGGTGGCACGCTAGGCAACCTCTCTGCTCTCGTTGTGGCCAGGGATGTAGCAGAGCGCAAGCGAGGAAAACAAAACTGGGCACTGATTGCATCTGAGGAGTCACACTCATCGCTCAAGGCCGTCGCCAAAGTTATGGGCGTCACGGTAATCAAAGCAAGTGCCCCTTCTGGTTCACTGAAAAAGCCTGAGCTCCTTTCGGCGGTTCAAGATGCAGAGGCCAAAGGCTTTGTGATTTTCGCGGTGGTTGGCACTGCCGGAACCACGAACTTTGGAATTGTTGATGATCTAGTCGCCGCAGCTGAAGTAGCAAAAGAGCTCGATGCTTGGTTCCATGTTGATGGCGCATATGGACTTGCTGGAATCCTCTCCCCTGACCATAAGCATCTCTACCGAGGCATTGAGCACGCCGACAGCTTTATTGTTGATCCGCATAAGTGGCTTTTTGCCCCATTTGACGCCTGTGCCCTGGTGTATCGAGAACCTGCATTGGCGAGAGCAGCACACACTCAACACGGCGAATACCTTGAAACCCTGAACGAGAAGGACGAGTTCAACCCCTCGGACCATGCCTTCAACCTAACCAGGCGAGTGCGTGGATTACCGCTTTGGTTTTCAATGGCTACTCACGGCGTGGCGCGCTATCGCGAGGCAGTTGAGCAGAACATCAAACTTGCTCACCAGATCGCTGCCGAGATCAAAACCCGCAAGTATCTGAAGCTGGTTCGCGAACCTCAGCTATCGGTTGTGGTGTTTGAGCGCATTGGCTGGGAGAAGGCTGATTATGACCGCTGGAGCAAGCAGCTTTTGCAGTCCGGCTTTGCGTTCGTGGTTCCCTCATCACACCAGGGCCGAGTGAACACCAGGTTTGCCATCGTCAACCCCACAACAAAATATGAGGATCTGGTGAAGATTCTCGATTCAATGGAGTCAAAATGAAGCTCACAAAAGTAGCGAAGGCCGAGCCTTTATCCAGAGTCAAGGATCCGGTTCGAGGAAGCTTGACCGTGGCTGCAGTTCAGGTCAGTTGGCGCAGTGACGCTATGGAGCATCAAGCCAATCTTGAGCGAGCTATCCGGTTAGCAGCAGAGGCGGGAGCGGAGATCGTATTCCTACCCGAGTTGACACTCTCTCGCTACCCAGCAGATGTTTGCCCGACCGGAATTCCGTCGGACACTGCTGAGGCGCTGCTGGGTGGCCCCACCTACAGCTTTATTTCGCGCTTGGCTAAAGAGCTAAAGATTTCTATTCACGCCTCGCTATACGAGGCAACAGGTTTTGAAGATGGCAGGGGCCTAAACACCGCGATTTTGGTAGGGGAAGACGGCAAGCTAGTCGGCAAAACACCAAAGCTTCACATCCCCGTCACCGAGGGGTACTTCGAGGACAAGTATTTCCAGCCCGGACCAAACCAGAACCCCTACCCGATTTGGGAAACCGAGAAGGCGAAACTTGGGATGCCTACCTGCTGGGACGAGTGGTTCCCCGAGGTGGCAAGAGCCTATGGGTTGCTTGGAGCCGATGTGCTTTGCTACCCAACTGCGATTGGCTCAGAACCAGATCATCCGGACTTTGACACCGAGCCACTTTGGCGACAGACCATCATTGGTCACGCAATCGCGAATGGTCTGTTTATCGTCGTGCCAAACCGATGGGGCGATGAGGGTCGCATTAGCTTCTACGGTTCCAGTTTTATAGTCGACCCCTACGGTCGAATTCTCGCCCGCGCTGAGCGCGAGGGTGATGAGGTGCTGGTTGCCGAACTTGATTTGGATCAGCGCCGTGACTGGCTCGAGCTCTTCCCGTTCTTTGGAACCAGAAGGCCCGACACATACTCGGTACTTACTCGCGAGATCGTTAACCCGAGAAGCGAATCGGGCGAGGGTGTTCAAGGTGGCATCCCAGGATTGAGACCATGAGGTTTTTCCCGCCTGAATGGCATAAACACTCTAGGACCTGGGTTGCCTTTCCTACCGCGGGCTACACCCTAGGAGACACCGAATCTGATCACCACAGTGCCCGTAGCGCATGGGCAGCGGTTGCCAATGCCGCATCGGAGTTTGAGCCGGTAAGCGTGGTCATCAATCCTGGCGATGAGGCAATCGCGAAAAAGTACCTGTCTTCGGCTTGCGAGCTGATTCCAATTCCCTTAAATGACGCCTGGATTCGGGATTCGGGTCCCAGTTTTGTAATTGAGGACAACGCCCTGAAGGCAGTGAACTGGGTGTTCAACGGCTGGGGCGCTCAAGGCTGGGCCAGTTTTGATAAAGATGCGCAATTGGCAACCCAGATTGCGAACCACCTGGGGATTGAAGTCATCGAGTCGGATTTAGTCAATGAGGGAGGCGGTTTTCATGTCAGCGGTTCGGGCGAGCTGCTGCTGACAAAGACGGTTCAGCTCGGAAAAGGACGAAACCCAAACAAAACCGCCCAAGAAGTTGAGGTCGAGCTTCACGAAAAGCTTGGGACCAACAAGGCGATCTGGCTAGAGCGTGGTCTAACTAGGGACTATGAAGAGTTTGGCACTCAAGGCCACGTCGACATCGTGGCCTGCTTTACCCCAGATGGCCGCATTCTTTACCACGACCAACGAAATCCCAATCACCCCGATTACCTCGTATCAGCTGAGGTGAGGGAACTGTTTTTAAGAGCAGGCTATGAAGTAGTTTCGGTCCCGGCTCCAGACGTACTGACCGATTCCGAAGGGCCGGTCGACTTTAGCTATATCAATCACTACGTACTGAACAATGCGGTTTTGCTTTGTGCATTTAATGACCCAAGAGACAAAGAAGCTAAGGCAATTATCCGAGAGGCCTATCCGGGCAGAGAGGTTGTGCTGCTAGACGCGACCGAGATTTTTGCTCGCGGCGGCGGAATTCACTGCATCACTCAACAGCAACCTGAGGTTCGCTAAATGCGTTATAGAAAAGTGCCCAAAACTGAACTAACAGTCTCCGAGCTTTGCCTAGGTGGGAATGTCTTTGGCTGGAGTGCGAGCGAGTCGGAGTCAGTCCATGTTTTGGACGCATTTGCATCGGCTGGTGGAAACTTCATCGATACAGCCGATGTCTACAGCGAGTGGAAGGAAGGTAATTCGGGAGGAGAGTCAGAGGCCATCATCGGTAACTGGCTGCGCGGTAAATCCCGCACAGACTTCGTAATCGCGACCAAAGTTGCCAAACTCTCTACAAGACCAGGCTTAAGTGCGAATAATGTGATCGCCGCCTGTGAGGATTCACTCGCCAGATTAGGCACCGACTACATCGACATTTACTACTCGCATCACTTTGACACTGAGGTACCGCTTGAAGAGACCTTGGCGGCCTACGAGACCCTGATTACACAAGGCAAGGTGCGATACATCGCAGCATCGCAACACAGCGCGCACCAACTTAGAAGGGCCAAGGCCGCGAGTGAGGAAAACTCACTCCCCCAGTACATAGCTCTGCAAAACGAATACAACCTGATTGAGCGAACTGAGTATGAGAGCGACTCCGCTCCGATTCTCGAGGAATTGGGCATCGGTAGTTTTCCATTCTTCGCTCTAGCTCGTGGTTTCCTGTCTGGGAAATACACCGGCAGCAATCAGGTGGACTCGGTTCGAGCTCAGGGTGTGGCGAAGTATGCGACTGTAGAGAACTTCGCCTTGCTAAAAAGATTGAGCGAGGTTGCCAAAGCTCATTCGGTGTCTGTGGCCGCCGTGGCCCTTGAGTGGCTGAGATCACAGCCGACCGTTATCGCCCCGATCGCATCCGCGCGAACCCTGGAGCAACTAAACGAAATCACTCAAGAGCTCTCACTAACCGCTTCAGAGATTCAATTCATCCGAGGTTAGAAATACCTTTGCGCCCGAGGGTGAATTTGGCTGTAAAGTTGGGGCTTTCTTGATGATGAAAGCAAGGTATTGAACGAGCACGTTTTTGGCGCCGCCACACTTCTAGATCCAAATGACCCAATGGGGCTGAGAAATGACGCTCCACTACTGGATGCATGGATTAGAGACATAACCTCAGAACGCACTCCGTTTCAAATACCGGGCCATAAAGGCCGCATCGATCTCACCGGTCCAATTGTTGATGGTGACATCCCAGTGCTCCCAGGTAACCACCCGAACCGCATCTCCCCCTCCTTGATTCTTGAGGCCGAGGCAATTGCGGCAAAGACCTGGGGTGCCGATCTGTGTCGGTTTGGAGTCAATGGCTCAACCGGCTCCAACCACGCCGCCGTAATGGCGGTAGCGGGTCCGGGCGACAAGGTCATCGTCACCAGAACACTTCACAAGTCAATGTTGGTTGGAATGGTTTACGCCGGTGTAGAGCCGGTGTGGGTAAGGCCAGAGATTAATCCGCTCACCGGTTTACCGGAGTACCTACCCTCGACAAGACTGCGAGAGACCCTAGAGCAGCATCCGGACGCCAAGGCCGTGTTGATCGGAGAGCCCTCGTATGTGGGAACCATGTCCAACATCCCGAGGCTATCGGCCGTTGCTCACGAATACGGCATACCGCTTGTCGTTGACGCGGCCTGGGCTGCCCATTTTGGCTTTCATCCAGATCTTCCAAAGAATCCGATCAATGAAGGCGCAGACATAGTCGTCACATCTGCTCACAAAACCTTGCCCAGCTACTCGCAAGCGAGTTTCGTTCTTGCTAAATCGGGTTACGTTGACCTTGCACGCCTGAACAAGGCTTTCGACTCGACGCAAACCACTTCGATGTCTGGGCGAATTCTCGCCTCAATTGATGCTGCCAGAGCACTGATCTCAAGGCACGGAGCCGAGTTGATTGGGCCGGTTATCGAGGCCACTAAACATGGTCGTGCAGAGCTGAGAGCTCATGGGATCGGAGTCATTGACGGCGAATATATTGACCCCCTCAAGCTGGTTATTCTTCTGGCAGAGACCGGCTCGGATGGTAACGCCGTCGAAAATGAGTTGCTGGCTATGAACATCGATCTTGAAATGGCTAACCGAGACGTAATCATCCCGATGATCACGCTCGCGGACACCCCAGACCGAATTAGATCGCTGGTTCGCACAATCATCAAGTTGGTCGAGAAATTCAAAACAGAACCAAGGCCAATCTCGGTATCACCAGCATTCTCTATTGAACCCGTTGTCGTTCAGAACCCAAGGGACGCCTTCTTCGCAGACTACGAGGTGGTTTCCGCAAAGGAAGCGGTTGGCAGGGTGAGCGCAGAATTGATCTGCCCTTACCCACCTGGTGTTCCCGTATTTAGCCCTGGGGAGCTAATTACCCAGGCTGGCTTTGATGCGCTCATGGAGGCCAGAGACATTGGCGTTCGAATTGCCTTCGTTGCCGATCCGACCCTAGAGACATTCAAGGTTCTAAAGGCCTAAAAATGTGGCACCATTGAACCCTCTGAGAAAGGTTCAATGATGCGCCCAGTTACCAAGATTGATGAGCTAGCCAACGAGTTTTTGGACACTAGCGCTGCCAACTACCCAACCTATGCAACCTATCTGGGTATGCCCGGTAACGAGAAGGAGCTGGATGACCTGTCGCCAGCAGCTCTCGAGCGCGATTACGAACTAGCAAAGGCGACACTAAGCAAGTTGGCAGCACTAGAGGCCGTGGACGATGTCGACCTCGTCACCAAGGACGCACTTTCCAGCTCACTTGAGGGCGAGATTGCCAAGCATGAATCCGGTTTGGTTTTCAGGGAGCTAAATAACATCGCTTCTCCTGCCCAAGGCGTGCGCGACATCTTTGATCTGGTTCCGACCAAAACTGCAGAAGACTGGGAAAACATTGCCGCTCGCATGCGCAAGGTTGGCGAGTCGCTATCTGGCTATGCCGAGAGCCTAAGAATTGGTTTTGAGTCCGGAAATGCACCCGCAAAGCGCCAACTGGAAGAGGTAATCAACCAGGTAAAGCAGATCAACAAGGAGGATGGCTTTTTCCACACCTTTGCCAAAAAGGCAAACATCGAGGGTGGGCTAAGCGATGCTCTCAAGGCGGACCTAGCAGATGCCGCCAAGTCGGCAACCGAAGGGTATGCCCGATTTGGCGAATTCCTAACTGAGATGATGCCGAAGGCCAACTCCAAGGATGCAATTGGCCGAGAGCTTTATGCAATCTTGAGCAAGAAGTTCCTGGGTGCAGCGGTTGACTTTGACGAGACCTACGAGTGGGGCAAGGAAGAGCTGGCTCGCGTTATCGCGGAGCAAAATGAGGTAGCAAACCAAATCTTGCCTGGAGCAAATGTTGCAGAGGCTGTCGCTCACCTGGAGAAGGATCCGAGCACAAAGCTGCACGGCACTGACGCACTCAAGGCTTGGATGCAGCAACTTAGTGATAAGGCGATTGAAGAGCTTGGTCGGACTCACTTTGACATTGCACCTGAGCTACGCAACCTAGAGTGCATGATTGCCCCGACCCAACACGGTGGCATCTACTACACCGGTCCATCTGATGACTTCTCTCGACCTGGCCGCATGTGGTGGTCGGTACCAGAGGGCGTTGAGACCTTTGACACCTGGCGTGAGACCACCACGGTTTATCACGAGGGCGTCCCAGGTCATCACCTTCAGATTGGCCAGTCCACCTATGTGAAGGACACCCTAAACAAGTGGCGTCGCCTAGCCTCCTTCACCTCCGGTCACGGTGAGGGCTGGGCGCTATATGCCGAGCGACTTATGGATGAACTTGGCTACCTGTCAAACCCAGCCGACAAGCTGGGAATGCTGGATGGCCAGCGCATGAGAGCGGCTCGCGTGGTCTTGGACATCGGTGTTCATCTTGAGAAGCAGAACCTCGAGGGAACCGGCGTCTGGGACTTTGACTACGCGCTGAACTTCATGAAGTCAAATGTGAACATGTCTCCAGAATTCGTTCGCTTTGAAGTCACTCGATACTTTGGCTGGCCTGGACAGGCTCCTGCCTACAAGATTGGGCAGCGCATCTGGGAGCAGATTCGTGATGACTACAAGGCACGCAAGGGTGCCTCGTTTGACATGAAGCAGTTCCACAGCACCGCGCTAAACATGGGTGGTTTGGGTCTTGATGCCCTGAAGCGCGCAATGGCTCGGGCATAGCTTCGGTTTTTTCGTTACGCTTTGAGGCGTGTCTAAGGTTCTAGCGTCTCTCCCGGTTGGGGAAAAAGTCGGTATCGCATTCTCCGGAGGTCTCGATACCTCGGTTGCGGTTGCTTGGATGAAGGAAAAGGGTGCTATCCCCTATGCCTACACCGCCAACCTTGGTCAGTACGACGAGGATGACATTGACTCGATTCCTGCGCGAGCGCTTGAGTATGGGGCGGTTGCGGGCAGGCTCGTGGATTGCCGGGAGTCTCTTGCTGAGGAAGGTCTCGCGGCCATCGCCTGCGGTGCCTTTCACATTCGCACCGGAGGCAAGGTTTACTTCAACACCACCCCGCTAGGTCGAGTCGTTACCGGCACTCTGCTGGTTCGTGCGATGCGCGAGGATGGCGTAGAGATCTGGGGCGATGGCTCAACCTATAAGGGCAACGACATCGAGCGCTTTTACCGCTATGGATTATTAGCCAATCCAAACCTAAGGATTTACAAGCCCTGGCTCGACTCACAGTTTGTTGAGGAGCTTGGCGGCCGCAAGGAAATGAGTGAGTTTTTGCAAACTCGCAACCTGCCATACCGAGCCTCCAAGGAGAAGGCTTACTCAACAGATGCCAACATGCTCGGTGCCACCCACGAAGCAAAGAGCTTGGAGTTTTTGGACACCTCTTACGAGATCGTGGAACCGATCATGGGCGTTCGCTTCTGGGACCCAAAGGTTGCCATTGAGAGCGAAGATGTTTCTATAACCTTCAAACAAGGTCGACCAGTTGCCATTAATGGGCGCCAACTGGATTCGGCCGTTGATGCGATCATGACAGCTAATGAGATTGGTGGGCGCCACGGTCTTGGGATGAGCGATCAAATCGAGAATCGAATCATCGAAGCCAAGTCGCGCGGAATTTATGAAGCTCCTGGGATGGCGCTACTCCACATTGCCTATGAGCGTTTGCTGAGCGCCATTCACAACGAAGACACCCTCGCGAACTACCACAATGAAGGTCGTAAGCTCGGCCGCCTGCTTTATGAGGGTCGTTGGTTAGACCCTCAAACACTCATGCTCCGCGAGGCACTGATGAAGTGGGTCGGCTCGGCGGTAAACGGCACGGTAACTTTGCGCCTCCGTCGAGGAGATGACTACACGATTCTTTCCACCAGTGGAGAGAACTTCAGCTACCACCCGGAGAAGCTCTCCATGGAGCGAACTGAAGATTCAGCTTTCGGGCCAGCCGATCGCATAGGCCAATTGACCATGCGAAACCTAGATATCCAAGACACTCGAGCAAAGCTCGATTTGTATCGCAACCAAGGCCAAATCTCCGGTGGCCAGTTCGAACTCACCTAAAAAATCACAATCTGTAGTAATTGTGGGCATGTCCTGCCACTAGATGTTGTTGTAATGCGCTAGAAACATACCTGTGGTGGGATGTTTCCACCCAATTCACCAGCAATTCATCCCGATAGGACAAATCAGTTATGAAGAAATTCCGACCGTTAGTTGCACTT
>JACCDY010565682.1_pt1 | contig 23491 bp, 27 predicted proteins | sample 7446391 | NCBI WGS metagenome assembly JACCDY01 (sample SAMN15323451, study PRJNA562643) | freshwater metagenome | isolation source: river surface water | place: USA:Blue River Watershed | collected 2017-08-18 | reverse complement strand
GCCAAGGTTAAATTCTATGCGTATCTCTGGTATCACCATTCCGGATCACAAGCACCTAGCGTTTGGCCTTACTGCCATTCATGGCATTGGTCGACCCCGCGCCAAAGAAATTTTGGCTGAGCTTGGCATCAAGGAGCACACGAAGCCGACCGAAATCACCACCGAGCAAGAAAACGCGATCCGCGAGAAGATCGAAGGCTTCACCATTGAAGGTGAGTTGAAGCGTTCGATCGCCGCAAACATCAAACGTTTGAAAGACATCAATTCCTACCGAGGCTCCCGACACGCTAAACGACTCCCAGCCCGTGGCCAGCGCACGAAGACCAATGCTCGTACCCTCAAGGGTGTAAAGAAGACCATGGGTTCTGGTCGCCGTAAGCTCGAAAAGACGTAATATTTATTCATCCACTATATTGATTTCCTATGGGTAAGAAACGAACCATCAATAAGGGCGGCGGCTCAGATGTAGCGGGTACTTCGCGTGCTCTCAACCGCATTCCAAAGCGCAAGCTTGCAAACGGTAAGCTCAACATCCTCGCCACCTTCAATAACACCATCGTCACCCTAACCGACGCAAAGGGTAATGCGGTCATGGCTGCCTCAAGTGGCGCACTCGGCTTCAAGGGGTCTCGCAAGAGCACGCCGTTTGCCGCTGCTAAGGTTGGTGAAATTATCGGCGACAAAGCTCTTCAAATGGGCATGAAAGAGGCGGAAGTGGTGATTCGTGGCATTGGTGCCGGTCGAGAGTCAGCACTCCGCGCATTTGCTGGAAAGGGTATTTCGGTCACTAAGATCAGCGATATGACACCCGTTCCGCACAACGGACCACGCGCACCGCGCGCGCGTCGCATCTAATCTGCGTAATAGTTTTGTATGAAAATCGGACCAAAATTCAAAATCGCTAAGCGACTCGGTGCACCAATCTTTGCGAAGACCCAGTCTCCAAAGTTTGCACTGTCTTCGCAGCGCGCTGGCCGCACCAAAAAGCGCCAGGGACAGATGAGTGACTACAAGCGGCAGCTCATTGAAAAGCAAAAAATGCGCTTCACCTACGGCATTGCCGAGAAGCAGCTTCGCCGCTACGTTGATGAAGCTGTTGAGAAGAGCCACCAGCCGATCACGTTGCTAATGGAGCGCCTTGAGTCGCGCCTCGATAACGTCGTCTTCCGTCTCGGCCTGGCTAAGACCCGCCAGATGGCCCGTCAGATGGTTGGCCATGGCCACATCAAGGTGAACGGGAAAAAGATGTCAATTCCTTCATACAAGGTGCGTGAGAATGATGTCATTACTGTCCGTGAGGGCAGCAAAGACTCGATCATGTTCACGAGCCTCCTTGAAGCAACCGACACCGCGGTTGTCCCGGCGTGGCTTACATTCGATGTGAAGAAGTTCACAGGCACCGTTAAGAGCACCCCTGCGTACGATCCTGCCGAATCTCAGTTTGACCCAGCACAGGTACTTGAATACTACAGCCGCTAACGGTTGATCAGCTTACTCGCCATTAAATTCATTAAACTATGCTTGAGACAAACGTTGCCCTGCCATCAAAGCCACGTATCGTATCGGAAGAGGAGTTCCGCGGCATTTACGAGATTGACGGGCTCTATCCTGGCTACGGCCACACCCTTGGTAACTCGCTCCGCCGCATCATCCTGTCGTCATTGCCAGGGGCTGCGATCACCCAAGTGAAGATCGACGGTGCTGCGCACGAATTTGCTACCCTTGCCGGCGTAAAAGAAGATGTACTGACCATCCTGCTCAACATTAAGCGAATCCGCCTAGCCCTCCACAGCGACGAGCCGGTTACCATGACTCTTAAAAAGAAGGGCCTCGGCGTAGTCACTGCTGGCGATATCACGACGCCATCACAGATCGAGATCCTTTCCAAGGACCAGATCATTGGAGAAATCACCAACAAGTCAAGTGAGCTCAACATCGAGTTTACGGTTGAGAAGGGTCTCGGGTACGTACCTCGTGAGGTACATCAGAAAGAGAAGGTCGACATTGGCACCATTGCGCTCGATGCGGTCTTTACGCCAATCCGCCGCGCCAACTACGAGGTGGAGAACATGCGTGTCGGCGACCGTACTGACTATAACCGACTTCGCGTTATGATCGAAACCGACGGCACGGTTAGCCCTAAGGAGGCACTCGAACAATCAATTGAGATCATGATTCATCAGCTTAAGGCAGTCATTGGCTTCCAAGATGCTGAGCCTACAGAACCAGTAGTTGCCGCTGTGGTCGAGCACCATGACGCAGCCATTGATCCTGATGTTTTAAAAACCCGTATCGAAACCATCGACCTTAGCCCTCGCACGCTTACGGCGCTCGAAGAAGCGAGCATTCGAACGGTTGGTGGTCTCGTACGAAAGAGCAAGGATGACATCCTGGCACTTGACGGCATTGGTCCAAAGGGACTCGAAGAGATCGTCACCCTCCTTACCAAAATGGGAGTATCACTTGCAGAGTAGTAATTAAACGTTTATGCAACACGGAAGTAACATTCGCACTCTCGGCCGTTCACGCGATCAGCGCACTGCGCTCTTGCGCGGCTTAGCTGTGTCTCTCATTCGCGATGAGAAGATCAAAACAACCCTCGCCAAAGCCAAAGAACTTCGCCCGTTCGCTGAGCGGCTTGTCACCTACGGCAAAGATGGTTCAGTCGCTGCGCGCCGACGAGCAGCTTCTGCGCTTGGTGAGCCAACCACTGAAACTATTAGTAAGCTTTTTGATGTAATTGCCCCTAAGTTCAAGGACCGAAGTGGCGGTTACACACGCATCATCAAAGTAGGTCGCACTGCTGCCGGTCGTGATGAGGCTGTAATTGAGTACGTCGCGTAATGCTTATGGAAACACGAACCTACACCATTGACGCAACTGGCAAGCGACTCGGTGCTGTTGCGACAGAGGCGGCGACCTACCTCCTCGGTAAAGATATGCCTGACTTTGCAAAACACCTCGTTGCCCCAGTTACCGTCACGATCACGAATGCTTCAAAACTTGATGTGAGCATCAAGAAGGGGAAGGAAATCTACCAAACCTACTCAGGTCATCCAGGCGGTCAGAAGTCTGAGACTTTTGCGCACCTCGCTGTACGTCGTGGCTACGCTGAGCCAGTTCGCCGCACGATCGAGGGCATGCTCCCAAAGAACAAGCTTAAGGCAAAGATGATGAAGAACTTAATCGTAACCGAGTGATTCTGCATATGGCAACCACACAATACGTAGAAGGCGTAGGCCGCCGCAAGACAGCAACTGCTCGCGTACGCTTGACCCCTGCAAAGGAGACGACTGTAAAGGTCAATGAGAAGTCACTTAAAGAGTACTTTCAGAACGAAGCTTTTGAAGCTACCGTCATGTCGGTACTCAATACACCTGATGCCGGCATTGAACATTACACCGTCACCGTCAAGGTTTCAGGGAGCGGGCTCTCAGCTCAGTCTGAAGCTGTTCGTCTCGGCATCGCCCGTGCACTTGTAAAAGAGAAAGCACCGCGCCGCTCGATCTTCAAGCCGCTCGGCTTCTTAAAGCGCGACCAGCGTTCGGTCGAACGAAAGAAATTCGGTCTCCGCAAGGCCCGCCGCGCCCCACAGTGGTCGAAACGATAGTAAACAAAAAACTCCCTCTGGGAGTTTTTTGTTTACTATCGTTTCGACGGCCGCAGCGACACGAGGAGCCTTCCGCGGCGACGAACCAGCGAGGCGGAGTTGGCAGCACTCAGTAGCTTATGAGCGTAGGGAACAAAATGCTTAGTGACTGGTGACCAAAACGATACTGTGATTCATGACCGAAGCGTATCTCAGGGAACAACAAAAAACCGGCTTGCGCCGGTTTTTTGCTCTCTCTGTTGAGTGGCCTATGCAATACACTTCTCTATGAATTCTGCATTGCTGCAGGAAACTCACCCTCCGAAGTTAGAAACACGAGTGTTTCTTTGCTTTGACCCAAGGTACGTAGAGACACCCCTCGGATTGAGCCATGAATGCCTCGCGGCATACGCGACTCACGACTCAGGCCGTTTAAAGAACGTGATCGTGAGATACGTTTCTCTAACATCCCACTCCCATTGCTGGAGGTGGTGCACCTAGTATACCAAGCATGCAAGCAAAAGATCAGTTATGACATACCTATGTGCATTTGACAAAAAGGGTTAAGAAACGTGCGTAATCTGTCAAGTAGGTAAAACGATGGCGTTCCCATTTTTTAAGTGTCAGAAAAAACTCAAAAAATGTGACGTGCCCGGTAGAGCATGCTGAACTTTGACATAGAAACAATTGAACTGTATAATGCGCCCGGCTTATGATTATGGATACAAATGAACACGAAGCCGAGCTCGAAATCGACCTCGAACCGACTGGTGACGATCACGCGGTCGAGCCCGAGCTTGAAGACACAGAAGTAACTAGCAGTAATAAATTGAAAGACTTGCGCGCCAAGCTCAAGGCGTGTGAAGCTGAAAAGATGGAGCACCTGGAAGCATTGCAGCGAGCCAAAGCAGATTTCCTGAACGCTCGCAAGCGTGTTGAAGAAGAGCGATTGCGTGATCGAGAGCGCTCGATTATTGCCCACGTTGAGGAACTTATTCCACTCTACGACAGCTTCGCGATGGCGATGCAAAATCAAACTGTTTGGGAAGCCGTCGATAAGAATTGGCGAGTGGGTATCGAGGGGATCTTTGCGCAGTTGCAGGGTTTATTGGCAAGTTACAACGTGCGAATCGAAAGACCTATCGGCGAAGTTTTTGATCCCCAGAAGCACGAGGCTTTGAAGAATGAGGTGGTAGCTGACCAGGCTGATCACGATCGCATTCTTTCGGTTATTCAGGATGGCTTCACGCGAGGCAGCAAGGGCGAAGCGATAACCATCCGTCCAGCACGCGTCGTTGTAGGAACGTTTAATCAGTAGTATTTCCACAGACATACAATATGGCAAAAATTCTTGGTATTGACCTTGGTACGACCAACTCTGCAATGGCAATCATTGAAGCAGGTGAACCGGTCATCATTGAAAATACGGAAGGAAATCGTACAACACCATCGGTGGTGGCGATTTCAAAAACCGGTGAACGATTGGTCGGGCAGATCGCGCGCCGCCAATCGGTCACGAACCCAAAGAACACCGTTTACGGCATTAAGCGCTTCATGGGGCACAATTTCAACGAAGACGCCGTCCAGAAAGACAAGGCGATTGTTCCCTATGAGGTAAAGGCAGGCTCTGATGGTGGTGTGATCGTACACCTCGGCGAGAAAGACCTACGCCCAGAGGAGGTCTCAGCCATGATACTCTCAAAGCTCAAGGCAGATGCTGAAGCAAAAACTGGAGAGACGATCACCGAAGCGGTCATTACCGTACCAGCGTACTTCAACGACGCACAGCGAAAAGCAACGCAAGACGCTGGAAAGATTGCCGGTCTCGACGTAAAGCGCATCATTAACGAGCCAACGGCGGCAGCACTCGCCTATGGCTTCAACAAGAAGAAAGATGAGAAACTTGTTGTGTACGACTTTGGTGGTGGTACGTTCGACGTGACTGTGCTCGAGGTGGGCGACGATGTGGTCGAAGTACAGGCAACCGATGGTGACGCACACATGGGAGGTCGCGACATTGACCAAGAGATTGTCCGCTACCTGATTGCGGAATTCAAGAAAGTTGAGGGGATTGATTTGAGTAAGGATCCATTGGCGCTACAGCGCCTTGACGAAGCCGCAGAGAAAGCGAAGCACGAGCTCTCAAGCTCGGGCACGACTGAGATCAACATTCCATTTATAACCTCTGGTGCCGATGGTCCGAAGCACCTTCTCTTAACACTCACGCGAGCGAAGCTCGAAGAACTGGCCCACCAATACATTGATCGCTCCATTGAAATCACGAAGCGCGCGCTTGAAGCGTCACCATTCAAAAAAGATGAGATCGATGAGATCATTCTCGTCGGTGGCCAGACCCGCATGCCTGCCATCGTTGAAGCAGTGAAGCAACTCTTCAGCAAGGAGCCCAACAAGAGCGTGAACCCTGATGAAGTGGTAGCTATCGGTGCAGCAATTCAGGCTGGTATTTTCCAGGGCGACGTACAAGATATCACGCTCGTCGATGTCATTCCGCTATCACTCGGTATTGAGACCATGGGTGGGGTGGCGACGAAGCTCATCGAAAAGAACACGCACATTCCAACGAAGAAATCACAGGTGTTCTCAACAGCAGCTGACAACCAGACCTCAACTGAAATTCATATCACCCAAGGCGAGCGACCGATGGCGGGGGACAACAAATCACTCGGCCGCTTCATCTTGGATGGCATTCCACCCGCCCCACGTGGCGTACCGCAAGTCGAGGTAACATTCGACGTTGACAGCAACGGTGTCTTGAGCGTGACGGCGAAGGATAAGTCGACCGGAAAAGAACAGTCGATCCGCATTGAAGCGAACTCAGGACTCACGAGCGATGATATTGAGCGTATGAAAGCTGATGCTGAAGCGCATGCAGCTGATGACTTAGAGAAAAAGGATCTCATTGAAACACGAAACGTGGCCGATCAAATGATCTACACTGCAGAAAAAGCCCTCAAGGACCACGCTGACAAGGTGAGTGATGAGATCAAGAACGCTGTCAATGACCAAATTGCATCCGTCCGCACCGTCAAGGATGGCACCGATAAGGCTGCTATCAAAGCTGCAACCGAGGCGCTCTCGAGCGCAATGAGCAAGATCGGCGAAGCTATGCAGCAGCAGCCGACTGGAGAGGCTAAGTCAGAAGACAACGTACGTGACGCTGATGTCACAGAGGACGACAAAAAGGAGGGTGCATAGTGTGTTTTGACCGCGGCCGAGCTTGGCTCGGCCGCACCAACAAACACAGTATAGGAATCTCCTCTCTGTGTTCCGCCTACTAAAGAGACATTAACAACCGTTAATTTCTGTGATATAATCCCGATTTATGAAGAACTACTACGAAACCCTAGGTGTTGAAAAAGGTGCCTCTAAAGACGAAATCAAAAAAGCCTTCCGCAAGCTGGCCGGCCAATATCACCCCGATAAGAAAACGGGGGATGAGGCAAAATTTAAAGAAATCAGCGAAGCCTACGCGGTCTTAGGCGATGAAAAAAAGCGCGCTGAGTACGATGCATATGGCACGTATACCGGTGGAAACGGTGGCCAGGGCTTCGGTGGTTTTGGTGGATTCAACTGGACGGACTTCCAGCAAGCGGCCGGCCAGCAGGGCGGTTTTGAGTTCGACCTCGGCGACATGTTTGAAGGTTTCTTTGGTGGCAATGGTCGTGGCCGTCAATCACGGGGTCGAGATATTTCTATCGACATCGAGCTCTCATTTGACGAAGCAATTTTTGGTACGACCCGTAAAGTTTTGATCACCAAGAACAGTACCTGCGATACCTGCGGTGGCACCGGTGCTAAACCAGGCACTGAGATGAGGAGCTGCGATACCTGCAACGGCCAAGGCCGCGTCCGTGAGGTGCGTCAAACGTTTATGGGGCAGGTACAAACAGTTCGTGAGTGTAACGTCTGCAACGGACGAGGTAAAGTGCCAAAGGAACGCTGTAGCACCTGCGCCGGCGCTGGCATTGCACGCAAGCAAGAAGAGATTGCGGTGAAGATTCCCGCTGGCATTCAAGACGGCGAGATGATCCGTATGACTGCGCGGGGTGAAGCGATTCCTAGTGGAACCGCCGGTGACCTCTACATTAAAATCCACGTCAAGAAGCACGCAAACATTCGCCGCGATGGAACAACGCTCTACACCGACCTTCGCATTAAACTTTCCGATGCCCTTCTCGGCACCAGCTACAAAGTCGCCACGCTCGATGGTGCAGTCGAAATTAAAATCCCAGCTGGCATCAAGCACGGCGAGCTGTTGCGCATTAAGAACAAAGGTGTCCCGAGCCAGGGTAGCCGCGGCGACTTCATGGTCAAGGTCCACATCGACCTTCCCCAAAAACTTTCCCGCAAGGCAAGGAAACTAGTTGAAGAGTTGAAAGAGGAGGGAATTTAAAAATAGGGCGTGCGAATGCTCGCACGCCCTAGTTTTCCAAAGAACATTTTGCAACGACTCTACCTGCCGCTAACCCGATTTTTTTCTAGCATGTAGAAAACGATCGAAAAGGCGAACATGAGAATTGAGACGCCGATAGCGACCCATACCACGAAGTAGTTTAGACTTGACGCAGAATCGCTCCTCAAAAGCGCAAAAGCAAGCAACGCGGTCACAAAGGCATTCACAGTTGAGGGAATAGTGAGAAGGTACATTACAACACTCCTTTTAGGTTGCTTTTATAATAATACAATACAATGATGAAATTGCAATATGCCCCTCCAATCCACTCAATTCGACTTCGGCGACGCTCGTCAGCCAAATTCTCCATTCACACTCTTTCCGATGATCATCGAAGATCGCGGTAGCCGCTACTCGGCGGCCATCGGCCGCGTCGAGAGCAGGGAAGACATCAAAACTTTCCTCAAAACTCTCAAAGCCGACAAGAAGTACGCCAAAGCCGACCACAACAGCTGGGCCGCGCGCATCAGTCATGACGGCGCGATTTATGAAACAAAGAGTGATGATGGGGAAACGGGTGCAGGTATCGTCATCCTGCGCATTCTGCAAAAAGAAAATATTACAAATTGCATTGCGTCTGTCACCCGCTGGTTTGGCGGCATCAAACTCGAAGGCGACCGTTTCAAACACATTCAGGATGCCACCAGGTACGCAATCGAGCACCTTTAGGCACTATGCACAGCGTATACTGCGAACGTGATCAGCGGGAGTATAATTGTTGTATGGAAATCAGCGCCATTATGAGCTTTATTCAAGAGTCGCTCTACCTGATCATCGTCTTTGCTGTTTTTCTTATTTTCGCCATCAAGAAGGGGAGGCAAACCGTGACCAACATCATTCTCGGACTCTACTTGGCGCTCCTCATCTCAAAGGAGTTTCCGTTTTACGATTCCATTTTCAATTCAACTACCAGTCCGCAAAGTGAGGCTGTGGTAATGCTGGTGATTTTCATGTTCTTTACCCTAGTGGCTACCATGCTCTTTGCGCGCATTCTCCCACGGGAGTACGACGAAGGGCCTATGCAAGGCCTCGGCCGCAAGATCCTCCTGGCACTTGGCGGGACCATTCTCGTCATTATCTACAGCTACCATGTCCTCCCCGTCACCGAATTCATCCATCCTGGCTCTCCAATCAACTACCTATTCAGCTCTGCTGACAACTTCTTCTACTGGCTTCTCGTCCCGCTCCTCATCCTGTTTGTGACGTAGAAATGGCGGCATTGAAAGTGCTAAGACAAAATTATGACCACACCGGCGCCCTACGGGCGCCGGTGTTGTCTGACTTGCATTTTCGGCCAAATTTTGATTTTTGCACCGGGCTGTACAAAGGTCACAAACTGTAGTATATTATCAATAACTTCGGGATGATCTGAAGCATGTTCTTTCACAATAGCAGACGGAGTTATAATCATGTTCAAAGAACAAGAAATTGTTCAGAGACTCTGTGAAAAACTAGGAGTACCAGCTTTGGAGGAAGTGCTCTCCAAGGCAGCGTGGCGCGATGTTCAGCCAATATTGATAATGGCCATGCGAGACCGAGTTAAGCGCAAAAAGGCAGAGAACTTGCTTAGTGAGCATAAAGAAAAAAACGAGTTTTACGGTGTAAGCGGTACTGACCAGCGTACCTTTCATGAGTTTTTGGGACACTTTTACTCAGTAGTTCCAGCAAACTTCCAAGTACCAGAATTATCGCCAATCACCCCAATGGGCTTAAACGCTGTCCTAACAAATGTTAGTCAGGATGTATCATTATCGAGTATTCGCGTATCTGAAGTTGTGAGCGATCCTACGACACCACTAGCTCTACACTGTGCGAAATTAAGAAAAGACATGCTGCCCGACTCGACAAGAAGAGGTGAATCGGTTCGACTAGCAACCATGCATCGTGTGGTGCGACTACAACCTTTTGATGCCTCAAAAGGTTACATGCAGCATTTTCGACTACTTGGTTTATGTTCTGGTGGTAGAGACAGAGGGCACGCCTCGTTCTACACTGAGCACCTTATCGAACACGTTTCGATATGGCTCAACTTCGTTGAGCATCTTATGTTTGCAGGATTCAAATTCCGAGAACTGGAGGTCAAAATCTCAGACGTTCGTGTCGCTGAGGCGCTCATCAAGCACCACCATATCGACAGAGGTGTAATCAATCTGCATTCACTCGACGAAGACTATGACTTTTTTGCCGCAAATGGTATATCGTTCCCTAGGGAGCGCAGTACCATGGACGATGTACCAGAGGACTTGTTTACCAAGAACGGACTACAACCTCTGAAAAGTGCCCTAAAATCAGCGGAAGATCGACTACTCGTACCACTCAAAAAGGCATTTCCTAGCGTTCGTTTTTCTTTTGATTTTGCTCGGAAGGCTGGCCTTGGATATTACCAACACCTCTGTTACCACATCTTCGCCAAAACTGAAACTGGAAGACGGGTGCAGCTCGCTGATGGCGGCACGGTCGACTGGCTCGCAAAATTACTGGCGAGCAGAAAGGAGTGTATGGTTACTTCTGGTTTTGGATGTGAACTTGTCCAAAACAAATTTAGTCCAACCACCGATAACCCCGGTCGCTAAACGCGACCGGGGTTTTAAAAGTAAGCAAAAACACGCTGGTTCATTGCATCAATTTTTATTTTTCGGCCATACGGCATGGGGATTTGCGGGTCTGTGTGTCCAAAATTCATGTTTTGGATAACGGGAACCTGTTGATTATACGTGCGCACAGTTTGTAGAATGTTCTGACGTTGCAATTTTACATATTCATCACGATCTTCTTTTGTGAACGGCTTATCAAACTCCCACGCCTTTGGCCGTCCAACCAAGATACCCTGTACATTTTGTAAAATTCCCCTCTGACCTAACGCGCGAATTACCCTTTGTACATAGTGATGTGCCGGTATCTCTTCTGATGTTTCAAGCAAGAGCACAATATCTTTGAATGCCTTAATTTCGGGAATAGAAACATCATTACGCAGCATATCATCTATAGACTCTAAACATCCTCCCCATAAGGTGCCTGTGCCATCAGTTGGTGCATCCCAGACAAATCCACTATTTGATTCGTAGTTACGTCGAGTAGATAACAGTGATACATCACTCCAGTCAAGTCCTATTTCGTTGTATTCCAAAGACGCCTTGATTTCGTACTCACCTTCATCAAACAAAGCGTGTTTTATGTATGAAATGGTATATTCATCCATTTCTGACTGCATCGCAAATTGTGTCATGACGCATGCGCCATAGTAAGACGGAATACCTTGTTGAAATAGGAAATTACAGAAATGTGAATTATCACTGTACCCAAAAAATGGTTTTGGGTTGTTTGTAAATACCTCTGGCAACAACTTGTATACGTATGTAACTTGATCGTCACCGCCAATACTTGCAACCACAGCTTTAATTTCAGGATCTTCAAATGCTGCAATGAGGTCTCGTGCTCGTTCATTGGTACTAGCTCCTAATTTCCTTGTAGTTGGATATTCAATTGGCTCTAAGCCGAATACATCATGCATACGTTTTAGGCCCAACTCAAACACCTGAGGAAATCGACCAGGAGCCGCAAATGACGGCGAAAGAACTGCCACCTTATCTCCTTTACCTAGTTTTGCAAGTTTTATCATACCTTTTCTAGTTTTTAATAAAAGAATAAACGTAACAACCCGGAGTGATCGAATACGATCCATCATTCTGACGATAAGGTGCTGCCTGGGTTTTAATATCTTCTAAAACCTCCTTGACCAATGATGAGGTGTTGAAGTATGTTTCTAAGTGGAAGTTCATGAAAGTTTCCAGTAGTTCATCTTCTGACTTGTACGTAATCGTTTCACCTTTCAGGTGCTGAATAGACAATCTGATAATGCCTTGGTTATCTAATGCTAAGAGCGCCTTATCAATAATTTGTTTTGACGGGCTTTGGTGCTCAATAGCGGCAAATATTGGGAAGACACGCTTCCATTGTCGCATGAGGATACGCTGTTCTTCTGAGAGGGAATCAAAATGTATAAGGTAAAACGAACCGTTTTTCGCAATGTTTTTTTTCACGAATTTTGTAAGTGTAGAAGCAATGTATACCTCTGCCTTCTGTATTCCTAGCCGATGGAAATGTTGATGGATTGAGTGTGAAAAACTCCATAACGTATATACTAGGTCGTAAGTATTGGTTGTATCTTCCATGAATTCAACTGCATCAGACACTACAAATGATGCCTGTTGCGGCAGGTGGCTTTTTGCAGATGTTAGCATTCGTACACTTAGATCAGAAAAGGTGTATGTCGCATGTGGAATCACCCTGGTGACAATGTCAGATGCTCGACCGCTACCACAGCCAAGCTCCAATACCTTAGATGCTTTTTTATCCTGGAGAAAGTTCTCTAGCAACTGAAGATCAGCAGCACCACAAAAAACATATGGTTGCAGCAAATCCTTGTAATATTCTGGAGGTAAATATTCCTCAACCGAATTTGTACGTTCAAGCCAGGGATATTTCTCTAGTAAAGTTCTGTCTTGCATAGATTCATTCATAGGTTCATTTCTTTTCGGCAAGTAAGAACATATTCATGCCGCGATTGCAAACAGTCTCGGCACTATTAAATTTCATTTCGAGTTCGAAAATAGACTGAAAAACCACAGAGTCCTCCAGATATGCACTAACATTGCTGCGCTGTTCATTATTCGGATCAAAATCCTCCGGCCCTGGCTGCACAAATATCGGTACACCGTATGTTTTACATACAGAAAAACCGGCATCTGAAAAAAGTTTTTCTAGAGATTCTTTTGAATGCGTGACAAGTTCTGGGACATGTGGTGCCCACGTCACCAGCTGCGAATCAGCTAGTTTTTCTATTTCTTCGGCACTGGCTTTGTAATTATTTAATTTTGACGCAAGTGCGTTATGAAAGCTATGGCTCATGATCAAGATTCGTCCACCTGGTTTCAGGATACGATGCAATTCTTTCGCCGCTCGTGCTTGCTCATAAATAAAACTAAGCGGACTGTATATGCTTACGATATGATCAACACTTGCATCTTTAAAATTCTCAATGTTGGTCAAATCTCCTTCCGTGGTAATAATACGGTTTGAAACTCCGCTGGTTTTAATATTTTCTCTCGCTTTTGCGAGCATATCTTCGGAGCGATCAAATACCACCAGTTTGCCTTTTAAAAACTCGGTGAGTTTTATCGCCCACCGTCCGGTTCCACCCCCAGCATCCATTACAAGAGAATCATCACTACAATATCGGGCGATTTCACGTCTTATTATCTCGGTAATGAGTGCATCAGATAATCGCCAAAACGCACTCACGTCAGCCACTTTGTCGACAGTCTTCGCATACGGGCGAAAAAATGAATCAAATATTTCCTTTTCCATAATTAGGGAATTGTCTTAACATTTTTAAGTCGTGGGTACAACGCAACATCTTGAATACTTGTATAACCAAGCGCCCAAGTGATAAACCGCTCAACACCAAGTCCGAATCCTGAAGTAGTTCGGTAACCCGCTTCCTTTCTCAAATCTATATACCACTCGTATGGTTTGACACTTATACCTTGACGCTTTAGTGATTCAAGCATTTCCTTCGGCGTATCTTGGCGCTGACCTGAACCAACAATTTCTCCACCAAACCCTCCCTTAACGAGTGGTGGGAAAAGCAAATCAGCGTTTATCACTATATCTGGATCTTTGGGATCTGGTTTTTGGTAGAATGCGACAGTATCTCTGTCAAAACCATACATCCAGAGTGGCATATTAACGGTCATTGATTGAGCTAGTGCTATTTCTCCTGATGAGTTTATGTCTCTACCGAATTTAGTTGACTTTGTAAACTTCTTGGTTTTTGGATCTGTCAGTAACTTTGCAAAGGCGGTGTCAAATGAAATTTCTTGAAATGATTTTGATGCGGAAATTTTCTGAAGTGCGTCCTTTGTTTTAGCATAGTCACTGCACATTCGAATAGTGAGCGGCTCCAGGGCCAAAAACGTATCTGCCAGCGCCCGAATATACCCTTCGATAATCGGTACTAGATTATCTAATGTACCAAGAATTTCGGCCTCACAATGAAAAAATTGATTTAGGTGACGTGCATCTGGTTTTTCACCCCGCATTGACGGCAAGTAACAATAAACTTTATCGAGATTTTGAAATAACAGCGGCTCAAAACCAAACTGTGATGAGTCAACCAAATAAGTATCTAACTTACCAAATTTGATTGGGATTGCCTCAGAGTCTGATCCAGGCCCCATTGGTGATGAGACACTCGGTGTCAACATAAAAAGATCTACATTTTGTGCACCAATAACTGAGCCAAAATATGTATCTGATGCGTTTTTTATAAAGTGCCTAATTAAAATTAGGGCATCAAAGTATTCATGCCTGGTTAAATCTTTGTAATACGTTTTATTGTTATACAAAGGTGGTTTCAGGCTTAGAGATTTGATCTTTTGACTTAGTTTCAGAGCGGCGGTATTTGCCTCTTTTAAAAATGATGCTGGTAGTTTTGTTCTCATATCTGTTATCAGTCAGATATGATAACAAAAAAATACAATGTTTTGTAACCAGAGTTCTCAAAATTAATCTCGTAAGATATTGGAGAGCGGTTGCACCCAAACAACCATAGGCCAACAGGACAGCGCTTGTTTGCTAGTTTGCCGTAGGATGCTTTACAAACTTGCCCGGAGTGCGACGAAGTGAACATTTTTTACCATACTACTTTTCCTCCGAATTTCATCCTTTCCACAAAAAGACTGGACAATTTAGTAAATATGTGCTACTATAATAAACGAATGGTTCAAGCAAACACACAGGAGGTCTACAATGGTTCTTTTGATTGCGTTTATTCTGGTCGTAGTCACCATTTTAGGCGACTACTATCTGAAACTCGGTAGCGCAAAGGCGGAACTGCTGAACTTCGAAGTTACTGTCGGAATGATGCTTTTCGCACTGACCGGGCTCGGGTGGGCATGGGTCATGCGGTACAAATCGCTTGATCAAGTTGCAGTACTCTATTCGGGCGGTTCTCTGATCTTGCTGGCTTGTCTCGGATGGTTCATATTCAGCGAGCCAATGACCGCAAGAAAGCTGATTGGCGTCTGCTTTGCAGTAATTGCAATATGGCTGATCGGTGAGTAGGGGAGGGGCGCCTATGCCCCTCCCCATTTCATAATTTAATGCGTGGACGTTGTACGAAACATTGTCTATAATTAATACGACTAACATCTAAAATGTTGCCAAAGCACAAAGACAAAAACTCAAAAAGTAAAAAGTACGAAATCAGACAAAGTGCTATCGCTGGCAATGGTCTTTTTGCACGAAAGGCCATTGGGCGTGGTGAGATAGTTTTACAAACTCGCGCTAAGGTTGTACATAGACAAATCGAATCCAGTACTGAATCCAGTGAGATTATCAACTGGATCGGTATTGATAAAGATATCTGGATGATTACAGATGATACACCTTTAAGGTATATCAACCATTCTTGTGAACCAAATTCCGCAATGGCCAGTGCCAAAACATTAGTGGCACTGAGACAGATAGAAATGGGTGAAGAAATCACAATGGATTATTCTATGTCAGACGCCGACCCACTATGGTCTATTTCATGTAATTGCGGAAGTAAAAACTGTCGCAAACTAATTAGTTCTATACACACTATCGATCCACAAGTATTTAAAAACCATTTTCCATTCATCTCAAAGCCTTTTCAAAGAATCTTCATCCAAAAATATATTTCAGAGAATGATAACGAAAGGTAATCCTATAAAATGAAAAAATTGTATACAGCTAAAAGTAAAATTGCCGGTAGGGGGATTTTTGCTGGTGAAGACATCAAGAAAGGTGAGTTTGTACTCTTAATGACCGGAAAGGCCATACATAAAGTATACCGCACAGAGAGTGACCTGAGAGTTGGAAAGACGTGGGTGTGTATAGGGGTACACAGATGGATGGCCCCTGATTTCCCGGTCAAGTTTATGAATCATTCATGTGATGCAAACTTAGCATTTAAAACTCCTCGGCGCATTTATGCTCGCAGGGACATTAAAAAGGACGAGGAGCTCACGATAGATTATTCTATAATCGAATATGTTGACTTCTGGAGACTGCCTTGCACCTGTGGGTCAATGCTGTGTCGCAAAGAAATGAGATCGATACAATTTTTGCCCTTATCACTTTACAAAAGTTATCTACCATATATTCCTCGCTTTTTGCAGAAAATCTACCTACAATATAGAAGTGGCAAACACTCAAATCCAAGCACAATATAGGAATTCAGAGCGCGTACGAAGCACGGTCATTGCAATACTCTTCTGTACACTATTTACCTTGTCATTTTTTGCATCGTACCAGACATTGGTCGTAGAACAGGATTTTGAAATTTTTACTGATCCTGAGGAAGTTCCAGAACCAACTGACGTGATTCTTTATCTGCTAACTCTCACCAGCTAACTCACCATATGCCACTTGATGCACTAATTTGTGAATGGGCCCCTACGACACTGTTCTTTTTTTCGGAAAATGTTTTTTCAAACTTAATTTATTACTCCCACTTTGGACCATTAATTGTTTCTATAATAGTAGGAGTGACGGTAATAACTAATGATTACAGAAGTCTCCTGAATAGACTGCTTTTCGTAGTAACTACCTCTTTTAGCCTGTGGGTCATATTTGATTTAATTTTGTGGGCCAGCGAAAAACCTGAGTTAATAATGTTCTTTTGGTCAATGATAGTACCGATTGAACTTACGATTTATGCTGCAAGCTGGTACTTTGTCGCTGTTTTTGCCAATAACAACAATGACATAAAGCTCTGGCAGAAAGTTTTTGTATTGGCTACTTTCTTACCATTATTTTTATTCGCACATACAAAACTGAATCTTCTTGGTTTTGATCTCACTAATTGTGATCGTGAAGCAATTGAAGGACCACTTGTCCAGTACCTATACTTAATGGAGCTTGTCTTTATCGCTCTGATTGTCAAAACTACAGTTAGTGGGCTTAGGGGAGCAGGGGAGCACAAGCGAGCCCAGTTGCTATTACTTTCAATCGGAACGATCCTGTTTCTTTTCACATTCTCCGTTGGAAATATTTTGGTTTCTTATTTCCTTGAAGTCGACTGGTCATATGAACAGTACAAACTTTTTGGAATGCCAATTTTTGTAATATTCATTGCTTACAGTACGGTTAAATTCAATACATTCAATGTGAAGCTAATAGCCTCGCAAGCGTTGGTGATCGCACTTGCAGTACTCGTTTTCTCACTTTTATTTTTGCAAACAATTGCTACTGTTAGAATCACTGCTTTTTTGACTTTCATTTCAGTTTGTGTGATGGGCTTCTTCCTCGTGCGAAGTGTTAAGCGAGAGATCAAACAGCGTGAGCAGCTGGAAGAGCTCACCGAGCAGCTCGCTGCTGCCAATGAGCAGCTCAAGGAGCTCGATAAATTGAAGTCGGAATTCGTTTCGATTGCCAGCCACCAACTCCGCAGCCCACTCACTTCGATGCGCGGCTACGCCTCAATGCTCACTGACGGGTCATACGGAGTAATTCCCGATAAAGCTAAAGAAGCTGTTCAACGCATTGCCGATTCGAGCGCATTCATGGCCAAAATGGTTGAGAACTACCTTAACGTCTCGCGCATTGAGTCAGGCAACATGAAGTACGAGCTGTCGGACTTTAACCTCAAGCAAGAGGTCGAGAAGACGGTCGACGATAAGCGACAGGAGGCCATGAAGAAGGGGTTACTCCTCACGTTCAAATCAGAACTTGCAGGGCAGGGGATCGTTAATGCCGACATCGGCAAGACGCTCGAGATCATCCACAACCTCCTTAACAACGCACTCAAGTATACGCCAAGTGGCTCAATTGATGTCTTCGTCCATGATGACCAGAAGAAAAAGAAGATCTACGTCGATATTAAAGACAGTGGTATCGGCATGACCGCGGAAGACGCAAGTAAGCTTTTCGGCAAGTTCTCGCGCGCCACAAATGCCAATAGCGTGAATACCACCGGCACCGGCCTCGGCCTCTACGTTGCCCGCACCATGGCGCTCGCCATGAAGGGCGACATCACCGCCCACTCTGAAGGTCAAGGCAAGGGTTCCACCTTCACCCTCGAACTCCCGGTGGTGATGTAGAAAAAAGACAGGTGGAGAGCTTCGCTCTCCACCTGTCTTGGTAAATAACACCCCTTTTGCTACACTGTAGAGCATGAAAAAGCGACTATTGACCGGGCTGCAGCCGTCGGGGGATCTCCATATTGGCAACTACTTCGGAGCATTGAAACCCTTTGTGGACTTTCTTAAGACCGGGGAGTACGAAACCTTTTTGATGGTGGCCGACTACCACGCGCTCACCTCACTCAAAGACGCGGAGACGCTGCGCCGCAACACGTACAACATTGTGCGCGACTATCTCGCTGCAGGAGTCGACCCGGAAGAAGTGGTACTTTTTCGCCAGTCTGATAACCAAGACCACATGGAACTCGGGTGGATTTTTAACTGCCTCGTGACCGTGCCGTTTTTAATGCAAGCTCACTCGTACAAGGACAAAGTGGCAAAAGGTCTTGATGCTAATGCCGGGCTCTTCACGTACCCTATGCTCATGGCAGCCGACATTGCGCTCTACGACACGGATGTCGTACCAGTCGGTGAGGACCAGCGGCAGCACTTAGAGTACACGAGGGAGGCCGTGACGAAGTTTAACCTCGCGTTTGGGGAAGGAACACTTAAAGAACCGCAGGAACATATTCTCAAAGCTGTGGGCGTCGTGCCGGGGCTCGACGGCCAAAAGATGAGTAAGAGCTACAAGAACACCATTCCACTGTTTGCCGAGCCAGAGGAAGTGGAGAAAGCCGTGATGAAGATCGTGACCGACTCGGACGGATCGTTCCCGCAGAACGTGTTTGCGATTCATTGTCTCATCAAACCAGAGGCGGAGCTGCGGCCGGCCTACGAGGCAAGTGCCGGGCGCTACGGGGATTTGAAAAAGCAGCTCGCCCTCGACCTACACGAATACTTTGCCGACATGCGTGCACGGCGAGCTGCCATTACCGACGAGGAAGTTCGGGAAGTACTGGCAGTCGGTGCAGAGAAAGCAAAAAAAATCTCAGGTGAGACACTCGCACGCGTCCGGAAAGCGATTGGCATTAGTTTGTAAGACACTGTTATGGAGTCACCACAGGCGTACAAGGCAATTGATTTTGTGTCAGAGCGGCGTGAGCGCGTCAATGAACTTAAGGATGCTATTATTAGGACATGGTTAGCTGCTTCGTCGCTACACACTGTAGATGATATTATTTTTCGTGAGGAAAGTTCAGTGAGTGAATTGAAGTTCTACTACATTGATGAGGCAATTACCGAATTTGACCAGGCGACAATTCATACATTCAAAGATCTCCTCATCGCTGAAAACCTACCCGAACTTAATGGCTACTACGCTGATATCGTGAAGGGTGGAGAGGGAGACCCATTCACCTACATCAGACTGAAAAAACATCCACACATTTGACACACTCTGGTAATCGGGCATACTAACTGAAAGCCGATGAGGCAGCTGACACTGCTGAGGTGAGGGAAGAAGCGCTACATGGGTTAAGTTCTTGTAGCGATAGTAGAACCCTTCGGGTGCGCCCGACACAGCGCAGAAAGAGTCTCTTTTCCTTGGTCGGTGAAGAGGGAAGTAGGGTGGCACCGCGACTGAGCACCGCGCTCGGAATCGCCCCTACAAACATACTAGGTAATCATCTATGTGTTTGTAGGGGCGATTATTCGTTTCTACGCACAGCAAAACAATATGGAACGAACACTCATTACAGATTTACGCAACCACATCGGGAACGAAGTACTCATTAATGGTGTGGTCAACGTCGCGCGTCTGCAGGGCAAGATGGCCTTCTTCGATTTCCGCGACCGCACCAGCATTGTGCAAGGGGTTGTATTTGGAAAGCCCGAGGTCTTAGAAGTTGCCGTGACACTCGGCCAAGAATACGCTGTAGCAGTCACTGGCGTCGTTACTCAACGACCGGAAAAGATGGTGAACGTTGCCGTCCCGAACGGTGACATTGAACTTGAGATCACCGGTATCACTATCCTCAACCAGTCTGAGGCCATGCCGTTTGATCTCGATGCAGACCTTTCACTCGACACCCTTCTCGATAACCGCCCGCTCACGCTCCGTCGACCGCACGAGCGCGCTATTTTCCGCATTCAGGCAGCAATTACCCGTTGCTACGCTGATTACTTGCGCCAAGAGGGATTCACCGAGTTCCAAGCACCAAAGCTCGTTGGTGGTGATGCTGAAGGTGGTGCCGAGGTGTTCAGGGTTGGCTACTTCAATGACAAAAACGCCTTCCTCGCCACCAGTCCACAACTCTACAAGCAAATTATGGTTGGCGTATTCGAGCGCGTTTTCTCCTTTGCCACCGCGTTCCGCGCTGAAAAGAGCGCTACCACACGGCACTTGAGTGAGTATACGTCGCTCGATATGGAGATGGGATTTATTACCGACCACACTGATCTCATGCGGATGGAAACTGGCCTCATGCGCTACATTACGAACTACCTCAGTGAACACCACGCGCCTGATCTAGCCACCCTTGGCATGGAGTTGCCACTCATTCCAGATAACGACACGTTCCCGCACCTCAAGCTTCGCGAAGCGCAGCAGCTTATCAAAGAGCGAACTGGCGTCGACAAAACCAATGAGCCGGACCTTGAACCAGAAGATGAACGTTGGCTCTGTGAGTATGCCCGCGAAGAACTAGGGAGTGATTTCATTTTCATTACGCACTACCCAGTTTCTAAGCGTCCGTTTTACACGATGGAGGACAGCGAAGACCCCGGTTTCACAAAGAGCTTCGACCTCCTCTTCCGCGGCGTCGAGATCACGACCGGCGGGCAACGCGTTCACAACCTTAGTGAACTCAAGACAAAAGCGGTTGCCAAAGGTCTCGACCCGTCAAAATTTGCATTTTACCTACAGGCGTTCCAGTACGGCATTCCTCCACATGGCGGCTGGGGAATGGGGCTCGAGCGCCTTACGGCGAAGTTTTGTGGGGTGAAGAACGTCAAGGAAGCAACACTGTTTCCACGAGACATCAACCGCATCGACACACTTCTTTCTGAAGGTGGAGAAGCGAAGGCTGAATAGTGCTACACAATGAGACACAAAAACGGCCGGCACCAAAGGCGCCGGCCGTTTCGTGTCTCTGCTATAATAGCTACCATGACTACTAAAATCACTACCTCAAAGAAAACCCTTACGGAGCAGCCAAAACAGTTTGCCCGCATTGTTCTCACCGAAGATAAGTCATCATGGCACCGACTCGTAGAGACGACGAATGGGCAGCTCGAGTACCAGATGGGGGCTGGGAAACGAGAAGATATGACGCCACGAAGTTTCCGCACCCTCGTACGTACCATCGTGCAAGCCGCCAAGAGTCACCAGCTCGAACAGATCGCACTCCACCTCGGCACTATGGGCTGCCCAAAACTTGCAGCAATGGGTGAGACGTGGTTCTGGCGTACGCTCGCAGAAAACCTCACCCTAGCGAGCTACGAGTTCACTCGCTACAAGAGCAAAAAAGATGACAATAAATCACTCAAAGAAATCATCGTCTGCGGCCTTGCGGGCAAAGAAGCAGAAGCAGCATTTAAAGCAGGACTTATTGTAGGTGAAGCCGCCAACGCGACGCGCAACATCGCCAATCAATCAGCCAGTGACATGACCCCAACGGCGCTCGGCACCGCCGCCAAAGCGGCGCTCAAGGGCAGCAGAGCCAGTGTGAAAATACTCGGAGAAGCTGAACTCAAAAAACTCAAAATGAACCTTCTCCTCGCGGTGGGCGGCGGGACTAAGGTAGCAACAAAACTTATCGTCATTGAGTACTATGGAGTGAGTAAGGACATAAAGAAAAATAAACCACTCGTTCTCATCGGCAAGGGTATCACCTACGATACTGGTGGCCTCAATGTGAAGCCCTCAGGCTCCATGCATGACATGCACCTCGATATGTCAGGTGGCGCCGCAGTGATTGGCGCCCTCAGCGCTATCGCAAAACTAGGCCTGAAGAAAAACGTCATCGGGATTATTCCGGCCGCCGAAAACGCCGTCTCCGATAACGCCATGCGAGCTGGTGACATTGTCACGGCTATGAACGGCAAGACGGTGGAAATTCTCCATACCGACGCTGAGGGCCGACTTGTCCTTGCCGACGCCCTGACGTACAGTGAGCGCTTCAACCCTGGCACCATCATTGATGTAGCCACTTTGACTGGCGCAGCACTCTCTGCTCTCGGCCAGCAGGCCAGTGCGTTTATGACTAAAGACGAAGCGCTCGAAGCGAAGCTTAAAGCGCTGGGTGAGGAGAGTGGCGACCTCCTCTGGCCGCTGCCGCTCTGGGATGAATACCAAAGCGGCATTAAGAGCCACCGCGCTGACATTAGCAATATCGCCACCAATTTTTCGCGCTTTGGCGGGACCATTGAGGGTGGTGCATTCCTCCAAAACTTTGCACCGAAAGACGTACCTTGGGCGCACATCGACATGGCGCCACGCATGGACGCTATTCCCGGCGATAAACTCGCGAGGGGTGCCACAGGGGAACCGGTGCGTCTTCTCGTGCGCTTTGCGGAGCAGTATTAACCAACACAGGAGCTGAACCCCTGTAGAACAGTACGATGAATTGTGATCATGAATACATATGAATATAGCTGAGATACAGGAAAAAATTCTGAATGATGACAAGTTTGTAATATCGGAAGTTATGAAGCTTGTTACGTATTACCAGCTCAAGCACACGCTTCGGTGGGACCAAACACACACCGGTACCGACGTACGTGAGTCTGTTGCTGAACATATTTTTGGCATGCATATTTTGTGTGATTACTTTCTTCCGTTTTATCCGGAACTCGATAGTATAGGCGTACGAAACTTAGTGACTTGGCACGATATGGCAGAAGCACTCGTTGGTGACATGACAACACTAAGTAAAACCGATGCCCATAAAAATGCTGAATTGGCTGCGGAACAAACACTCGCAAATACTGCACCAGAACTGCTTCAAGAAAAAATCAGGAATTTGTTTAAAGAGTATAACGAGCAAGTGACTCCGGAGGCAAAATTTGTAAAAGCGATTGATAAGGTTGAGCCGTTTTTGCACATATTTTTCCTAACAAAAACAATGCAGCTCGAACCAAACTTTACAAAGAAAGATCTAAGCGATGATATTTTGCGTAGATATCAGGTGAATCGAAGGAAGTACTTAGCCAAATTCGATATTTTACAGCGATTAGATGATGTTTTACTACCAGAAATATTAAAGACCAACTACATACACCCCGAGGCGTGATAAAATAGCAGCATGGATACTGAGACGGTTTCAACCGGAGTATTTGCGATAAAAACTGATGCGTTTGAAGGGCCGCTGGAGCTCCTCT